>Ga0268261_10001969_pt1 | contig 14564 bp, 9 predicted proteins | sample TergutNc150P1_FD_190353 | JGI IMG/M metagenome (GOLD analysis project Ga0268261, IMG submission 190353) | Nasutitermes corniger P1 segment gut microbial community from laboratory colony in Florida, USA - Nc150 P1 (SPAdes) (version 2) | ecosystem: Host-associated > Arthropoda: Insects > Digestive... | reverse complement strand
CTTCCACCCTTTCAATGGAAGTATTATCAATTTTCACACTGTGACCCCGCCCTGCATTCCGATCCCGAGACATAACCATGTACTTCGTTTTATCAGCATTTACTTCTAGTCCAATCTCCTTTGTAGTATTTTAATGCCATCACGTCCATAAAAAGAAAAAAGTATTGAATATTTCTTTACTGACAATTTTCAAAAGTGTACACTAAAAAAAGCCACATTTAAAAAACACCAGCAAATAGTATGGCCATCTTGTTAACGTCTCTGAAATCATCTTATAAGCTGCCTCATTACTATCATACTGGTTGCACAGAGAAACAAAGAATAAAATATACGTTTTTTAAAATCTGCAAATTAATGCATTGGGACTAAAGTTACTTGGCACAGGAATACAACACAGGAACACATCAGTAACATAAAAAGAACATCGGAATGGAAGGTAACACCAGTACCTGGATAAACCATCAGTCCACTGCCCACGACACACAATGTACAAAGGTAAATGTACGAGTATAAGTATTAACAGACGTCACTCACCTTATCAATGAAGTAAAGTGCAACGGCACGTTGTCTAATGCGCATCTCCTTTGATTTAAAATCATCTTGATACTCCTGTCTGATCTTTCCGATGCATTTTGCAAGTTTACGGGCAGTCTCATACTTCTGCCAGTCCTTCTCACCCTTCAGTTTTGATGATGGATTCAACATAACATACTTTACCTGACCTTGCACATTTTCTGTCCAACTTGCAAGCCATGTCACCTGCACAGGAAGTAAAATAATCCCTTAGACCTTTTTTAAATCACAAACTTCACGACAAAGGAGTTATACCTAAATCCCCCCCTCTGCCAAAATGGGTGGGGAGGGGGGAGTATATCTCCTGGAAGATTTCCAAGTCAGACTTTCAGCCTTTCACTATTATCCCAAAATCAGTATTACACAAGTGTTCAAGAAATAACAATAGACAGCATATTTCAGTTCCTTTTGCTCTATAAATGACACTTGGTGCCCTTTACAAATTTTGAGCCACTGACAAATCTGGAAACAAAAATTCTATTGTACATAGTGTTTTTTTAATAGGTAAATAATATTCTGAAAGTTTACATCTTCAATCACTTTTATTTACAACACTGCCCACATGAAAGGGACAATGTAAAGCCTAACATTTAATTACTTTTATTCAGTGTAATATTATGCATTAAATTGTTTCCACTTACTACAACCCTATGTAACTGAAGTGAAAAATGTGAACCAGAGAGTCTGATTCTCTTTACCCTGGTAGTGTGTGTAGATGTCCTGCTGCAAAAGCCATAAAATCTTACATTCAGGGCCAATAAACATTAAATACATGGCATACTTACATTCTTATCATGTCGTACTTCTTTCCACTTATGACCATCAGGTGGTTTCGGAATCTTAGAATCCTTACTACAGTTAATGATGACATCTTCTGGTAATACACGCCTCTTGAGCATACCCATCTTTGGATGTTCCCCTCGCCCTCGAAATAATCCTGGTGGTTCAATTTTAAAGTTGCCAATACGTTCCTTATGTCCATCAATAATACAGAATCCATATTCTTTTACTGTATCTTCGTTCTGTTCCTTAATTTTCTGCAATCATGCAAAAACATAAGATCATGTAACAACACTTAAAACTGAAAATGTGACTGTACTTCATTCCTGTACCAGTTAACTACTGAGCCTGTTCACTTCACTTTACACCATCATAAATGCTTCTGTAAAATCAATTTTCAAATTAAATTATAATGTAAGGGTATCCTCCAAAGTGGTCTCTTCCCCTGAAAATCATCAACCAATCTGTAGGCAAATTTTTAAAAAATCTTGGTTCTGAATACAATATTCCTTGAATGACTGAGTGGAAAAAAACAGCAAAAATGATGATTTTGGAACATACAATACACAAACCCGTTTCCTGTAATAGCACATATGAAATGCCAACATGCCTTGGCCATGTAAAGGATGGAGGTAGCCACAGGGGTGAGGGGAGACTTAAGTCGTAAGGTGGCAAACCTCAAAGGTATGTTCTGCAGCAGTCAGTAGCCTGTATCACATCATCCTGTTTGCTTTACCATGCTGAGTTCAGCATTCAACAGATATGTGATTTGGTAATATGATTTCTATTATTATTTCTCATTATTCCTGCCAGGGAGAAAAGTGCGGAAGAGAGGATAATGGTTCTAATGTGGGTGAATGATGCTAGCAGCAGCAACAGGGTCTGATTTAAATTTAACATAAAAATTAATCATCATGATTTATCAAACACTGGCATGATGAATCTAAATTTAAATACTATAGAACATGACAGACCATACAACAATGCAGTATGTCAAAACAGCTAAGTTACCTTCTTCTCCTCTTTGCTCATTGCCTTGCGCTCTTCAGACTTAACCAAAAAGTATTTATGCATATACTTGAAGTTGCATTTTGAAAGATCAGTTATTCTTTCTTTCTCTTTCTCTGTCATAACTTTCCGCCAGTCCTTGAAAAAGTTCTTATTGAACGCCTCCTTGGTGGTGTAATCATGGTCCAACATACGGGCATAGAAACTAGCAACCTCTTCTGTAGGTTCGGACAGTGCCATTTCCTTTCCTAAAGATCAAAGAATGAAGAAGAATGATAAAAGAGCACCCAGTGAAACAGATTATCCAATAAAACTATGGTTCAAGTTTTACGAACAGTAACCATTAGAATACATACATACATTCATACACACACAGATACACACACATATATACATAAATTCCATGGATCCATGCGTCACAAGTCACAAATACATAAAATTACAGTGTCAAATACTACAAATATTTTACAACAGTATTATAAATCACCTTTACACATCCAAAGTTCATCTAGAGGACGCCCGAAACACGTTGAGCCGTACATGTAATAAACTTGAGAAACTGTTGCATCTAGTTGGTTGATTTATTTGAATTGTATGACGATGCTCGGACTTGCAAACTTTAAATGAATAAATACTGTTTTTATTCTTAGTACTGTGTACTCCAACACACACTCTATCCAGAGGAACATTTCAACAATTCTGTTACTATATTTCTGACGCATTTTCTGACGTCAGAACCCTACATTCTCCCTCAGCACAAGTAAAGCCTCACATATCTGATGTGAAATCACTCACTGAGTGGGCTGTCCGCAGTCCATATGTAAAATAACTTTAAGAACATCAGATTATATTTTTAAACACACAAAATCAAAACTGTCCTAAGTGATTCATTCCAAATGTGACAGACCACCATCAAAATCACAAAGCATAATCTCACATACCTCATTTTGTGAGATTCAGTGGCAAATTCTGACAGTGCAGACAAAACCAAACACACATGCAGTGTTTGGTATGTACTGAAGGAGCAGAGCAGAGAATGTAATAAGAGCTTTGCAATCTTAACTTGTACCAGTATTTATATGTGATAAAAATCCAAACAAAATGAAAATGTAAAACTATAAAGGCATATTCAAAAGTTTCCAGACTGAGGTGACTCTGTTACTGGTCATTGCTGTTCCCTTCAAAGTAGTCCCTTTCTGCATGTATGCAACAGGTCCTGTGTTTCTGACACTGCTGGTAGTATTGCTGAAACTGACTTTTTGTAACAGCATGTGAAATTTCCTGTAAATGTTATTATTAATTTCATGGACATCCTGGAAACAGCAACATTGTAACTGTAATTTCACCTTCAGAAACACAGAAGGCAAAATCAGATGGATGATGAGGGTAGGGGAACACAGCACTGTTTTTTGCAGCCAAAAATTGCTGCTACTTCTGCTTGTTGTTGAGCAACTGAAGCACAAACTTTGTAGAGATCTCTTGCACATTCAAGCTCACCATCAGAATTTGGTGGCATGTTCACACAAGAGGCCTAACATTCCAGCCATCTCTGAAAAGTACTTCTTCAGTCTTTGACAATGACTCTGCCAACATTGTTCATGTCATCTATGCAATCTTTGGAAGGACAACTAAAGTTTTCCTATGTTTGCACTGTGAAAACATCTTCACAGTCTGTGTTCTCCACATGGCACTGTCACCAATAACTGTTTTGAACACCTGATATGTTTCTGATGCAGTATTCCTATGTTTAAAGCCCTTTATATTACAATAGAATTACACATCATACTTAACAGTCATGACAACACTTCCTGAGAGGTACCACACAGTGTTATGGCTGCAAAATTTGCTGCATGAACTCAGAAAATAGCAAAACTATGGCAACTAATGATAATAAGCTGTACCACCTGGTCAAAGCAGTGAGTCAAAAAAACACCTGGATGCAGGTTTGTTTATTAAGCACACAACACCGAGCATATGTTCCAGCGGAAATCATGAACAGAAATGGATCACTCAAATGTAAAGTCCTTACTAAATATATCCCACTAGCCTCATTACATAAACAACATCCGAAGGAGAGCAGGAACTGAGGAAGTTCTTCCAAGAACTTTATGTTATACATTAGCATACAACCCGCATGCCAGTTTTGATTTATAATACAATAACAAGGTAATCTAAACGTGGTAGAACTATAATGCAAAAAGCACAAACCATCATAAAAGAACTTGATGTCAGGAGGTAACCTCTCATATGGTGGAGCAAACACTGGTCCCTTGTGTTCCAAAAAGTTCCACTTTGTCCCATCTTCCTTCTTTTCTTCTTCCCACCTGCACCAAAAGTTAACAAAATGAAAGGCAACACATTAAGTGTAAAAGGCAAAGTTCTTCCTGTTCACACCATGAATGGATACAGGGGAGAAGAGGTATAGTGTCACTCATCATTAACCTTGGCACTAGATGGTGGTGATTGGTTTTCACACCCAGGCCACTTGACCCATGCGAAAGAACCACAGTACCCACTGAATGGGAGACCGAGTAGGCCCTAGGGCCAGCCTGGACAGGTTGGAGAATATAACAATCTCTTTCCCCTACCAGGATTTGAACCCCAGACTGTCCAGTCTGCAGCACAACTGTTATACTGACCACACATGAAGCAAAATCATTTACACCTCCTTTACAGCCTTAACAACCAAACCCTTGTTACAAAATAAGGTATGTAACAACCTGAGGGTCAAATAGAAATCAGAGTGGTACCCTCATTTAATATTCCTAATATATGGTTATCTCTCATTTTGCAACGTTTCGTTTCTGTACTGCCACTACTATGTTATATTCCCTTCACTTAGAGTTGTGTCCACAGACTTACTAGTCTGCACTGAAACATTCAACCAGGACTGCACTGTTCTATACAAATGCATGAACGAAAGTGTCAGTACAACTGGCAGCCTGCCTGGATAGCTTCATGCAGATGCAAAGCCAAAAACTAATCTATCATACCCTCATAATTTTGTAATATGAAATAATATGTACCATTCTATCTAAAATAATTAAACCTCCTGTCTCTTGTACATGCACAAAGTTAAACTATTTCATGTATTAAGTTAAGCTATTATCTTCATTAATGCAGTTACATGTTTTGGCTAGAGATAAATCTTTAGGCTGTAACATAATTTATAAAAGGTTAATAAACTACTTTACAGCCTGAAGATAGCTCGTCTTAGCCGAAACCTGTAGCTGTGTTACTAAAGAAACTTGCTGTGCTTGATTAAAAACTGTTACTGTTCTTATTAAATATGAGTACAATATACAATGGAATAAATAATATAAAAGATAAAAAGTTACATGCATTGTCCATACTGTAAAAATGTATTCTAAAAATTATATCTGAACCTAATGCACGTTCTTCTAAAATTGGCAGCAAGATACAGTGTTAGCAAATAACTAATGGAAACAAATCACTGCAAAACCTACAGCATAACAAAAACCGGCTTACACAAACAACAGGTGCCAATTCAATTCTGCCACCTCAAGAGAAATGTGTCAATCCACAGTTGTGCAAACAGTTATAGCTTGGTGAGAGAAAAGCTGATTTTAAGGCACACAGTGGCTAGCTATACTTTTTAACCTTTAAGAACCGTGCGTCCTATATATAGGACGGGCGTACCGCTACCCTCCAGATGTTGCATTTTATATATTTTTTTCATCAAATATAAGTACTGAGTATTTTAAACATGCTGCACACTCTACGTTTTTTCTCTTCAAAATGCCGTTTATTTCATAACGCTACCTTTTTTTGTTTTCTGTATTATTCACATTTTGCATACAGGGTGTGCTAAAATTTCAATGTAAAACTCCGGTGCCAAAAGGTTAAAAGGAATGACCCACAGACATGGAGATCTTCAAACAGAAACTTATACAGGCAGTCCCTGACTTTCATACACAATTTGTTCCTGAAAACATGTATGGAAGTTGAAATGTATGAAAGTTGAGCAACAGACATACATGTTATGAAAGGGGTTCGGTTCCCATTGCTTAAAAAGTAAACAAAAATAATCCCTGTTTACAGGCAACAAACAAAACAGTTGTAGCAACAATTACGGTACATTCATGCATTAATTCAAAGAGTAACTGTTAATGTTCGCGCAATCACAAATGCCAACATCCTCCATAACTCCAATGGCTATATATGGCATGGCCAACAAAACTCATAAGCCATAAGCAACCTAAACAACATTGTTTAAAACATTTTCACACATCTGCTTTATAGTACAATGGTCATATTCTAGATACAAATTACGTTTCTGACACCACCATGAAGTAGGTAGCTTTCTTCCACCAGACTGCATTACCAGAGTAAGTGGCCAGGATAGCCAACAACAAAGAAAAAGAGGCCTCACCAAAATCAGTCAAAATGACAACTCAACCATCCACACCAACATCAAAGTTGTCAGCTGGGTTAAAAAATATGAATACAAATTAACTTTCCACAGTTACGGCCTGCCTCAAATTATACTTACCTCATATACTTCTTCTGGCATTCTTGTTCATGACTCGACAGCCCTACCTGGCCTAGACCTCTTATATTCAAGGTTTTGTGATCACACTCAAGTGTGGATTACACGGGGCTACTCTACACAATAGTCATCAGCGAGTTCACTAGTAGCTCTTAAACCCCCTGGCTACTAAATCTGAGCAACTGAAGCAGAAGTGTGTTCAACTTTACTCAATGCTCACTGGCTAGTACACTCCTGCTTGTAAATTCACTCAATGTAAGGGATACAGCCAATAACCACCTTGCGATAAAACACCAAAATTCTTCAGTTCATCTCTGATATGTCATATGATGAACTAAGGTGCTACTGACTGACTACCCAACCTTTTCATGCCCACATGTTTTAGGAATGGCTAGTGGACTCGCTGCTCGCTCACAAGCTGGTGACTGAACTTGCTGGCGAGTAGCATTAAATGTAGCCTTATGTAAGCCCCCCTCCTCAGACACATCACATTCAGTAAGACTCATCTGGATGGGTGATCAGCCCATTCCAGAGACCTCCACCTGATAACACACAACACTCAGAAGAGACAGACATCCATGCCCTAGTGGAATTTAAACCCACAATCTCAGCAAGCGAGTGGCCACAGACCCATACCTTAGACTGCGAAGCCACTGGGATCGGCCTTTCTGGCATTTAGTAAATACAAAATACAGTTGGGGATTCAGTTTTACAGCACCACTGTGCAATGCTCTAAATGTCTGTTCATTTGCTGTGTACGGAAGTCCAAATTGGAATACACAAAAGAGATTAGGAGTGAGAATTTATAATGTACTAAAGTGTGGGTTTTACGAAAGTCAAATGTCCGTAAGTCGAGGACCACCTGTACATTTTCGACCATATGATACAAGTCCCAAGAACGAACATTCCTATTTATAGAAATAATTGGGAATACTGGGCAATTCCCCACTCATTTTGAGATGATATGCTTGAAAACTGCTAAAATGAAACAAAAAAAGTTCAAGTCAACATTGCCTGTTACAAGAAGCAACATTCCTGTTCGGTTATCTTGGCAGAAGGCAAACACCTTTAACTACATATCATGTTCAAAACATAGACACTAATAAAGAATATAGTTTCCATCATAAGTTGTGGGAAGGGCACAGGAAGGGGTGGCTGGATAATGAAATGGCCTGGGCAGAAACCAGTGTCTGGGAATGGCATCAGGTTCACAAGTTGTTTCTGGATAGCTGTAACAGAAAACATAACAAATGCCTGTGAGAAAGACAGACCAAGTTTTCATTCACCCCAAATGACATCTCTCTTGCAACAGCAGGATGTCTGTGTAACTGTGAATGCCATTTGAGGGGAACATATGGAGAACGGACAGCAACTGCCATCCATAAACAGCACCCACAAGCGGAATAAATGAACCTGGATTGATGCAATTCTGTAAGTGACTTCTCTCACAGAAGGTGATTCCAGGTAGTTTCATAATTAACAGTTTTGTAAATGCAATCTGTCCTTCATAATGCAATGACAATATTAACAGGACAGCTGTGGTGAATGTAAAATCAGAGTAAATCTTATTTCCTTTGATTGATGGGTATTGTATTCCTAAGTGCCTTCTCATAATTACCATTAAATAAACTATAACTACTGATAGCAGCCAAACCGAAACCCTTTTAGGGATTCTTCAACTGTACAACAGAATTGCTAAAAACTTACAGAATTTCTTTCTTTACCCTTAGCTTCCTTCATGAGAAATGTAGCAAATTCACCAAAAAACACTTTCTGCAAATTTTTACCCATTATAACATGTCCCTTTGCCTTAATTCTTCTTGTGGATCTGTGTCATTCACAAAGGACACATGCTTTATGACTAAAGACAGTGTACCAAGGCACCTCTACAGATGGTGGTGGTGTTAATTGCTAATTTCACATGACGACAAAACACACAGAAATGGATTAACTTAATACAATAATGACACCTACAGATATGACACACACTATGATCAGTTCATACTGATTCTGAACAAACACAAAAATGTGTATTAAGCAGATATTTTTCAGTTGAATGCTTTAACTTCAAAACACCTTGGTAAAACCTTCTCAGAAACATTAATATCACATCATTAAATTACCTGTGTGCAGCTATCCACACTGATTGTAGTTCAAGATCATAGTCTTCTGCATATTTATATACATTTCTACTTCTGAAATTTGTACAACCATAACCAAGAGCATACTTTAAATCAATCTGTTTCATTTGTACATATCCACTGCATGCTGATCTTAACAAACTCTTACATTTCCCAAAGACTGCCCAACCCATTCCACACATGTAGCTAGTAGCAGCTTGTAGTTTACCATCTTTCCTTTGCAGTAACTCATTTTTAAGTGTGAGCACCACATATACCTACAATACCCACCATCTTGAACACTGATGCTGCCACCTTGTGGCAATATGCAAAATTAACCAACTTAGGGTTAAAAAAAAAAAATCCCACTTTCAAACAAACTTCTCCTCTTCACTCACAATATGGCTTCCTCAAAGTCATCCAACATACACCCTTACCAACTAACTAAACTGTGGCTATTTTGACTTAAATTATACCAAATTACAATTACCATCTCAGAACCTGATCTTCCTCTTGAACTTTGATGCCACCATGCAGTAGAATTCAAAACTAACATAAAAAATTCCCCAATTTCACACGAAGTACTAACTTCTCCTCTTAACTAAAAATGACTGCCTCAAATGAAGCTCACCTCACAAACAACTCTGACAATGACATAAATGGTTAGCTATTTTGACAATAAATTACAGTACAATGAATTTACCATTTCCAAACGTCCTGCTGTTCCTCCTCTTTCTTCTTCTTCCTTGGGCTGCTCTGTGGTGTTGTCTCTTCACCAATATTCTCTTTCTTCAAGGACTTTTTCTTCTTCTAAAAACAAAGAAATTACACCAATTATCCACAAACATGACACTGTGTCTCACACTCAAAATTTATTTACTCAGCTGTTTTCAGAGAAAACACTGGTCTCAAATCACATCAACACAACTCTACCACTTGACACCATTCCACATCTTTACACCTTGTATCTCTAAGATCCATAATAATATCACCCCTCCAGAACAGCATTCACTGTCTGAACAGTGCCCCACCCATGGCCAAAATCTGTGGTAAGTAGTATTGTGTACACACTGAGCCAGAACCAAAACTCATTATGACACAAAACTTACATAATTAGGAAATACTTCAGGTTTATCTTCAGCTGTTCAATGTGAGCTCCCTTGGCTACCCTGCAATTATCCCAATGAGTCCAGTTCTTTCTGCATCTGCCACAGCATACCTCACAGTTCATTTTACTTACCACCTCCATGCTCGTGGAAAATTACCTAATGCCATGGCTGCAGAATCACAACAACCATACCACTGTTTTTCAACAAGAAGGCTTATCACCACATTTCACTAGAGAAGTCTATGCCTATTTTGACAGAGTTTTCTGGCAATGGGATTGGAGTGCAGGACCTAACCCACAGCCCCCAGTTTCCCCAAATCTGACACCTTTATAGCTTAGTCTCTGCTAATTCATGAAGTGGTATATGTTCCTCCAGTGTCTACAACCCACTGTGAGCTGCAACAGCATATCACAGCTTTGGTCAACAAGGTGGACTTCAAGTCTATCAAAAATGTGTATTTAGCACATTAAAAATACCTAGAGAAAATTCAAAAAGAGGGTGAAAAAGCTTTGGAACTTGCCACAGGTTTAAAATCTTCCTCATCACTCTCATCTTTTCGTTTCTTAAGCTCCTTCTTAATTTTCTTCCTGGCGAAGAGGGGAACATCATCATCCGAATCCTCCAATCTTCGTTTGACTTTCTCTGCACCTGATCGCGATGCCTAAAAATATCAAAAATACAAATTTCAACTCCAGGCATTAATGTACAACACAAGATATACTGGAACACAGCTGGGACAATGCAGAACATGGGGGAACACATCATAACATTTTGAACAGAATGTAATATTTTAAGAAAGCATTATTCTGTATGCCAACAACAGGTCTTAGATCCCTTAATCCGTCAAAGCTGCCATCATTTTTGTCAACAGCATTGTGACTAGTTGAAAAGTGCAGATACTGAAGGTTGTGTAGGACCCCACTACAAAATGGTGTCAAGAACTGTTCAGTCACAGTCAAACAGTCTTTCAAGCAAACTTATCATTTATGATACCAACACACACAAAAGTAGCATAAACAACAATGCAATCTCTTTATTACTCCTGTTCTGGCAGAAACTCCACCATCTTCAGAAGGTCTACAAATCAACTTGTAACTTGTAACAAGTTACCTCCTACACAGAGCACAATGACACATGATACAGGCACAAGATCCCTAATTGATCTAGAATAAATTAGATGCTTGTATACAATGGTGGCACCCACAATGATATACCACACATACAATTTTAACTGCACTTTATGAGATTTTACATTTTTTAATTCAGCTGCAGAAATCATTACAATATAATAAGCATTACTATTATAATGTATTATACACATTCAAGTTGTAAACACTGGCGTATAGACTCCCTGAAGATGGCTGAGTTCCGATGGAACTTGCATGAGCAACCAAGAGAGTGCATCATTTTGTTAGATGAACATATGTTGGTTTTATAAATGAGAAATACAGCCACAACAAAAAGCATAAATAACATCAAAATAATCTTTCAAGCTGGCTAATATGTCATGTCCCAGTTGAGTAATATTCACCAGAAAAGAAAGATTTCAGATTCAGCCACATCATGTACTGAAGAAAGCCATCTGTCTGAATGTACAAGTACTGCTGACAGTACCAACTGATCTTCAACAAAAGAGTAACAACTGCTGCAAAATACAAGATAACATTGTTTGGATTAGTGTCTTTATTTATATGGGGCACCATGTTTTGTCTTTCTCCAAATTTATTATCAGTAAACTGATGAAACCACACATCTGTTGCACTCTTCTGCTGTCTCCAAGTAGAAATACCTAGAGGTGTACCTAAAGTACAGTTTCATCACTGTCAGAATGTTTATCTGTATTGCTACCTCAGGCACCTCTGTCCCCCTTGTTCATTGGTCAATCCAGTCTGTACACCTTTTGAAGTGAAGTAAATGCTTTTTCTTCTTCCTTGTCCTAGAAGTCACACTGTTTAGTTAAAATTGTGATCTGACGCTGGGTCAAATATCAATTCAACAATACTCATAATTGGTCTTTGTAATTCTGAATTTGAAGCCACATCTTCTGAAGTGTGTCTTGAGCATGCAATGCATAAAAAAAAAAGTATGCCTCTGCTGAAACATCAGCAAAGAGAAAATGGTTTTCTCTTCACTAAAGCAGACCAGCCTTCAAGAACAATTTCAGAGGGGCAGAATTGTTCTTTACTTGACGACAAAGTTGTAAAATCTAACCCATAAATTACAAGAACAGGAGTGTACAGACCCCGTCAAAATTGTTTAGCACATTTTAAACAGATAAAATAATTTCTTATAGAGAGTGCTGACAGGATTTAAAGAACGCAGAGGAAAATGTAAAGATGCCTTCTAATAAACGATGAATAACCACACTTTCATACATTTCATTCTTAAAAAATAATTTTTTAAAGCCTTATAACATTAGAACTGTAACTTATACACTTAATACTGTGCAATATACAGTTTATTTCTAAAGTGCTACATTTCAGAAATTTAAATGTGCATGCTAAGGGGAAAAACTGCCATCATGAGACACACTTCACAATACAAGTCACAGGCTAAAAGTTAATCTTTCCTGGTAGTCTGAAGCTTTCACGCCTAATATGCCTCATGTCAAGCAAACTTATGGCCCAACCATCACTGGCTTTAAAAACCTGCCACAGAATGTAGGTTTCCAATGCCTTCATTTGCAAAGACCTTCGTGTAACGTGATCATTAAAACTCCAGAACTTCATCAATGGCACTGAAATTTCCCTGCTTGGATCCACAAAATACTTTCTGGTTTAATTCACTCCGTTTACGTGTGAATCTTTGTTTTCTCCCGCACTGCACATACTGTTCGACAGAATTACCACACCACAGCACAGCTGATTGTTACTTACACATGTTTAAACCTTTAGTGCAAAAAATGAAGACAGTTATCGCACAGTGTAATGATAAGAAAGCCACATTATGACTACAGTCGCTGGCCAATAACAAGCAGCCATGGGCAGGCCATTTAAATCCCTGTCTTTTGCAGAATGCAATGGGCACTTAATTCTGGTGCCAAAGTATTAGTTACCACTAATTAGTAAATGACATTGTAACTGCAAAGCATTGATTTTGGTAGTTTAGATGCTGTTGTATCTTTCCTTCAGCCACATTCATCCACAACATTCACATAATACTTGGTTTCAGCAACTTCTGAATTCAATAATCTGAGTGGAATTCAGCTGTCAGCATACCAAGAAAGGAATCAGGACTACAGAACAACATGCATAATTAGTACAGCGGCTTTTTCCCACTCACCTAGCTGTTCACCCATCCACACAATGCATTGAACTTTGTGTGCAAGTATAGGATGACTTCAGATTTTTTTCAAGTGGAAAGTTACAGTTAAATTGCCATCTTATATTTGGGTAAGTATGGCACTAAAAAAAAAAAAACTTTTCATGAACATGAGAAAACGCCCCTCCCCGATTACTACGGCAGTTCTCCTCTGCCAAATCAGGTACCATGTCCTATGTACCACCCATTATCAGATAAGTGCCCCTTCATAACACCCAGACACGATGTCTGGAACAATATCAAGAAATCTTTATTCCTCCAAATGGCTGATCCCAGGGAATGATTCAATGCATTCATAAAACTTCTTCTGATCATCATGCCACATCTGCATATTTTAATGTTTTAGCACCAATAATAACAAATGTGACAAATTTCATAGAGTTGAAATCTGCACTAGTGAAAATCATGCAGAGTGAATCACAATTGTTACTCTGTTGTTCTTGCTAATGTGATCACTCAATTGAAACGTTCTCAGTTCCCTTCAGAACTATCTCATCAATACTGCACTCCTCACTGCAGTAATGAATACAGTGATTAACATGAAAACCTGCATTTGGACAGGACCTTGCAGAAAGTGTGTTAATTCACATAAAACACAAACAGTTGGAACATAAAACAGTGGCTTCACTTTATTCATCCTACAAGTGCATAACTCAACCACCTACCAGTGGAAGGTCGTCCTCAGTATCTTCTTCATTCTTGATGTTACGCAAGGTCTCCAACTTGACAACTGGAGAAGAGTAATCCCGGAAACTGTTGACACAAGGCTTGAGCCCATCAATGCAGTCCGCAGGTTCCTCTTTGATCCACCCCATATTCTGTGATGGCCCATGCTGTTGTTCATCTTCATCTTCCCCTTCCACCTTAATCTTTACCAGTATTGCACTCTTCTCCTTTTTCTCCCGATGCACATCACCCTCCTTCAATTTCACTATGTGTTGTAAAATAAACATTTAATTTCATATGACTGAAAATTGATGTATGATTAGCATCATAACAAATGTGATCCAAACAAAATACTTAACCCTTAGGCGACTAATGTCATATATATATGGAGCACCCATTCTTGATGTTTCTAGATCACACACGACGACGCAGCACAGTCGGTAGGACTCCTCTGGACGAGTGATCAGCTCGTCGCAG
>Ga0268261_10001968_pt1 | contig 14564 bp, 10 predicted proteins | sample TergutNc150P1_FD_190353 | JGI IMG/M metagenome (GOLD analysis project Ga0268261, IMG submission 190353) | Nasutitermes corniger P1 segment gut microbial community from laboratory colony in Florida, USA - Nc150 P1 (SPAdes) (version 2) | ecosystem: Host-associated > Arthropoda: Insects >... | reverse complement strand
GTTGTCAGGTAGAGGTCTCTGCGACGAGCTGATCACTCGTCCAGAGGAGTCCTACCGACTGTGCTGCGTCGTTGTGTGTGATCTAGAAACATCAAGAATGGGTGCTCCATATATATATGACATTAGTTGCCTAAGGGTTAAGCTTGTAAAACTTTGTAACATGAGCTGTGCTTTTGCTGTTTCATGTTGTAGGACCTCTTATCTCTTATCTCTTCTACATAATATTTGAATTTTGAAACTTTTTTGTTCTCCTGAAAAATGTATAAAAATACAAAGAAGTTTCATAAATATGGTGATCCAGACCCACAATTCATAATCATGCTACTGTCTATCAACATTACGTAATTTCCACATTTGAAAACTGTTGTTGAATAATGTAAGAAACGTGTGATTTCTTAACGACAACAGGATAGTGAAAAGAACTGACTTTTACTTTCCTCCATATAACAGTTTCACATATGCATAAATTAAAGATAGTTCCAACCACTGTTTCACACATGACAGTAGTACAGCTGTGTTGGGCACACAAACATAAACAGTGACACATAACCCTCTGCACTACACTTGGCAGGAGCTCATAAACAACTCTGACCTTATAACATTGGTGCCAAATTGTTACTAGAGTCAGTTTTAATAAAACACAGAGTCATACAGTGTGGATCTCTTTATATGTGTGGATACATAACTGAGTACCTGTAGGTGTTTTACAGATGTCTTGTAATGTTTAAAGTGTATACTACTTTTAGAGAATCGCATGGAAAACTGTGAATTAATAGCAGGACAATATCATCTTATATTTACGTATCCAGGAATGGGTGCTTCTTTTAAGATGTTATCATAATCAGTTTTACTGTGTCAGATTATATAATTTTTTGACTCTCATTGTTACACAAAGTATGAGTGACATATTGAGAATGTGTGATTTCAGTTTTGGGGTTGAATTGTGCTAAGTGTTGTAGTTCTCCCAAATACTGACACACATTGCAATGTGCATCTGTAATGACTTGTTAAAGAGTGTTTAATAGTGCTATTTTCCGAAATTGCCAATGAAGTACACCACCAAAAAGTCAGTTGGTAATCCATTTAAGATTCAGACTGGTTTTCTCTTGAATAAAGTACTAGGACAGTTTGTGTGAAACTGGAGACCACAGATCATTGTCCTAGTAAGTTTTGGACTTGCCAGCCCACAGTATAACCCTTAGGCTACTAATGTCATATATATATATATGACATTAGTAGCCTAAGGATTAATGATTTAACCCTTATCCTGCTAATGTGGAGAAAATGGTGAGCTCCTAATAATGCCAGCAAACAGCAGATGGGATTTAATTCAGCGTTTAAAGGGTTAAAAGTCTGGCGAGTAGTGTGCTAGAGTGTCACACCATTCCCCTATACCCCTTTAACTTCACATTAAATTGTCAGTAATATTTAAAAATAATAAATAAACATGATTGGATTGCAGTAGAGCTTACTGGGTGCTAATGAACGGTGTGATCATCATCCCCACCACTGCCACCACCATCTTTGTAATATGAAAACATGGGAAAGAGCTTTCGGGCACACTTTGCAGTAATCTAGGCACCTGGCTGGATTTGCTTTGTATGTGCATGTTATCATGCTAATACAAGCTAATTTGCATTTAATCCCTGTGTGTGTTATTTAGCTGCTGCCTCAGTTGTTCAGATTAATAAGTTTTGGTAAAGTTGTCCCTGTATATAATATGAAGGCATAAGGGGGACATGGAGCTGTAGCTCCATTCATTCTTAACCAGGGCATTAGATGGAGGTGAGTGATCAGCTTCACCCCATCTGCTTTACCCCCAGGAAAAAGGGCCCTGTTACCTATTGAATAAGGGGCTGGATGGGCCACAGAGCCTGTATGGATGCTGCACAGAAGAAAGAAATATTTTTCCTGTACCAGAATTTGAACCCTGGATCGTTTAGCCCACAGCATAGGCAATACACTGATTATGCTGTTCTGACTCCTTGTGTTCTGGACATAGCGATATACCAGGATTCCCCACACCTCTGCTCCGAATGTAACCCAAGCCCACAGCCTGTAGTCAGTTATTTTACAGAGCAGACTTTATGATCACTGCCAGCTGTCTGTCTAAAGTAGATCATACCTGTGTTACATGAAGTTAAACCTTCAGTTCTAAACAGTGGATTGGGTTGGAAATGAAGCAGTTATTACTGTAGGCCAGTTGCCAGTTTTAAAAATTTTTGTTTTTATTTTATTCTTTCATTAATGTATTTATGTATTTATTTATTTATGTACTGGCTTATTTACGTTTGGTCTTGCAAAAAGTGAGTCCTCTGTTCTGACGTGTTGGTATGTTTAACATTTCCTCTGAGTTTGTGCATGCTCTAATTTCACAGCTAGTAACTCAGAGGAAGGGACAGTGTAATAACAGAGGGTGGTACTTGGATTTTGAGAAAGGGAAGTGCCTGGGAGGTATACTTGATTGGGTACAACTGTGGCCTTTCATCTTTCTTTTATGTGTTGAAGTTTTAATTCTCTTACCTTCCAAATAAATCAGCTATTGTGTGAAGTTAATTAGTAACTTGAGAGAGAGTGAGTGAGTGAGTGTCAGTGTTAGATATACTTACAGTCATCATGCTTTCATCAAATGTGCTCTACTGTTGACAGATGTACTGAGGAACCAAGTGATGCCTCTAGTCAGCATCTCTCCAGATGCATCATTATTTGATGCAATCCGGACACTGATCCATAACCGCATTCATCGGCTTCCTGTCATTGATCCTGATACTGGCAACGTGTTGTACATACTTACACACAAACGTATTCTGCGGTTCCTCTTCCTATATGTAGGTACAATCAGTGATGTGCATTTGCTTGAGAACATATTATGCATATGATCTTTTATTGTATACTTACACTTTTACAGTTCATTACTTTTCCAAGTCATGCCACATTCTCCCATCTTGTTACTTTGTTTTCTCCTACATAACCTGTAGAGTACCATTTAACAAATCAAAAAAGTATCTTTAACTCTTATATATAAGTAAACTGTTTAATATTGCTTCTTGGTTCAAATTGCAGTCTGAGGAAAAGATGTAAAGAGATGGTGATTGAAAGACAATTCTAAGGACAGTATCTGTACCTTAGGAAGATAAGAGAAGAAGAAAGAAAATTTCATAATTAGGAGTTTTATTGATTATATTGTTTTCGTGGTGTTGCTGGGTTGATTGTAGATGTAAAGTGCTATAAAATGTATTTACACAAAAATGTGACATGCACTTTCTGTTGCATATCATCACTGTAGATCAATGACCTGCCAAAGCCAAGTTATATGAATAAGACGCTGAATGAGTTGAAGATTGGTACATATGATAACATAGAAACGGCTGTGGAGGATACAAGCATCATTCTAGCACTGAAGAAATTTGTGGAGAGGCGGGTGTCTGCTTTACCTATCATTGACCCAGAGGGCCGACTTGTTGATATTTACGCTAAATTTGATGTCATTGTGAGTATTTTTTGTTCACCTGTTAAAGCATAAATAGAAGTGGCACTTGGTAGAGCTGTTTGTATATTATGTGACATAATTCATGAATACAGTATCAACATTTCCACCTATAAAGGAACAACAGTTACATTTTGTGGAAAGAGATCTACAAGGGCAAATACTGTTTTAGATAATTAAATAGAAGGTGCTTGTAAATGGCTGTTTTTAATTTATTAGTAACAGATTATTTGAGGTACTGTTTTGAAATAACCATGTGGAAGATCAAGTTGCAAATATTTAATTAGGCATGAATGTGCATCCAGCTGTGCTTGTTGCCAGCTAGGCATTATGGTAAAATAACATCTGGGCCAGAACTGGCATTCTGCATATTAGCATCTCATTAAATGAAATCTGTTGTTACAATTCAGCAATATTTTAGACAAAAAGTATGGGAAGTTTCCTCCAAGTAAACCATCTGTTCGTGCCTGACACATGGGCTGTGCAAAAACTGATGGTGAAATTCTCCTCCATAATGTGTGGCAGGAGGTTGAATATTGGTTTGATGTTGCTGAAGCCACTCACGGTGCTGACATTGAACTTTATTAGTGACTAACTCCTGTTTGTACAACTTTTTATATTGGTCTTTCAGTTGGCATGTTTTAAAAGTTTATCTTAATATAGCTTGGGAATAATAAAATATCAGAATTGCAGAAACCATTGACAGATGCCAGTATGAACATAACTGAACATTAGGCAAATTAACACTGTACAGAGAACAGTCATACTGCTGCTTTTATGTCCACCTGAATGTTGGGACATTAACAAAGAACAAACAACAGGCAGGAAAGTGTTTTCCTGAACTGTAACGAGATACAGCGTGAATTATGGTATTAGAGAAGATTTCAGGTAACATATATATCAGTAAACTGTTAAGAAAATATTGAAAAGAACTGGGTGTCTGGAAAAGAATGCCTGAATACCAAGTTCATTGATACTTCACTGACATTAACTGAATGGTGGATAATGTCAGTAAAGTCTGACAAGGCTACAGAAGGCAAAGTTTTAATCCTTGTAACTGGAAGACACCAAGGGTAATCTGTTGACAGTGATGATCATTAGATTCAGCAGCTAATGGTGATTCTGTTATGAGGAGGAAATGTATAAATGATGGAACTGTAGGTATATTGTTGCAAATATTTTACAGAATTATAGACTTACATCTGTTGCTGTACTAATGGTATATTCCAGAACCTTGCTGCAGAGAAGACATACAACAACCTTGATGTGTCCCTCAAAAAGGCCAATGAGCATCGCAATGAATGGTTTGAAGGTGTGCACAAATGCAAGTTGGACGAAACGTTGCAAACCATCATGGAGAGAATTGTGCGGGCAGAGGTATGGTTTGACACTAGATTGTGCACTGATGCAGCTGTGTGTTGTCTAGAAAAGCTGTTACTGGGTCACTGAGAGTCAGCACCTTATAAATCCACGTATGATTTTTTATTGCATTCGTTCAACAAATCTACCAAAGGTGTTGGGTAGTATTAGGCATGCATGCTTCATATTTGGTAGGTCCAAGGATTGAATTTCGAATTAATTGGCTGATAATGCACAAAACTTCATACTCTGATCTAATTCTAAATTCTGCACCATCAGCATTGCTGCCCAACATGGGAGCTGTTGAGACTTTTCAGCAGAAGTGTTTGGAGGTCCTGAAATTTTTTTAGCTCTTCTGTGCGCTTTATTGAGTTACTGAACTGCTCCAATTACCCCATAACCTTTTAAAGCCTGAGACAGACTTTATGTACCACCAGCTTTAAAACACACAAATTCTGTGTTCTGCCCACACTGCAGTGATGTGTTTTGCGTGGATCTCAGAACAAACAGTAACTATGTTTTCTATAGTGCATTAACATATCGGTTTTTATAACTGAAGCAGAGTGTTTACTGTGCGATACGAATGGGATCTTTAAATCAGACAGACGCAGTTTCGTCTTTAAAGGGTTAATTTTCAATCTGTGCTCTGGTATTCATAATTTAGTAGTGTCATGTCTTGTTTCCCATTAGTATTGTAATGTGCAGTGTCAGCAGAAAACATAATGAAATTACAGTTTTGATCCCACTACAGGATGCATTGTATTGTGATATAATCCGGTTTGGTTGCGATACTGAAGTGTTATTTCTAGCTAGTATTTGTATGTGTGTCAGTATAGAAAAAAAATGTAAAAGCCTTCAGATTTTATTATGGAAAGTGGGCCCTAAACACAAACTTACAATACTGCATGTGGGCATATTATTATATGGGCTTTGGCCTTCATACTTCTTGGTCCTGCAGAATTTAAATATGTTTAAGTAATTTGAGTACAGAGGTGATGGAGCTTTAAATTCATGAAGAATGCATACTTGATTACAGTGACTGTATTTCTGTAATTCTGCCAAGCATTTGATGTGTTCTTACTTCAAGCACTCAAAACAACAGCCGTCATCCTCAGAAGCTGTTGTGCCATAGAATGACCAGTTTCATTCACTCACTGTCAGTGATTTCCTAGCTTGGAATGACAGTGTAGCATTTAACACATACCTGTCATTTTATGGGCTAATCTGTGTAAATGTTGTCTCACGTATACTGTATCTCCCACAGTTCTTTGGTTTGGTTTATTTGTTCATCCATTCAGTCACACATGTAACAATGGACAAGTCAGTTACATATTACAATTTATATACTGCATTATTGAAAAATAGTTGAGAATGTCATCTGTGTCCTTCAGAGCACCATGGAGCCTGTATCCTCCTGTGTTCTTCTGTTCAACCTGTCTCCAGCGGTGAAGAATTCTGTTTCCTGTAGTCTGACATGTCTTCAGTGGAATTCTCTAACACTACACTCTTGTCTTCCTCTTCATCGTTGCTCACAAGTGGATCATTTGGTGCAGAAGTTTTACTGTCATTGTTGGAATCTAATAAACTTCATTTTGAATACCTTGCATATAAACTTCCAGCCCCCCAGTTACTCTGAGAAAACAACTAGTTTTCTGATACTAGTTCCTACCATGACATTAATCTTTTAGTTTATTGATTGAAATGACTTGACATGTGTACTGAAGTTGTACTGTGTCTGGAATGAATAGACAGCATCAGGTCAGGCCCATAACAAAATAATGAATAATCATTGCCAGGCAGTTGTAAGTATATCTATTATGGGACAAAAGATGAATTGAAACCTGGCTTTTTCATTTCTGAAGGGGCATTTTACATTGAATGTAAAGTGAAGGAAATGAAAATTTTTGTATGTATGTAAACTAAATACACTAAATTAATACTGCCATAATAATACACAAAAACAGATTCCCTCGTAGTAAGTTACAGAACTTAAAAGCACTCATTAAAATACATTACAGGTGTTATGCCAAAAAACTTCAGATTTTAAACATTCTTTTGTGAAAGTTCTGATGAGCCCAATACAATTATGTATGTCATCTAGGAAAACAGATTAATGGAATGGAAAATCCAAGCTGTCTTTGAATTGTGTAGTAGTATAAAATTTTCCCATCTTCAGTAAATGCATTAGCCAAATACAAATACAAGGAGGACTGATTGTGGTTCTGATAGTGGTTTGACTTGGTTTCATTCACCTGCCGAAATCCCTACAAGATAGAAGCAGAGGACATTATGTAGGGAAAGAAATCTGTATCATTGAAAGAATCCCATGATAATTAACTTTCCATTCCATGATTATAAATTATGCAAAAGAGATGAAAAATAATCAGTTTTGACTTGTGGAATATCTTATAAACTGATCATACGTACAACACCTTAAGTTGGCAGCATTCCCTATGCACCAAGTAGGTGGAAGAATAAAGGAAGGTTATACCAAAGCACTATTGTCAAGAGGTAAAGGTGTTCTTGTCCATGCCATGAAGGCATATATTGGGAGTAGTGGTATGGCCCTACTCATTCTAAGCCTTGGTGTTAAATAGATGTGAGTGGTCATCATCAAGCCCAGGCTGCCTTACCCCAGGAAGGAACTCTAGTGCCTCTTGAATAGGAGGCTGGGTGGGGACCAAAACTGATCTGGATGATTTGGAGAAGAGAGAAATCTCTTGCCTGTGCTGGGATTCAGTGTCTTCCAGCCCATAAGCACTTATTCATAAAAACAGCCTGCACAAAATTGGTTTTCTAAATGCAATGACTTCCAAAATTTAAGGATATGATGTTGAAGGAGACTTGATCCTATATCACAGTATCACACAGTAGTTACATTGCCACTGCGATTATCTTCACAGTTCATTTCGAGGCCCTTTTGATTTTTTGCTTGAGAAACACACATTTCCTCCAGTTACATTTTGTACATTGAGACTTCACTGCAATCATGTATCCCAAGTCAGTTCCATCATTCTGAAATAACAGCCCAGACGTGAGAAACACGTTCATGTGGCCAGACTCTGAAAGGTAACTGGAAGGTGGACACAATTTCCCTGCATTGCAGGGGTAAGCAGACTTTGCAGTAAGTGACATGTAACTGCATCTTGGGTACCCTGGTGGACTATGGCAAAGAAATTATATATTAAAAACACATTTCTCTGTGATTTAACAAGCATGCCCCTCCCCCATTATTTTATAAACCCTTGATGCATCTCCCGAGACCATGAAGCCAGGCATTTAAGTGGACTGTATTATCCTAAGGAGGAGGAGGATTTGAAATGCTGCCTTTATTTCAGTTCCATTACAAAGAAAGTAGTAATTTTTTTCTGCAGAATTGAGCCACATTGTAAAAGAATGATATATCGCCTGTCCCCTGCCTCAGTGCTTTGATCTGACAGTAAACAACAGACTCTGCTGATGTAGACAAAGTATGCTGCCCATGAACATTCCAGCGAGTGGTCATTGCTGGAGGAACAGTAACTGTCAAAACAGCCAAAAGGGATTAATGGCCCAACTTAGACTACAGGCCTGAGTCATAAACCTAGTTTTTACAACCTTCGTGAAATGCAGTTTCATTGCCTCACAGAGGGAACGCAAGGGTATTCATGAAGTGTATGGTACTTTGGTTTTGGTGAAGTCAGTGCCCTTGCCAGGTTGACTACACCAGTTACCATTAGATCACCACAGTCAAGCAGTCTTGGGCATGGTTAGAATGTGGATGGGTCACAGCTTGGGAACACCACATGCTATTGGTATATAAAACAGAGGGATGTACAAAAGATCTGAAACAGTCAAATTTTGAGGGTCACTATGCAGCCTGTCCTGATGCATTTACATTTGGTTCTCATGTATTGTAGTTTAAATAGTGGCCTGGGGTTGGTTATGATTGTGAGAGCTAAGCAACTTAGTTGTAAATCTGAAATTGTACTGTTGGCAGGTGCATAGGCTAGTAGTGGTGGATGATGAGGATAAGGTTATTGGCATCATCTCATTGTCAGACCTGCTGCTGTACCTTGTACTGAGGCCCTGTGGTAAGTAATACCTGTAAATAATAATTTTTATTTCTATAATGGTGTAATTTTAGAGCAAATTATGCACTGTTCTTGTGGCACAGTTTGTTTCTGTTAATTGGCAAACCATGTGGTTGGTTGCCAAACCCAATGGCTGCACAGTCTAAGGCATGGGTCACCGCTTGCTTGCTGGGATTGTGGGTTTGAATTCCACCGGCCGCTTGGATGTTGGTCTCTTGTGAGTGTCGTGAGTTGTCAGGTAGAGGTCTCTGCATCGGGCTGATCACTTGTCCAGAGGAGTGTAGTGTGTCTGAGTGTGATCATAAATCCCCAATAATGAGGAGGACTTAGCCAGCTAGGGCTGTTGCACCATGGGGGGGGGGGATGGTTGGTTAATTGATTAATGGTATATGGTTAGTTTTTTAAAAAATTTGATTAGCAGCCTGACAAATATGAATTTGCAATTAGACATTTGGTGTTGTATTATTGAGATGTCATAGTATAAAATTACAGAGCTGGTAGCTCATGGCTGTTGTGTTTGTGTATCTTACAGGTGAGGACAGTTCTGGTGGTGAAGGCGTGGGTAGTTCTGTACGTCAGCAAGATTCAGGCCTTCAACATCAGGCTTCATCAGACACAACTGCAACAATACCTGAAGAGGATGCAGGCACTCTGAGTGAAACAGAGAGTGCTCCTCCATCTCCAACACCTGCTACTGTGCAACTTGATAGTGGTGGTCCAACATGGCGGGAAGTAACAGTGTCAGGTGGTGAGTGAGGAGGCACTTCTGCAACCCACTTGATCAAACTACAATGGCATCGCCAGGGTCTTTGGAAGTCCCAACTTAGACGTTGAGTTCTGTATCATAATCTTCATCCTAGATGCCTTTGACACTCAAATGGGATGAGGAGTTCGTGTCCCAGAAATGTTGTTTACTAGGTTTTAGTTTCCTGTGTACAATGGGGAATGTACGTTCAGGAACTGGTGTGTCATTACTGGTGACCAGAACTACGTTTGAAATGGAGGATTATGGGAGATGGCACTGTTAATTATAATTCAGATGAGCTAGTTCAGTGCAGGAATATCTACCAGCTTATGAAGGTTAAATGACAGGGGACCAGATGGAAGCAGAGTGTATAGATGACATGTGCTTGCATGCCCTCTGGCTCCACTCAATTCTGACTGAAGTGAATGCAAAAATATTGTATAATATCATAACTGCTATAACAAAGGTCTAAACTGATGTTTTATATCATAGGTAGGTCATTTTTCAAGAGGGAGGCGGTGCAGAGACAAGGAATTCAGTTTGGAAACTGTCATGTGTACATGTTTTCTTTTACCTTAATACAGAATGTAGGTGGAAAAGTAAAATAGCAGTGGAGCTGGTAGCATGTACAATATTATTTTTAGCTTTTATATTATGACTTAGGCAATGGAGTTTCCCTATTGTTTTGTCAGTTTGTTGACATAAAAAAAGGCACCGGTAGAAAGGCTGATGGAATTGAGACACCCCTCCCAGATTTTTTAATTTCTGCAGGTGGATTGTTCAGATGAGACCAATTCAGGCTTCTGAAGTATAAATAAACACAAGGACAAGCAGTAATTGAGTTGCATCAGTAAAACCCTTCTTAACATCTCCTTCCTGAAGTGTGTTACATTTCTCCTTGGTGGCATACAAATGCAATGTCATATTTACATAGCAGATTTAGTAGTCTTGAGTTCTTTCACTCTCTGTATGATCTTTGCACATGGTACATACCATACCATATTTACAGTTCTCTCACTCCCCCCCCCCCCCCCAATTCATCACCTGAAAAAAAACTGGGAGGTTGCTCTATAAACATACACATTGTGTGTAGACATTTTTCTGAAAATTGAAACTTGTGCAGTTGGGAGGTGATTTTATATTCTGGTAAGTACAATACATAAGCGTAGAGGTCTTGTCTGTCAACTGGTTACACCTGTAACTTTGTGCCTCATTAGTTTAACCCTTTGGCACTGGAATTTACTGCCCAGTGAACTCAGCAAAAGACCTGGGATGTAAATGGCTATCCATTACTTCGCATGTACCTTGTTGATGACTTTAGGTGATGTTTGATTTTCTCAGCACCATACTGTGCATTGATTGAAGTTAACTTTCAGTGCCAAAGCATTAAACTGGTACAGGAGAGGTCTACGCTATGTAAGATACAATAGTTTTTGGTGCATAAGTCAACTGTAACGTTCTGTACATGCAGCTCAGATTGAATTGCATCAGAATACTCAAAACACCTCCTTGCACAAACAGTTGGTACATGTCGGTAACAGTATAATGAAATCAAATTTCTGTTTCTCTGCAACAGGGTGTGCCCCACAGTGACCCTTGCAATTTGTTAATTTCCTGTCTTTTATATACAGATATATGAATCCATCTATATGTGTGTGTGTGTGTGTGTATATATATATATATATATATACATATACACACACACACACATATTTTTTATATATAGACATATATGTGTGTATGTGTGTGTATATATACATATAAACATATATACACACACATATATATACATATATATGTGTGTATGTGTAAGGTAAAGGTAAAGCAATCCCATTACGGGCCTGGACAGGCCCTGGGGGTTCCAGGACGTTGGGGGTCCCAGATTTCAAGACAATCAGCACATGAAGGTGGTAAGATTCTCAGCGGTATGCACCGGCCGCCTTTACCCCCAGGAAATACTCCTCGTACTCATTTCTGTTAGAGGCTGAGTCAACCCCAGGGCCATAGTGCGGCCAGAAGGATTCCAATGACACCATCAGGATTCGAACCCGCGACCTTCCGACTTGTAGCGCAGTGCCTCAACCAACTGCACTACTGTGTACCCCGTGCGCACGCGCGTGTGCGTGCGCGCGCGTGTTCTACCACAGTTGGTAGAAAATCCAGGCAAAGCATCTTACGACAATATAAAATGGACCCACATCTGCAACCAACTCAATCCCACTTAAATCTCGAATCAAAGTTACGAAAATTTTTATTATCCAGTAATATTTCAGACTCTGCCGACACAGTTCTCTCGGTTTCTCAACCAAGCCACCCACCAAAACTTACCCCTACCAGCAACTAGCCACCATACACCACCACTGAGCTTATTTTAAAAGGGACTGCATATAGTTTGCAGCACCGTAATTTTTAGAGACTGCTAAACAAATACTTTAAATGATCTGAGACTCTGTCTGAAAGATTCTGGGAACCGCTGGTTTATGGGAGTAAGAATTAGAAAATTATTAAAGAAATAATGAAGAATTCCATGGCCTTAAGATTCCTATGAATAACAGATAGTGCTGCTCTATCACTGAATACAGTACACACACAGACACATACTCTCTCTCTCTCTCTCTCTCTCTCTCTCTGTGTTCCACAGATCCAAAATTTAATCTTAGTGACGACAGAATGTGGAATAAGTCATAAAAACACTAAAATACAAAATAAAGTATTTCACATACAATATTCAAGTGTTACACCAAATTCATTATACACAGCAGATAATTTACTTATGAATCATTTTTGAATATCAGATATTCCATATTCCTTAACAGAATGAAGGTACATCTGCATCAAGGACACTAAAAGTCTCATCATTACGTTCCGTGTGAGCCAGCGCAATCTGACTTACCTCCTCACAATCTATTTGATCTCAGGTTCATTTTAATATTGTCATAAAGACCACTTTGATGCCCCCAAGCATGTACCAAGTCTAACCAATCTTAGCCTTTTTGACTCACATTAACTACAAGGCCTACTAAGTGACAAGTTGAAGATTCCTATTTATAATTTATGTTATTTAATTATGACTGTATACCACTCATTCATTCAGAAAGACAGCATATGCACAGAATTTACATTTCCTTGAATAAAAACTGGCAAGATTCATGTGCACCAATACCAGGCACCAGGTTGCCTGGTGACTGAATTTTTTACAATGACACCTAATATTGGTGGGTCCCAACAATGGAACTTGCTTCATTGTCACTCTTCTGGCTCCTTCAATGTTGATGTGGCTCCTAGATTTTTAAAATATTTATGAACCACTTATTTAATACATGGTGCAGAAGTGGCCAATAAACACTGCGATGAACATGTGTGTAAAAGTCTATTTCAAAACATGAATAATAAACAAGGTAGGCAATGTATGTATAATTTAAACATTGGGGCGCATTCGTGCAACCACTGTGGCTGTGGAAAAGCAATAAGTACTGCATATTCTGAGTGTGTGTTTGTAGCTTTACTTGTTCAGCATGCAATGCACACGTGCTGTGTTATATTGTCATCGGTGGACTCTCCGGCTCTACAGCATTTTTCCACATTAACCCATAAAGAATACAATGTTCAGAAAAAAGTTACGGAACACAAAATTATGTTTTCATTCTTATACACCTTTGTCTGAAACATTTCTCATTCTAAGAAGAAATGAGCCAAACATCATCATAAATGTAAGTAGGTCTTCAGGTATTAGTACCCGTCATTCGTATCAGATCTTAATGAAACTTGATCTTAAGGTGTGTCATCCCCACTGTCTGTATAATATGCAATAATAAGGATACAGTCCAACAATACACAACTCTTTAAATAGCTTTGATAAAGAATTCGCTACAAAGTTGTGCATCGACAGATTGTATCCTGTTTGTTGCATAATGAAACTTGCATCTGCTCAACAGATTTTCAAAAAATAATCAAATATAAAATTTCATGAAAACCCATCCAGTGAGACCCGAGTTTTTCCATGGGGACAGGTGGACAGACACAACGAAGCTAACAGTCACTTTTTGCAATTCTGTGAACGCACCTAAAAACAATGAATGATGACCTGGGACACAAAAAAGAGGCCTACTTCAAGAAACTATTTTTCATTCCGCTTGGAAGTGCCATGTAAATGTAAGATGAAGAGAAACGAGGTTGACTGTTCCTATCCAAAATTCAAATAAGGCACTTCCTGACAATGAGGCAAAAGGACTATCAATAAACTAAACACACGCACGTGCATACAGGTCATCACTGCTCAATCTGTGATAGCAGTAAACAAAATTCTAGTTTGCAGCTGCTGATATTGACATATGATGATATGGGAAACAACAAAACTGCAGTCCGTAAGATAAGGTATTGACTGTAAGATCAGTACGTTACCAAGTTTTAATCCACAATGTACTTGTATACTGCTAACACTGCTTGGCGCCAGGTACCATCCATATGTACATCATAATTCCACTGTAAAGAAGCATTTTAAATGAAAAATAAGGAATGCATACCAGATTGGAGGTCTTGACCCTCCAGCCGTTCCACCTAAGGTAAGTAAAAATAGCATACAATTCTGAGTTTACCAAGTCCTTCTCAGCCAGTTATAAAGAGTAACATGCAAAGGAAAGGTAAATGAGAAAGTTATCAGCTACAATTATAACCCTTAGGCGACTAATGTCATATATATATATATATATATGGAGCACCCATTCTTGATGTTTCTAGATCACGCACAACGACGCAGCACAGTCGGTAGGACTGCTCTGGACGAGTGATCAGCTCGTCGCAGAGACCTCTACCTGACAACACACGACACTCACAACAGACAAATATCCATGCCCCCGGTGGGATTCAAACCCAAGATCTCAGCAGGCGAGCGGCCACAGGC
>Ga0268261_10001967_pt1 | contig 14565 bp, 10 predicted proteins | sample TergutNc150P1_FD_190353 | JGI IMG/M metagenome (GOLD analysis project Ga0268261, IMG submission 190353) | Nasutitermes corniger P1 segment gut microbial community from laboratory colony in Florida, USA - Nc150 P1 (SPAdes) (version 2) | ecosystem: Host-associated > Arthropoda: Insects >... | reverse complement strand
TGTGTGTGATCTAGAAACATCAAGAATGGGTGCTCCATATATATATGACATTAGTCACCTAAGGGTTAATAATTTAACCCTTATCCTGCTAACGTGGAGAAAATGGTGAGCTCCTAATAATGCCAGCAAATAGCAAATGGGATTTAATTCGGGCTTTAAAGGGTTAATGTAATTTTTAGATTTTGACCCTCCAGTTTAAACGTTGGCTCCAAATTGCTCAAGAAGTTTTATACTCCAACTATAAAAGTTTTGTAGGCCCTCCTACATACAAATGCAAGACGAAATTAATTGTTTGGCCCGACAGTGCTGTAGTGTGTGGCTCTGGAATTCTTTCAACACTTTATTGACTCGTGGGATATTTTTGTTTCATTTTGTGACTACGTTCAATGTTTCGCGATGCAATGTGCGGCAAAGAGGGTACTTTCATGCTAACAGTGAATGTCTTAAACATGGAGAAATGTCAAACATAGAAACACTTTTAAAAATCTACTTAAATTGCAAAATAACCTTGTGTTTCCACCATAAAACACACAAGCAGCAAACACACGTACCAAACAAACTAGCAAACTGCCTGCAGTTTAGAACCTACCTTACTACCTGCATGGATCACAGTACTTGAGTAGCTCGTGTCAACTCACGAAATGATTCCTGGTAGTTTATTTAACCCGAATGTTTATTATTGTGTTTACAAAATCTCACCACTTTATTTTTATCTGATGAATCGAGTTCAAATATGAATTCCTTGTTTCTCGAAAATTTTTTTATGTTTTCCTCCCATATACGTCTAGTTCTTTTTTCTTCATTCTCTAATGTGTTATTTCCATCAAAGCCCTGTATTCATTTCGCCTCTCTATTATGCTGTATTAAAGAAATGCACATTGAAATGTAGCCACAACTTCGTAACTTGCTGTTCCTTATCCGAGCTTCACTACACACGTCGCAAGGGATTTAAAATTACTTCTCTTTGATCTCCTGAAACAAAGAAACTTTCAACAGCGGACAGTAACTGCAGTGCGCACTGTGCAGTCATCACATGCTTCCCTGTGACTGTGGAGTGTGGTGGTAAAGGCTTGAAATTGACAGACAGACTGGGAGCGAGTGATGACAATCGGATTGATGTCACTATTGAACAGGGGGAAAGATATGTATGTGTATATGAACAGTGTGCTGTTACCGTTATAATGTTTTGTAGTGAGGCATTGTTATTGTTCTGTGACAGCAGTACACAGTGCGAGATAGAGGTTGACAGCTTGGCGCAATGTAACGGCTGTAGGTCTACCCTAGCTACAGGTCGGCACTGACCGCTTCAAGTAGTCCCGTTCGGAGTTTGTACAACGGTCACATCGCTTCTCACTCTGCTCTCAGCATCTCTGGAAATGACTTTACATGAATCTTCCCATCACGACGACCCCAGGAATATAAATTTCTCATTGGAGTTCTTTATGAATTAACTGATATGCAAATATTGTCAGTGTATGGAATGTAAATAATCAATAATGTCTGACGCAAGTTGAATAAAATTGATTCTCAAACTGAAATGACGTAACTGACAATAGAAAATATAAACAAACTTTTGGTCTGAAATATCACTAGTGTAGGATCGTGTAGCCATGACTGTCTTTAGAAAAAAGTGTAAATTTGGGAACGAAATTTACAATTATCTTGTGTTAGAAAGTGCAAACCTGAGAGTTGTCACTTTATTTAGTTACGCTGTGAACATTTTGAAAGAAACGAAATGGAAGGGGAATCAAGAAATATCACACAATGAGGGTTTTACATTTTATTGTATTTATCATGAATTTGAAGGTGCAGGGATATTCTTTTTTGGTAGAAATTACTGAGTGTTAAGAAATTCCATACTTTTATGAACAAGGAATACATACATAGAATCATTCAGTTCAAAAAGAACTGCGTGGTCATCTGGGGGTTAATCCCTAGCAAATGCGTCTTGTTTTGACTTTTTCAAACACGTCCAAAATATCCCTGAAGGCTCACAGGTTTTCCTGATTGGTGGATTCTAGTTGTTTATTTCTTCGTCGATAGTTAATAAGCACTTCCCTTACCCATACAAACGAGGTCTGGAAGATGTAGAACTTTACCTTTATACGTTCTCTAGAAATTGCCTTTTTTGAACTACACGATTTCAGCTTAGATTTGTACAAATTAAAAGTAGCTATGAATAATATTTTTCTTACCGTACAGTGTATTTTGGAATCTTTTATTGTCTCATTTCTCTAGAATTTTTAAGTTATGCGGAAAAACATTTTTTAAATATCAGTTTATTCCTCGTCCAAATTAAACGCTACTCTGGTGGTTTTTTTCTTATAAATAATTTTATCCTATTTGTATGTTTTTTTTTGCTTTGTTCAAAGTAAGATATATTTTAAAGGTTGTGCGAAATTATTGGAGTTCTATTTCTATTTCTATTTCTATTTCTATTTCTATTTCTATTTCTATTTCTATTTCTATTTCTATTTCTATTTCTATTTCTATTTCTATTTCTATTTCTATTTCTATTTCTATTTCTATTTCTCTATCCCCTCTAATACACAGGAAACCTTAATTTATATTTCATACTTGTTTTATAAGATGTACCTCTCTCCGTACTTACACTACAAAAATACAACTATGATAAAATAAATAATTTCAGACTCCGCCCTATTATGATGAACGTTGGAACACTAATTACTTGTGAACCTGAGATGTTCTGTGGTTGAAATATATGATTTTCGTTGCAGGGAGTTTTATTTACTTGAGGGTGTGTACGGAGAAACTTCGTGTGTACAGTCATTACACTTGCATCAGGTGACAGTGCGTCTCATATCAGGTTCTGTAAACAGACTGATGCTTGTAAATATTGAGGACGTCGGCAAATAATGTATTTGTTTTCACTGTGTAAGTTAAATATAGTTTCTTAGAGTCTGATTTATCGGAACGCTACTGCTGTCTGCTTATCATTTCCAGTTATGTTTGAAATTTGTCAATTTATAAATAACACGCAAACGACGTAACCTTGAAATTGAGCTTTAAATTCTAAATATTTACAAACTCTTCTGATAATTTTAACACGTTTTTATTACGTAAGTACTTTAAACCGGTCCCGGCGGCCGTGCGGTCTAAGGCGTAAATCTATATGTCTGTGGCGTCTCGCGTGCTGAGATAGTAGGTTCGAATCCCACGGAGGACATAGGCTTTTTTTAATTGTGATCTTTGTGTGTCGTCAAGCAGAGGTCTCTGCGACGAGCTGATCCCTCGTCCAGAGGAGTCCTACCGACTGTTATTCATCGCTATGTTAAATCTAGAACCCACATGAATCAGGATGGCATGGCTCGCGTTGGGCTGCAGCGCCAGAGAAAGTCTTATAAGTTTGATTTGTTCCACTTACTAATGTTTGGGACGAAGACGCTATAAGTTGATTTTTTTTTCAATGGAACATTTTCATTCGATTAGTAATTATATTATAATATTATGCATAATGTTGTTTAATACGTTTCGGTTAGAATGATTTAATAGGCTTCTGGCGTACCTTCCACATTTTGACACCTCTCTTTTTGAGTAACTTCCAATATTTCTGTGCAGATAATACTGTAGTGACCGGGGGTTGTGAACCCACCGATGCCACTAATTTGTAGTACTTCCCGGATAGCGGTTGGACTTCCACTATTTCCTACCCGGAGAGGTTCTATATGACGCGAGATAGCTATGTTCCTACTATTCTCGTCTTAGCTTACTCGATCTCAAATTTCGCTGCCACCAGGTCAGTATTTGTAATTTCGGCAGACTACTGACCACTACTGGCGTTTCTATCTATGATCGTAATTCGTGGTGGCTACGGGTGTAGTAATCTCTCTACCCTGGCCACGTAGCACTTTAGTTGAGCGGACTCGAACCGCTATACCAACTCATAAAACAATTAATCCAGGGGAATACTTGGGATTAGGTTATATCTAACTTCATCACAGCTTATGTCCCAGCAGAATACAGACAGAATACGAGTTACATTTTCCTAGTAAAATATATAACGTGTATTTTCATCAAATCTACACTATATCTAAATTATATCTTCACAACCTAAATATCTCCTATTGGATTTTGACCTAGAAGTATGGAAGCAGATCATCTATGTGGTTTCGATTATCTCGTCTATATAAATTTGGAAAATACAAAGTAAACCAAAAAATACGTTTCAATCACTTTCCTTTTTGTCTTGAGTTACGGATGAACTCACCTGGTATGAACAGGAATATCTGAGGTGTGAGGCTCATTTTGAGGCCTTGTCTAGAGCACTGTTTTCTTTGCGTCCGGTCTCGTTGAAGGTTTGATCACAAAAGATCTTGCCTGTCGGTCATACAGGCCGGTACACCAGTTCATAAAACTTATAACTCAGCGATTACAAGTTCATAGAGTTCATTTAACAACAGCATATGTAGGCCTAAAGAAATGTGCTGCTACTAAGGAATTCTGCAAACACAGTCCTCCTGTTGTTAATGCGTGCAACTTGCTCAACCATTTTTATATCTAAATGCAAACTTAAAATTTCCAATATGCCAACACAAAATGCAAGTTACACCTATAAAATTATCAAAATTCATTTCAAGTCTTACAAACGCTAACCAAATGTTAATTAGTTACTTTCCATACATTACATACTATATGAAGTTAGATATAACCTAATCCCAAGTATTCCTCTGGATTAATTGTTTTATGAGTTGGTATAGTGGTTCGAGTCCCCTCAACTAAAGTGCTACGTGGCCACGGTAGAGAGATTACTACACCCGTAGCCACCACGAATTACGATCATAGATAGAAAGGCCAGTAGTGGTCAGTAGTCTGCCGAAATTACAAATACTGACCTGGTGGCAGCGAAATTTGAGATCGAGTAAGCTAAGACGAGAATAGTAGAAACATAGCTATCTCGCGTCATATAGTACCTGTCCGGGTAGGAAATAGTGGAAGTCCAACCGCTATCCGGGAGGTACTACAAATTAGTGGCATCGGTGGGTTCACAACCCCCGGTCACTACAATACACACGGACAGACGTGGAAAATATAACAGGAACGGTGTTGTAAAATTACACTACGCAAGCACCACACCTGCGATGTCGTTCACACTGAAAGTGCTGCGATTGTGTAAGAATACAAACAGTTTTTACTTAAAGTACGGTGGTGGATCGCAGCAGGAATTGAAAGAAATTACACAGTGAGGAACAGACATATTTGTGTTATTTATGCAGGCCGAATAACTTAGCGAGGGAACAGTGAGCTCGAAATGTTGGTTGGAATGACGAAGAGTAGAGTCGAACTATCTATCTAGTATTCAGCCCTTAGGCCGGTTTAGCAGGCCAGGCGACTGCTATGGCTGTGGCACGCTTCATCCTGGCAAGATCTTAGGGGTAGGTTGCCATTTCTTTCCCCCGCCTTAAACGTTCCCACCTTCTCTGCTAGGTGCCTTCACGTCCAACGACGCGCGAGACCTCTAGCAGCGGAAGGTGTCCTAGAATCCGACTCACGTAATTCTAGGGATGTAGAAGTCTGCGACATGGGACAGACGGTTTTACTTCCCCTCCGAAGGAAGGCGTGCTGAGGATTTTTTCGCTCTTAAAAACTCGCGAACTTGGGTACCAAAGGCCAGCACGCTAACCCCTAGACCACTGAAGCCGGTAAACAGGATAAATTTAATTGGTTCTTGTAGTTGACGTTCCATGCAATTCGGTTGACTTTTTAGCAGCTTCTATGTGCAACCCACAGCCTTGGACGTCGCCGGAGAGGAATTCAAGCAGAGATTGTCCTTCCTTTGTACGTCATTAAACATCCACTAACAACGCGATGTTTCAACACACACGGCAGTGATTTTAATCTCTATTTTCTTGAAACTTTTACATGGCAAGTGTGGAAGGGAAGAAATGGACGCCCCTGAATGTGAAGTTGCAAAGTTTTATGTTTCCTGGAAGTTGTAATTTGTAATATTTAAACTTTCAAATTGTCGGTGTTAAATATTTTACACTTCGGCCGGCTTTGTAAAAAGGACTGCTGACGATGTATTACTGACGTCATTACCCCCACCGCTCTGTAATTAATACAAATATATATACTGTTGTAAAGTTATGTACATCCGTTGTGTATCTAAATTTAATAGACGAAGATAAGTAATTAACACCGTTGACACAACTAAAACCTAATATTTTTGAGTATCTACATGTTTCAGCCTTGTACGTTCATCATCAGCCTAATGGTAGGATATTTAAAGAGACAATAAATATTTCAAGTGCTAGGAATGGGATCTCATTTTTATAACTTACTTACTTACTTACTTACTCCATGAAGCAGAATCTTTAGTTAACAATTTTTCAGCCAGTCAAGAATTTTCCCGCATTTTATGGAACCCAAAGGTAGTAACACGTGCCCGCCACCTGTCATTATCCTAAGCCATCTCGATCCAGCCCTCACACCCATATCCCACTTCCTAAGGATCCATCTTATTATTATATTTCTATCTATGCCTGGGTTTCCCAAGTGGTCTCTTTCCTTCCAGTTTCCCCACCAAAAACCTGTATACGTCTCTCCTCTTCCCCATACACGCTACATGCCCCGCCTATCTCATTTTTCTCGATTTTATCACCTGAACAATATTGGGTGAGTGGTACATATCAATAAGCTTCTCATTATGTAGTTTCCTTCATTCCCCTGTCACCTCGTCCTTCTTAGGCACAAATATTCATTTTTACAAATTATGTCTCATAAACATGGGAAATATTATATATTATTTGTAAAAACGAGATCACATTCCTAGCATTTGCAATTTTTGCTATATTTTCAAATATTATAGTGTTAGCCTAATGATGACCTTATATGGTCAATACACGTAGCTGTGCAAAGGATATTAAAATTTTATTTGTGACAAAGTGGCTATTATAGTGTTAGCATAATGATTATCTTATATGGTCAATACACGTAGCTGTGCAAAAGATATTAAAATTTTATTTGTGACAAAGTGGCTATTATAGTGTTAGCCTAATGATGACCTTATAAGGTCAATACACGTAGCTGTGCAAAGGATATTAAAATTTTATTTGTGCTGAAGTTGTTATTTGTTTCTCTTCAGCTGCTCATTTACAGGTTTAATATTGCAGTGACTGCGCGGTCTAAGGCGTGCGCCTGCTGACCCTCACTTGCTGGAATCCGGACACGGATATTTGTGTGTTATCATGTAGGGGTCTCTACTCTGGGCTGATGACTTGTCCAGAGAAGTCCTATTTAGTGTGGTGTTTCCAATGACTGTGATGGCGAATCACCGTAAAGGAAGGCCATAACCCATAATCGGGTCGGAGCGCCACAGGAAAAAATATACTTTGTATATATTGCTTTGAACCTTGATCACATTCAGATCAGAAAAATATTATTGTCATTGCGAGTAATATTTTGGAATTTGAGAGAAAACCCTTCTTCTTAAAGAACATTATTAGAAAAAGGATTAAATTTATTTTTGAATTAAAATTACTGTATGAGTCATTTGTTAGGAATTTTGTGTGTTTATTGTAACAGTACCATTTTAGTCCTGGTGTGAAAGATAGAAGTGGTGTGAGGGAATGAGAGTTTTATAGTAGCCGGCACACCGTGTCAAAGAGAACTAGAGGATATTGGGGTCGCAAAGGCCCGTAAAGTGAGACAAGCAAGTTATTATTCTGACCTTGAGAGAGAAATAGAGGACTCGAAGGAAAGGAACCGTGCAGGGAACACGGAGCCTGCCGGGTCATTCGGTGGTGAGACAGGACAGTCTATTTCAGAAACTTGTATAACGAACCAAATCTTCTGTATCGGATGAGTTAACAAAATTTCCAGAAGCAAACCTTTGTCAGTGCAACATACCGTTGTAACATGAATTTTACAATTTGACGTACAATGTTTATAGCTGGGATGGAAATGACACAAGAAGGATTATACTGAATTTATAACTGTTGCAGGCCGCCTATTCGCAAGCAATCCAACATAAACGTATTGCTTACAACACACAGTGTTTCTTCCCTTAGCCCTACCAATAATTTTTCCAGTTGTTACCTGTCCTTATTTCTACGTTCTGCTTCTCGTTGGCCTCTTCTAAATTCTTATTTTCCAAAGCCATAATCACCGAAGGCGGAACATTCTGTTGTTGACTTATAAACATTCAAGACAGAAAAATTTCTTTATTGAAACCAAAACCAAACCGAAAGTAATCTTAAAGCAGTTGTTCTGCGATAAACGACAGAAAAGTCGTGTATGGTAGCACAACAAATTGCATTATCCAACTGCCTGTACCGAAGATAATCCTTCTTGAGAAGCTGGGGTTTTCCAGATAGAAAAGAATTCATCCCGACGTTTCATTACCCTGTTCACACGGGGCCGAATTATCCAATCCACAATTTACCGATCTATATCTCTAACCGGACATGAATTAATTCCGGTCCTCTTCTTCTCCAAGTGTATCGGCCCGTCTGCTTTTTTCATATCTGTCCTCAAAACCTGTATTATTTTCTCCTCTATACTGTACAGCATTGTGGGCCGCGATAGCGTAGTGGTTATAGTGACTTGCTACGGCCTGGACGATCAGGGATAGAATTCCGGCGGAGGCGATATTTTCCGCATACAACTAGACTTTACCTGGTGCCAACCCAGCCTCCTATGCAGTGGTTACGGGATCATTCCAGTCAGTAAAGATGCCTGGGGCGTGGAGTTTACCACCCACCTCCCTATAGCGCCGAAGTTAAAGAAGGAGCAGAGTTACAAATTTACCCCTTCTCTGTACCTGCGTGGCCTGTTCTAGGCCTAATTTACCTTTCTTATTATACCGTATTAAAAAAGAAGAACATTAATTGTTATGAGACTTTATGATCATAACTTCTCCATTCCGAACACGATCGCCCAAGGGATAAGAGAATGTATGTTAGTGGATTGTGGTCCTTTATTTGTTATTGATAAGACGCCGTGTGGAATGGTAAGAGTTCGCTGGTGTGATATTCTTCTGGTGGCACTTGTGTGAACTGAGGGTAAAACTGGTAATAAAATGACGGTTTATATGAGTATTTGGAACGGATATTTGGTCACTTTCTGAGTGCTATACCAAAATACCCTTTGAAAAATGTAATGCAAAACTGGAAAGAGGAGACAGTTTAAAACCGAGAGTTATAAGTGACAGTTTGAATGAAAGTTGTAGTGATTGAGTTGTTAGAATAGGCACCTTTTGCCGCATAGAAAGATGTGTTTCTCAAAGGCACACTGTCGAAACATTTATGAATGCACTTGAATCTCTCCCGATGGAAAGACTCATATTCAGATCGATAGCATATTGAAATACTGGACATGGCACGTGCTTGATGCCCCAGCTCTCTGAAATACTGATCATTATTTGGTGGTGACAAAGGTTAGGGAAATACTGTCAGTTGGTAAGTTAGCAACACAGGCTTTGATATGGAGAGATTCGATCTGGAGGAGCTAAACGAGATATATATTTAAAATCTCAGATGTTTGCTGTTTTAGAGACACGAGCAGGGAGTCAGAAAATATGGGCGGGGATATCAGATTGCCAGCTCAAGACCTTTTGTCTCACTGAGGACCGAGTTGTCCGGGCAAGAACTGCAGAGAGTAAACAACGTCTTCTGCAGTTGTTCTGAGTGCATTCGGCTAGGAAGGGAACATTTTCAGCATCTGCTGTAGCGCTGATGGTTTTTGTTAGACTTCCTGAAGATTATTATATTGGGTGTTCTTTTTCTCTCTTCCTTTCTCCGACTGTTACACCTACTGAGATTTGGAAAGCTAGGTGAACGTCGGCAGAGCGCTTAACATTGAACAGAAAATCTATGATCCTATACAATAATGGCATTTTTAGACTTTGAAGAGGAAATCCCACAGAATTGATTTCACATTAACCACAGCGATGTTTCTAACGTGTAATAACCATAAGCAGTATCATTCAAAATTTTCATCTGTGGTTATAATCGCGTTTCGTTGCTGTGCGCACCCACTGTCCACAAACTTAAAATTCGGATTTAAGGACTTTACAAATTATCCGATCCGCAGGGGTTGTCGAACGGCAGAATGAAAATTATTAACTAATAATTTACGTTCTCACTTAATGAAGTCTACCGTAATTCGTTTTGTGGTTTGTGATTTAATTCTTTCAACAAATTTTCCACTACACACCTGTGCGTTACGTTATATAACGTTTAATTCAATTTTATTTACGTTTTATTTACTTACAGCTTATTTTATATCACAGAACATTGTACAGCGAAACGCTTTTCGGTACCTCTTTTCCAGTTTATTATTTTAGAAATGTTACATACACTCATTGTTCACAGTAATGTATATACATTTTTTATGTTACTTTTCATATATATAAGAATACAGCCTATTGATTTTGTGGATGAAGTTTGTAGAAAATTAGTGTCTCCGTTTTTGTGTTGTATGCATAAGAATCATTCAAATTTGGAAGTATCAGTAATTACACGAATGGCTTTTAAGTCTTGGAGTTAGCCCACACTTTTGGAATTTGTAAGGTCACTTGTTTAATGGTCGAGTGTGGTGGTGTTGTTAGGTATCGTGTTCCCATAGTCAAACACCGTTTTCCTTGATATTTTCTTAATCAATTCTAATTTATTGTGATGGCACACTTCCGAAAGTAAACAGATTTGTTTTCCTGTTTTTACTTGTGGAATTACCCCTGTTTTGTTAGTCTGCACCTCTGTGCTGTCCAGGCCTTTCTATAGTTTCTAGGCCAGTGCTGTGTTTAGATTTCCGGCAAGTCTTTAGAGCTGCAATCAACACCGTACACATTCAGTTAGAGCGCAGTATTACTTGGAGTGTGTGTTTGAGTTTATTGGAATTTTGTTGGCTTCGAGATAAAATTTGATTTATTGCAGCCAGTATCTCTTGTGTAATGTGTAACTTTCCTTTTTTTACCCGTCATTCGTATTACCGCTGTATTTATGTTTGTCTTGTTTTAACTCTAAATCCACTAGACTTTTTCTGGTCTGTATACATATAGGAATGACTGCAATGTGCCTGCTCCATGCAATAGTATTAGGATGATTTTGAATGATTGTCCGGTATTTGTAAAAGTGGGTGGAATAATCAAGCCTGTTGACGTGTATGCAGAATTTGCCTCAGAAATAATATCTAATTTCTTAATTTAGTGTTCCTTATGTATAAATATATTAACATAATTGAATAATATATTTCAAATCGGAAACCAGGAATATTTACCTTTCCTTATTGATATACTAATCAGACAATTCATTATGCCACAGCTCTTCAATTAAACGTGTTCTATATTTCAATACATTTTAACAAGCATCGAAAGGATTCAACCTTCACTTTCAATCTCATCTACGTAATAAATTTTTTTATAAATGAATTTTCGGGTAGTTAGCTTGTTGAATATTGTGTCTGGATACAGTCTAAATACTTAAAATGACTTTTAGAGTTTAGTCATTCTGAAACGTAAGTTTTTATTTTTCCAACATACGCATTTTATTGTGACGAGAGTAGAGAATAATTTGAGGAAAGTGATTTGTTTGTTGTTTTAATGTGATATTCGGACATAAAATATGATGTGAATGTGAAGGTGTACCCAGATACTTTATGAAATAAAACTACAATACACAATGTTACATACAGTTGGCTGTGCTTAAGATTTCATGTTTTGTTCTCTGCTTTGGTCCTGTTTTGTTTCTACATTCTTGTCTTTCGCTTGAAGCAAAAACATGAAGAAAGACAGCGTCTCTTGCATTATCTGCAGCAGACAAATACTTAGTTAGCCATGTTTAAATGTATGTGTTTAAGAAATAAAGAGACTTGTCAAAACTGAGTGAAAGTTTTGCCTTCTGTGTTTTCAGAGAAAACCGTAGTATTATTTAATCCTGTGTATGTATGACGGGCTTGAAAACTGTTTGTAATTAGGATATTTGTTTTGTATTTGTGTTTTCTAGATATTGGTGATGTTCCTTTTTTTCTGTGGTTGCAACGAGGGACTATTTTTAAGAATTTGTAGAAGCGAAAACCATTGTACTGATGGGAGAAATCATCTGACATCGAAATTTGTCCGTAGGTGCTCTAAAATAAATAACATTTGTTGATAAAATAGAAACTTGCGCCTGTCACACTGAACTAACCGTGTTAAAGAAGCCAGGCATTTTTTTCTGTCATGTCCGTTCTTTTCTCTATTTGTCGTAACAAATGGAAAGAACTTCGTGAATCTGCGTATTGAAGTTGTATCTCTCTGGAATTTACTCTGCTTCGTGCTGTTTAGTTTCTTAGCGTATTAGTATTAATAATAATAATAATAATTAAAAAGGCAGTACTAATAATCCAAGAATGCAGGGAACATGACGACCATGCATATTTCCCGTGTCGGATGTGCAGTACATTCATTTATCGTAGGTTACGAAATGTTGGGTGTTAGTGTGTTTTCGAAATATTGCACCTTTAATTTAAAGGCAAAGATTTTGTGGAATGTAGAAAACGTGGGAGATCAGCGAATTATATAAAATAATATACTTTTTTAAGCTTTCCAAAATATGTTTTGCAGGGCCGTGAAAACATCGTCAACTAATGCAGGAGTGCAGCCCCCTTGTAATTAAAGGCAATATGTTTCTCCATGTTTTGTAATCATACACGAAGCACAACGTCAGCAGTCCGTAATCAGGGAACTTTAAATCTTCCATAATTTTGATCAGCTAACAGGCTGTGATCCAAGATTTATACCAATGAATTACTAGCAGTCATTATTTATGATCCTATAGACCCTTGAAGACACTTTGACGCTGCTGGAATTTGGAAATCAAATGTGAATGCCCGAATGAGATTGCAGAAACTTTCTGCAGCACGCTAAGAGAGTCACATAGCCAGTTCCTGATCGTATTACTACCGGCGCAACTGCTGAAGTGTTGACATGACAGCAAAATTGTAACTCTACCAAAGAATGTCTTTGTGTTGCCGAATTCTATTCCATGAAACTGGACCTCTGCAATTGACATAAATTAGAGGAACTTCCATGAAAAAGTGTTTCCTACTATTTGTTTTCAGAACCACGTATTTGCAACAGTTAAATATTATTATTGAACAATCCATGGTATGTCCGGGGATCGAATTCTAGTGGGGCGAGTTTTTACGCACGTGTCCAGTCCGGCCATGGGGCCCACCCAGCCTTTTGTACAATGGGTACCGGGTTTTTCCCGGGGGGAAAGAGCGGCGGGGGCGTGACGCTGACCCTTCACCTCCTCTATTACCTTGGTCATGAAAGGGTAGATCCATACCTCTACTCCCCCTATGGGCCGTACGGCCTGTACAGAACCTCAGTGCCTGTACAAGAGTGCACTTTGCTCTTACCTTTAACTTTTTAATTGATGGTACTTGAAAATGTAAAATTTTGTCATTCAAGTACAAACACTAACCATTTGTATTAATCCTGCCTACGCTGCGGTTTTGACCCAACAATAAATTTAGTACGGAACGACTGTATTGTGAAACTGGATTATCAGTAAGCGTTGTTTCTTAAATCATTCATCTTTCATTCGAGATATAACGAGAATCGTTGCACCGGGAAGGCTACACTCTCTAACGGCCCATGTGGTATCCTGTAGTATTTGACACACAGTCCGGATCAGGCCACGGAGTCAGCAGGTAACGGCACCAACACAATGACGTGTACCAGTGGTCGCAGATACAGTTTTTGATACTCCTGATGATGGGTGCTTGACACCCGAAACATGTCGAGTAGTGTAACTGAGAATAAAAGTCTACATATAGCTGCACCGTGTTGGACATTTATTGACATTGACACGATTAATCACCCAGCTCGCTATCAGTATACAGCATGTCCTTGAGGTGTGCTAGAATAAAGCCATAGCTCTTGAAACGATGCATGTGGTGTCGGAGCGGTGATACCCCGTTCATAAATGTAGCGCACGAATACATGTTCTTAAGTTTTCCGACACAAGATATGAAGAGTATTTATCCAGTTGAAAGACCACTCAAGATGGTAACTGTGACGGCTCAGTCGGTATGGTGATTAGGTTGCAGGGCGTTCAAGCGAGATATTATTGTTTGAATATATTCAGGGATAACATTTCTCTGTATTGTAAAATAGGCAGACCGTGTCTGGGGCCCGTCTGTCTCATATTAAAAAGTTTATCTATGCATTTGGATTAAGTATATGAACTCTTGGAATATAAATATAAATAGGAAATACACAGGAAAAGATTTTACGTATCAAGTTTACGAATGACAGTTGTACAAATAAAATGTTTACTTATTTTCATGACTGAATTGAATTTCAGATGTTACTAATTTTTTTGTACGAATAATAACAATTTGAAGATTTTGCGAGAACTCAGTCTTGTTTCTTTTAGCCGCGGTTTTATGAGCCCCCCATTGACTTATGCTTTATCAAAGGTTCCATTTTATAAATATATACCTGTTGTAATCGAATATTTTTGATTATACAATTATACATAATTTTATGAATAATTACTTTTTGTCTTAGGTATGCTTACATTATTACGTATGTACATACATTCAGTGTGGTTACATTTG
>Ga0268261_10001966_pt1 | contig 14569 bp, 13 predicted proteins | sample TergutNc150P1_FD_190353 | JGI IMG/M metagenome (GOLD analysis project Ga0268261, IMG submission 190353) | Nasutitermes corniger P1 segment gut microbial community from laboratory colony in Florida, USA - Nc150 P1 (SPAdes) (version 2) | ecosystem: Host-associated > Arthropoda: Insects >... | reverse complement strand
CTATGCCCCCGGTGGGATTCGAACCCACGATCTCAGCAGGCGAGCGGGAGGGCCGCTCGCCTGCTGAGATCTTGGGTTCGAATCCCACCGGGTGCATGGATATTTGTCTGTTGTGAGTGTCGGGTGTTGTCAGGTAGAGGTTTTTGCGACGAGCTTATCACTCGTCCAGAGGAGTTCTGCCGACTGTGCTGCGTCGTTGTGTGTGATCTAGAAACATCAAGAACGGGTGCCTCATATATACATGACATTAGTCGCCTAAGGGTTAAATGACAAACTTCAGAGCTAGTCTCACAAAGCTTAGGTCCCTCCTATCACCGTGACGTAATTAACAGCTATTACGTAAGCAGAAGGATACTGGTGTCTCCACCTGTCACAAGAGACACACTGATATCCGTGCACATGAATTCGCACACCTTCCTGACTTGTAGAATTGGCCTAGATTGGCTAGTGTTTCCTGCGGCTGAAATTTGAGGTTTAGTGGAATTAATTCTGATATATTAAACTTGAGGATATTTTTTTAGACGGAAAGCATCATGAGAAATGTGGCTTAAAGTGGGATGACGTCATCTGACCTGTCAATGTCTGAGCAGAATGCCTTTAATGTAGAGACGCATATTGAAAACCTAAAAAGACATAAATCAGCCGGTATTGGTCAAATATTATTTGAAGTGTTTAAAGTATCGTTTGAAGAAAAAGAAATTAAAATGCTAAGGATTATATTTGGGCCTATGAGAAAAGAGGTAAAAGGGAGTGGATAAAACTACATGATGTGGAGTTTAATGACCTGTTTCCTTACCCAGTATTATTCGATTTATCAAAAGGAGAAAAATGAGATGGACGTGGCATGAAATGATGTGGGTGCAACAATAGGCTAATCCAAGTTTTGGTCGGGAGAACTGAGGGAAAGAGATCACTTCGGAGACACATTCTGGGAGGGGAGAATTATATTTAAAAGGATATCCAGGATGTGAGACTTGGGTTAGGGACTAGATGGAGCTGGCTTATGATAGTCGCAATGAACAATCGGGTTCCGAAAATTGAAGGGAATTACTTGACTAGATTAAAACCGCTTATTTTTCAAGAAGGACTGTGCTGCATGGAGTAAGTAAGTAAGGAAATTAATAATTAAGGAAACATAATTTTTCCAAACTATAAAAGTATACAAAAATACTGCTCTCGATTTTAACCCCAAATACACAGAACTTTATTGGGGATAATAAGTAAGGATTTCGAAGTAACAAATTATCTACTGATAATACATCATTAATTCGTCAAACACGCAAAAAAAAATGTGAAACCAACAAAGTAGCACTTCAGCTACCTTTAGGCCTCAAGAAATGTATGAATTATTTAGAAGAGGTCTAGTATATAATCAGAAAGACATATTAAATATACGGTAGGAACACAACTATATATTTTTCACACAGATTAGTGCATAAAACTACAGGTTTTGGCCCTGCATATTGGTAATCGCTAGGTTATAATATGAACTAAATAAGTAGCTCTTTATCTTTAATCTTTACTGTCGCACCGTGCATGTTGCCACACTTGTTTTACAATCCAACTCATGCACTATTCACACTTTAAAACACATTCACTTCAGCATTTAAAACCAATAAAATGTTAAAAACGTGTTTGTAAGTATAAAACCCCTACATGTTCGGTCTTTTTTCAGGAACATCTTCAGGGAATTTTCCGCTGCGCTTTGTGCCGTTACTATTACTGCCTCTGATTTGTGTTCCTTGAGTTTGTATTATTAGGCAGTATGTGGCCGCATGTGTATGTCATCTGAAATACAACACTTCCTTAGAATAATTTTCACGATATCCAGGATATGATAAGTGAGACATTTGATCTGAAGAATACCAGACATACCTGTGCGTGTTTGGTGTTCTTGTCTTTTGGTGATCTGCTTGTAAACACTTTCGTAATGTGTGTGGGAGCTGTGTTAGTTCGTAGAGGGTGTTGAGTTCATTGATTTGTTGTTCCGTGATAAGCTGGTCCTGTTGGCGGTATATTTGTATGTACATATTTTCCCAGTGGTTCATTTTCATACTTTTTCTGCATGGTTGATTTAGGTTTAGTATGTCGCTTGCTGTTACGTATTCGTGTCTGTTATTTAGTATGTGCGTAGCATATGCTGAGACCGGGTTATTGGTTTTGATGTATCTTGTATGCTCTTTATGCCTTGTTGCTATGGGGCTGCCTGATTGTCCTACATAATTCTTACTGCATGTGTTACATTTTATTTCATATACTCCACTTGGGTTCATGCTGTTTGTTTTCTGTACCAGTTGCTGATATACTGTGTTGTTGGCTCTGAATGCTATTTATATGTTGGTGTTTTTAAACAGATTAGTTACCTTTCTCATCAGTGGGCTGTGGTATGTGAATATTATCCATTTTTTATTCTGTGTTTATTTTATTTGGTATTCCTTTTTTGACCAGTTTTCCCTTTTGTTTGGCTATTTCTTTTTTTTTATGCTGTGAATTATATTTATGGGGAAAACATTTTTTTGGGCTAAGTTAAATATTTTTCCCGTTCTTTCTTTTTTGCCTGATCTGTGAGGGGTAGCTTTAGCATTCTGTTTATGTAAAAAGTAAATGCGGCTTGTTTGTGGTCTTGTGGATGATTTGAAGTGTATTGAATTGTGATATCTGCATTAGTGGGCTTTTTATATATGTCCAGTTATATTTTATTTATGTTTCTGTTAATTGTTAGATTCAGATAATTTATTGAATTATTTACCTCTCCTGTGTCTTTGAATTCTAATTGTTCATTGATACCATTCATGAAATTGGTTATGGCTATATCATTTAACTTATTTTGATCGTATATTATTATGATATCGTCTACGTATCCCTTATAGTAGAATATCTCTTGACATTCTATCCAGTGTTTTATGAATAACTCTTCTATGTGTTGCAAATATATTTCCGCCCATGTTCCTGATATGGGTGATACCATTGTAATATCGTTTCTTGGTCAGAAAAATTGAATGTTTAATTGGAAATAGTCCTGTTCAAATATTACCTTTAGGAGGTGTGTTACTTGTTTCTTTATTTTCTTGTTTATGTTGTTTTTGTCTAACCAGAATATTGTTGACTGAATAATTCCTTGCTTTGATTTGTTAACGTATAGGTCTTTGATAACTAGCGTAATTATTTTATGATTACTCCATAATATTGACATGGTGCAGCTCTTGGGCTATTTCATGTGAATTCAATGTGGTGTATGTATTGGGTAGATTTATGTATCCTTTTATTCAAGAATTTGGTTATTTTATATGAGGGTGCTTGCCTATTGTCTATTACTGGTCTAATTTTTTTATTTTCTTTGTGCGTTTTTATGTATGCATTGATTCTTGGTGCTGTTGGTTTTATGTTCAGTAGATATTTGCGTGCGTTCTTTTCTGTTAGGTCTTCGCATTTTGTGCATAGATTTTTGTGGTAGTTACTGATAAGATTCTGTTTGGTTTTTCCTTAACATCATTATGTTATTTTCTTGTAAAAACGTGTCTGATTATTGTCTTAATACTTCTTTGTCCATTATTACTATTGCTTTAGTTTTGTCGGCTTTAGCTACTAGGTTATTGTGTTGTAGTGTTTTCTTTATTTGTTTTATATTGTATTGATGTCTTTTGTGCATTGTTTTGTGTCTATTGAATGCCTTAATTTATATGATATTTTTTGCTGCTAAATTACAGAATGTGTTTTGCATACTATTATGCAAGTGTCTGATGGAATTTTTGTGTCTATTATTAGTTTATTAATATAAAATTTCTGGTTCCTTTCTATTGCATATTGTGGGCCCATTCTCTCTTCAAACGTTTGCATTAAAATCTCCTAATAAATTGTCTATTTTACTTAGGATACTGATAAAACCTGCTTTAATTCATCATCAAAACTGTCTTTGGCGTCATTACTTTTCTCCTCAAATATTGCATGCACATTCAGAACATTGATATCACACCAAGGAACTCCAAGAACTATATATGCCATCCTATCGTTAACAAACCCTACTCTCTTAACTGCTGATGTTTTTCTGTGGTGTGCAAAAATACTTTTCCCAATTGATTATTTTCTCTTTCTTTTCCATAGAAATAATTATGTATTCCTGCTCTTAGCATGCTCCCTTTGTCCCACCTAACCACATGCACGGCCACCAGATTTAATGTATATCTTGCTAATTCCCTGACTGCTGTTGTAAATAATGCTGCCCCATACAGGCTCCTACTTTTCTACGTACCAAACTCATGTCTCTTTCTCGTGGTTAGATCGTACCAAATCATCAAACCTACGCTAGACAACAAATCATGTTTCGTAACAAAGTAACTTAATACGGTCAGGATTTGTTAGCACTTCCTCCGTCTCCACGTTGGAGGACTAAACCTTGTATGCTGTCCGCGAATCCTTATTCAGTATAATCGCAGCGGCCCACCATATTGAAAGCCCCTCCACCTTTCGCAAACTGAGGACGCGCAGATCATTAGCAGTATTCAGTAAAACATTTGTTTTTCTCTACACAATACCAAAAAGTGTCTTGGCTTTGAGATTCTTTTCTCTTTGTCATTTAATCTGAACGCCTGTACATATAATTTTCGGAATTTAATTGGTTCGTACTCAAATTCAAATTTCTACTCTCGTGAGATTAATTCTCTAAAAAGGGAAAAGTCTTACAGCGACAAGAATAAAAATTTGTGTAATCAGAATATTTACGTAATTAATTGAAACAAGAAATTTATTTCAAAATACAATAAAATCATCAAAACTTATATAACCAATTTTCTTTCTAGAAGAGTTTATGAAGGCCCAATACTGGTGTAAATTTATAGTTCTACTCTTTCTTCAATCAGACCAGTAGATGACAGAGTGTTACATAGCCACGTGCTAACCGTTTTAACTCTAAGAAAGATATCTGGCACCTGTCCTACTAGAGGTTGTTTTGCCCCCAGTGTCAGTATGGTCTGGTACAGACGTTTTTGTCTACACGGTCTTTCGATGCCAAAACTAGCATCAGGGTGTTCGAGAATGTTTATTGAAACCAACGGCGAGCAGCAACATTTGGACAAGACATAATGAAGCTGTTTACTTGCTCCACGACAGAGAAATTTATTTTGTCAGTGAAAATATCGTGAAAGAATTACCCAATACAGATGTCTCCTTTTCCTTCAGAATCTGTTCACATCTAGAAATCAAGCACACTCACATCCTCACAAATCTTTGTCCAGCTTCATCTGCTCATTCTTAGATACACTCAGTGTCTGCAGACAGCCTAATGCCAGCTTAAGACACTCCAAGTTCCTCAGTCAAATTCAAATCTCTCATTGTCCTCTTTACAGGCTCAGACACATTTTCCTTAGATTCATTAAGATTAATTGATTTCCGAATTTCCAAAATGATTACAATATGAGCTCCTGATCATGGGACTTCAGTGACTGGAAAAAATTGTCACCTTCACAAGTTTGAAATTACATTCATCATATTCATTGATGATTTTGAGAACAAACGTCATTCAATGCAGAACAATAAGTGAGGAAATGGTCTTGGGATATTGTATCTATTATGTACTGGTAAAATATCGCATTTTACAGTTATTTTAACACTAAAATTAATTTTAATATAATTAGGGAAAAAAATTCTTTCAAAAACAATGAACAAAAATACCATGAAAAACAAAACGTTCCATATTACACTCACTGTTATTGAAAACAAAATCCCATAACACTTCAGCATATTTCGTCAATGATTTAGAGGTTTAGGGAACTTAATTTTGTAATATGACGTAGACACCGTGACGAGAAACCATTAAATTAAAAAACCACTGATAGAATTAGAGACAGACAACAGTGCAGTAACCTTAAAAATTTAGCGTCATAGATTTGGTACTTCGAAAAAATAATAAATCTTGCAATAAATAGAGAAATGAACAGTACAGACCAACTGAAAGTGAGTGGTGTTTTTTTTTCAGAATGAAAAATTTAAGGTCATCCTGTTGGAGATACTGCTCTTCAGCAGAATGACGAATGGAGCACTGCTGCCATCTAAGACCTTTAGTTTACAGGAAACCCATTTGGTACGCTGTCTAACATATATCAGCCACAGATATTTTGCACCAGGGCGAACTGAAGTGATATTATCGCCGCCTACCTACAGAGATTTGCAGCACGAACTGACTTCAGAGATTCAGCGAACTGCTGTCCAGCCTGTTGTTGTTACTGTTAATGGCAACAGGCTACATAGCTAGAGATGGCAGTTACATTATATTAATACGAGATGGGAATATCTGGAAACTTTCTATTGAAATAAGTAGTCTGCTTTTTGATAGAGAATATAGGTATAAATTTTCTGGTATTATGAAGCTCGATTTGTCGTGCCTGGAACAAGTGAATTCTCATTGATGGAAAAAAAGAAATTGTTATATTTTTTCTCCAACATCAGAATATTTAATTGCATTATCTTAATCCAAGTGCTTTACGTAATAAGCAAAAAACTTAGCAGACCAATGAACTTTAATGATGTAGACACAGACATGAAATGAAATAAATGGTTTCCATATCAGAGTTCAGAAAGTTTTACTGAGGTGAATGATATAAACTTATTGGACAGATGGGTTATTTCTGCACAAGGGCATTTCACCAAGAATACTGACTTGTTTCCAGTAAAGATCAGAAAATATTTCAACGTTTGCCCTCTGAAAGCGTATGTAATTGAGGATCATTAGAATTTAAGTACGAATTATGTTCACGACGATTCCAATAGTAATGGTGTGAGGTATATAAAGAACTTGGAGTATGAGTTATTAAAGATCGTTTTGCAGGATACGAATATGACGTATATTCATGTCCCTATACCTGAATCTTATCGAATGTACCTTTGGACAAAACTTGATACATTTTCTGTAAGTATGCGTTCAAACGTATTTAATAGAGCTGTGGGTGATGTGGTATTACATTATTGGTTTAGATCATGTTTGGACTCCACAAATTCCTACAGCATTATGAGTATCCGCTGTTATGTTCCGTGTTCTGACTCACATCCAAGATGGAGCAGCATTTTTAGAATACTCTCTGTGGAACTGTGGTTAGTACTGATCATATCGATTATGATTGCTGCCATATCGACTACACTTGTTGGGCGATACAGCTGCACGTCTGAGTGGCAAGGGTACAAGACACAGACAAGTTCATTGACCTAAATCTGGGGTGTCATTCTAGGGGTGGCAGTGTCAACGATGCCACGTACACCGTCACGGCGTTCGCTGTTCATCGCCTGGGTGTGTTTCTCTATCGCTTTCAGCACAGTGTTTCAGGCTTTTCTCACAACGCTTCTTATTAACTATGGCTACAAAAAACCAATTCAAAACATGGATGAGCTGTTCGACTCAGGTATTAGGCTTGCCTAACCACCAGAATACAGTTTTGTTTTTGAGTATGGTGATGACACTGAGGCATCGAAAGTACAAAGAAATATTGTGAATTGTTCATCATATGAGGTTTGTGTGAACTGGGCAAAGTATCACAAGAATGTGTCAATTATGATGCCCGATATGATTCCTGAAGATAAATACGCCAGTGGTAATTTTGTCGGTGAGAACTCTGAACCTTTGTTGTGCAGGTTAGAAGACGGTGTAGTGTTTAGCTTCGGCTAATCAATGTTAATGTGGCATGGCGAAACCTTGATGAGGAGGGTTACTGAAATTATTGATCGTGTGATTGAAGCAGGTGTATACAACTACTGGATTTCCCTGATCAGGAACAAGCATAAAATATTTTCTCGGAAGATAGCTATCGTTCACCCGCTTGATGGATATTACAGCTTCAACCTCTATCATATGCAACCTGCCTTCTATCTCCTTTTGATGGGCCGGTGTCTAAGTGCCCTCTGCGTTGAGGTCGAGTTGTTATACAATTGCTTATTAAGGAAAAGTTAGTGAAGTATATTTTGGGTGCACTGAAACATTTTTGATGTTGTCGGTGATCACACAGAAGTGCTTCACGCACCTTTATCTTTTAACTTATTTGAAATTCTGTCGTTCAAATTTAGTCGCCAGCGAATTTATTCCTTTTTGTATTTCGACCAGACGTGTATTGAATCAAATTTTAAATTCGATGGCCCGTAACGTATACAACAGCTCCTGTAAGCCACACCTATATGAATTGATGGTTTTCCTTATTCAATTGTCACTTCGTGAATAAGTTTTTTTCCTAAGATTCTACTACGGAAATATCCAAAGAAAGCTCGTATACGTAATTTGGAACTGGATCAGTATTATTGGTCAGGTAGCACAATGATTGTTGGTTTCTTTGTGTTACTGAAGTTCTCACTGACATCACATAGATTTATGCACTTACTGAACAACCTGTGCGTGAATTTGTGTTGCGCCCACTTATAGATTGAAAATTGGACAACAAAAATTTCTCTAGTATAACGGTTTTTCTTTGGGACTTGTGTAATATTTGACTTTATTTCCATGTAGGGTATTTATCGAAGCTTTTTTTGGCAAACATCATAGTTTGTCAAGTGTATTGTGGTAAATAAATAATAATTAAAAAATTTGTAGGCAACAAGTCGTGTTCAATTACAGGTATACTTCTTAAACCACTTGAGATAAGTCTTGTAAATTTGTTATCGGTCTACCTGTTGTGAAGTTCGTAATTCCAGCGTTACCACTGCACTGTTTAGCTCTGTGTTTCTGGTAACAGCTTTACCGATATTTACGTGTGATATTCCTTTGTGTGTCAGCGATAAGGCTGAATGAAATTAATATTAATCTCAAAGCAATTACTTTTACATTGGACGGTAGAAACAATCTGCCTGATTGATCAAAATATTTCGACAATGTTATGACTTATACGTTTTCTTAACAGCGTTAAAATCTTGTGGCTATATGTATCTACTAACGAAAGTTGTCCGCATAAAATTTCAAAATAATTAATATATAATATATTTATTACAGATATGTATTTTATATAATTTATTAATACAAATTTACTAAGGTTTATCTTCTTCATATTATTAATATAATTTATAAACTTACTAAATTGCACTTGTACTGAGACTGATACATATTTTATTTATTCATTGATTGTCTGAAATTTTGTTCATGACTGTACCTTACTCGATTAAAGGCGTTGATTTTCCTTAAATGTTTCACGGTTTCACACTAAATAAAACTTTATTCTACAGTGGATTTTTTTGTCGTTTTCTGATTCATTTCCATCATTCTGTGTTCGAAATAAAAAAACAAAAAACGCCACGGGATCAAATCGAAAATTGTAAGATTGCAGCCGTAACCTGTCATTTCCTTCGACTTACGGAGGATATTTTGTCATGGTGGTACCACGCCTCAATATGTTTGAGCTCCACCGCTTCATGGTTATCCTCAGATACTACCTAAACCAGCCTGTCCCTTTAGACCACCAATTCGGGGTGCCGCCACGCCCACCCTATATCGAAGCTCCAACGCTTCTAACATTTTGCTGTAAAGCATATTTAGTATTACATGTTGCGTTTGAATGAAAAATTTTGTAATTGTTTCTTTAAGAAATAACGAGGGGTTTTGTGTACAGATATGACACGTCATTAAAACAGCCGTTCCATAACCAAGGGAGAGTCTGATATTTCTCACAACAGAGGTACAGTTTGAATCCAAGCCTAGAGCAATCAATTGTTTTTCCAACCATTTCTACTGCCATCTACCAATGTCTCGTGTTTGTCTGTTACCGCAGGCTGGCACAACACAACCCGTCCGACTGTTGCTGCCTTTACCAACGAGCAAGCAGAAAGTAACTTGCAAAAATCGCATCCAGTTTAGTGTACAATTTCCGATGGCATTAAACATTAACATAATTATGCAAAGCAACTTGAAATCTTATGGGGACCAGGGTACTTACTGACATTCTTAAGGTTTGGCATTAAATGAAGGTCCCGGCCTGAATAATGCCCCGTCAGTTTTAAAGCAATTATTTATTTCACAGGTGGTTGGGTGGGCCTCTGAAACTTTCTGGAAGTGACAGTAAAATGTACAAAAATACGGGCAATATAAGTATAACGTAACATTGAGGCGCTTTTCTGTAACCATTGCTTTAGGGGAAAAGAAATAAACATTAAATAATCTGAGTGTGTGTTTTTAGTCTTAGGTATCCATCATGCAATGCGCATGCACCATATAATCATCTGTGGCCTGCTCCGCTACAGAACATTTTTCCACTCTATCTCATTAAAGGCAAGATTTTCGAAAAACGTTATTTCAGACAAAATATATTTCGAGTGTCTCTATAAATTTTTCTGATACATTTTTTATTATAAGTAGAATTGAGCGAGGTACAAAAAACTGTATATTTGTCTTCATTTAAAGTAGCCATTATTTTTTTCCGATTTTAATGAAACTTGAATTTTCTTGACAGATTTCCGAAAAATCCTAAAATGTCAAATTTAATTAAAATCCGTCAAGTGGGAGCCGAGTTGTTCCATTCTGACAGAGAGACGGGCAGACATGACGAAACTAACAGTGGCCTCATGCAATTTTGTAAAGGTGTCTAAAAATTCATCCCCTGCCAGAAACCGAACCCCGGCCATGCAGCCCACAACGCTGTAGGCATTGAGGAGTTTAGGGAGCAGAACTGCTAATGGTGTACTTTGTCACTTTGCGTAGGCGTTCTCTGCTTTCAAAATGTGAAGGGTTTCACGGTGCATGTTATTACATCAGAATGCCTTTTCAAGTCCTCATAGTCGCCAAACTCACGCTTGCTCCATGGCTCTCTGTAAAGAATGCCTATACCAGATTTAATGAAAAGCCAACAAAAGATTTAGTTGCCGATGCTAGGTACCTGACAGAGTTACGGACGGACGGAGGGAAGTGGTCTGCACGAAGGGCGTTCCTTTAGTTATTTCGTAACAAATTCCCAAATTTTGCAACAGGCTTTAAGCACAATTCAACGTTCCCTGTTTCACACTGTACACGAATTAAACCACTTCAGTTTTTGCAACAGAACCATATATTCAAGAAGCAGCTAACAGCGAAGCAAATTCTGAATATTCTGTTGCCTGTCATTCAGCAATCTATTGTCTACATATTACCAATTTAACGATAATTCCTTCACGGAGCGAAGAAAAACAATCAGCATAAAGCCCCCTGGACAATGCGCGTCGAGAATTTCCCGAGGGTAAAGCGGCCGCAGCGTGGTTCTTACAACCCATCTCCCTCTAGAGTAGCAGCGTAAAGTGTAGTAATATAAAATGCATAAAAATGCTGCAGCTGTACAATTCTACTTTTTACACTTCTGATATTAACAGCCTGATGAAGGCCACTTTACATAGCCGAAACATGTAGCCGCTGTCATGATCGATAGAATAAAACTGTGCATTGTCGACCGCATTTCCTTCATTATGCATCCCACAGAGACAAGGAAAATGACGTACCTTAACCCTTAACCAGCTAATGTGGAGGACATGGTGAGATCCTAATAATGCCAGCAGATGGCAGATGGGATTTATCTCGGAGTTTAAAGGTTTAAAGTAAAGTAATGCCAAGCCTTAATCTTCAATAATGCCATATTTGCAGGAAAAGACTGTCACGTATAAGTGTATCCGCGCTCGCGCGCGCGCAAGCACACACACACACACACACACTATTAATACACACTGGTTCTAAGGCCGTATTTTATTAAATTATTATTAAATATTTAGAAAACTCCATATCTTATACAGTTTTTCAAGCAAAGGCCCAGAGTTCACAGAGCAGGTCGGTGATGTGAATAAACGGTTTCGGTTGCACAAAATTAACCTTTTGGCACCAGAGTTTTACATTTAAATTTTAGCACATCCCGTATGCAGAATTTTAATAATACAGAACCAAAAGGAATATAATTATAAAATAAACGGCATTTTGAAGAGAAAAACGGAGAGTGTGCAGCATGTTTAAGATACTCAGTACTTATAGTTGCTGAAAAAAAATATATTAAATGCAACAACTGGAGGGTAGCGGTACGCCCGTCCTATATATAGGACGCAAGGTTCTTAAACGTTAAGTGTGTTCGATGGAGAGTGTTTGAGTTTCACAGGTCTAAAGATGGAAATATTGTGCTACAACAGGAGCTTGGGTGATATTTCGTCTGAAGACGCAAGGAGTAACAGAAGGATGAACGAAATTACACAGAGAGATTTACATTATTTGCACTGGTTACTGAATGTTGGTGGGAGGTGAACTGAAACACAGTGGGACAGATGGGACAAGAGAAACACACGGGAGAAATTTAAAATACACAAAAAATTTAAGTTTAAAACGAGGAAAGGAAGAAACAATTTGGGATATCTAAGCTTAGTTGAGATGTTAAAGATAATATGATAAACTGGACATAAAGTATAACAAATCAATTTGTCTTCCTCTCAGTAAAATACAAATTCTTCCTTCGCCCTGTATTAGTTCTGCTAATTGAGCTAAAAAGTCACCGAGGTTAAAATTATTTAACGAACTGCAAAATTAAACTAAATTGTATTAAATCAATTGGACATTACTTCTGTCCCACTGTGCTTTGACGTTCGTGCATGTGCATGGCGTGCTGACACTTCACGTGACCACTGTTATTACGTTTAGAAATAGGTGTTGTGTTAAAGATATTAATTCCAAAAAAAAATTATACATAAATCATACTTGGCACAACAGACACAAGAGATCAAAGTTGCGTTTTTGAAATATAGCTGCAATGTAATGCAATGCAATGCAAACACACACATACACACACACACACACACACACACAAAGACACACACAAACACACAAACACGCACACACACACACACACACACAGGCTAAAGAAATGAAATTGCTCTGGCAACAGTTAAATAAATTTTGAGTTTTGAATAAATTTAGAGATAAAGATGGTAACTGGAGAGAACACAACCAGCGGGTGGAGGAAGAATTACCGAAGGTCGCCTTCAGTTACACCGTGCAAGAAGACGAGACAGAGAGAGGCAAATTGAGAGTTGACAGGTACAGTATTAAAAACTTCTTTGTAGATTTCATTATGTCTTAATATCAGTATACAAACCCTCTACACATAAACAGTAATATGACCTAAAAGGCTGCATTTATATCTCCTTAAAGTAATGGTAAATTTGTTTGAGGTTATAAGTTCTCCTTTAGTTATTAACATTACTGCCTTCTGGGACGTGGGATGCTGTATTATGATCAACTATATGAACTTTGCAGGGGAATATGTTATTTTGAGCTGCGTGTAGTTCTGTAATGTATTTTTATGTAAGTACTTTTTCCACTGTGTTTTAAATTTAGCACTTCTAATTCCCTAAAAGTTAGGTGCAAATGGAAAAAATGTAAAATTGTGAACATGGTAGGTAATTTTTGAAAATATGAAATATTACAAATATGTCTATAAAAATGTTACGTATTTACTGCATTCCTACTGTCTTAGGTTGAAATTGTTTGATATAATTTTTATTTATTTCCAATGAAATTCATAATGTAGAATATTTATTTTCTTGTGGGAAGTAAAGTCTATTATGCCCTTTGGGATGTCTCGGAATAAATTAAAATTTTTGCCCCAATCACAATACTGAAACATTCTTTTGTAAAAAAGTTACGTCTTATTGTTACACCAAAAAGCCGTCGAAACTCTAGTTTATATATTATGTACGGGAAACAGTCAAAATTCCAAGCGTTCATTGTATCTTTCTTTCTTGTTCACGTAAACCTAAATCTGAATACAAAATGAAAGTTAATAATCATTCTGTCGAAAACAACGTACATTCTCAACGAGATACATCTAATCTAGAATGTAATTTGTTTTGAAAACAATTTCTATTCTCGTTCAGAAGTGTCTGATTGAGAATGTAAGTTATTTTCAAATTGAAATTTGTTTTCAGTTTAGCCGTAACACATCGGGATATGGTCTATTAGGTTTAATATACAAATAACACAAATAAATTACCAAATTTTGAAAATGAATTTCCTCCTATTCTGTAGGTTATTATGTTACAAATAAAACAAATTTTACGTTAAGATATTCTTTGTTCTTTCATCGAAATCAATGAATACAGCGTACTGCTGAAATTCATACATATGTATTATTAATTTGTTAGTCATAGTGAACCATTTTCTGATAGCCATTCTTATGGTAGACTTAAGCATATAAAATGTAACACTGGTTGTATCTTACGAATACTACTGTTTGCAGTAATTACATTTTTTTTTTATTTTTTTGGAATTTCATTTATGCGACAAATTATACGTAGGCCTGATGTTAAATATGGGTTCAGTAGGTTTCCTTGTTAGTTTATTTTAAGATAATATTTTTCATATTACAAAAAAATACAAACACGAAACCTGAGGTACACGCAAGATGATTAGTGCTATGTAAAGTATACAAAAAGTTAAAATATTCTGAAGATTCATTTAAGGCTTAATATGAGTGTTTTAGAAGCTTCACAATCAAATTTTAATTTCATACATTTATTGCAATATGATTTGTACGTTTATAATCAAATTCTTATATATATATATATATATATATATATATATATATATATATATACACACACACACATATAT
>Ga0268261_10001965_pt1 | contig 14569 bp, 6 predicted proteins | sample TergutNc150P1_FD_190353 | JGI IMG/M metagenome (GOLD analysis project Ga0268261, IMG submission 190353) | Nasutitermes corniger P1 segment gut microbial community from laboratory colony in Florida, USA - Nc150 P1 (SPAdes) (version 2) | ecosystem: Host-associated > Arthropoda: Insects > Digestive... | reverse complement strand
ATAACAACAGTGTAACAGCTAGCTTCACCACTGAGCAGCGCTGTTGTTCTGCACATAACAACAGTGTAACAGCTAGCTTCACCACTGAGCAGCGCTGTTTTTCTACACCTAACAACCCCCCAACAATCCACATCCCCCAGTCACAGTCCATGGTCATCCCCACACATTTTGCAATGTAATAAAGCCGCTGACGTGTTTCAAGTTTCGCTAAATGCTGCATTTTGACGTCACAATCTTCGGAACCACAATGTACCTCTTTCCTTCTGACAAACGCAATTTTCCAGCATTGCTCCTGACGTAATGGCAATGGAATGCAGTACAGAAGGCACACTTCTTAACTTGATACTGACCGGGAGTCTTTTATCTTCTCCAAAATTTTGTCCATACAAGTTTCACGCAGTGACGGTTGTTTAAATATTTATGTGTTTTCCTGCTCACAGCGCACTGCACACTGCGGACAGGTGTCTGTTGACACTGCAATATAGACCTAACGTATCTGTAGCAACTGAACAGCTGTAATTACAAAACACTGTGATGTCCTGCATCTTACAATTTTTTTCCCGGCATAAATTCCTCCCATCTGACCTTTGGTTACGTGCCTTACGACGCCATGTCACTTTGTAATCGGTGTTCGACGTTTCGAGACACCCTATTGTTTTCATATTCAAGTGTCGACAATATTAAAAATATTTCGCTTCATGAAGATGTGTGTTCAGGTTTGTATCGAAACGTCGATGACAAATTACCTGTTGACACGACGTTATATCTAAGCAGTAAGGATACTGAATGCAGTTGATCGCATCTAGGATGGAACTGGAAGTCTAGAGGCACGCATGACGCAGAAGGAAGTGAATAAATATTTTGAAAGTACACTTGAAAATTAATATGCGTATTTTGAATGATGATATTAAAATGGATGCTAAATAAAATAGTTTCCTTTTTAGACTTAATTCTTTAATAAACCGGGACAAAGCGAGATATTTAGAAAGATTAATAAAGTTATTTTGCATAAAGTAATTAATGTCTTTAAAAATGTTGCAATTTAATCTCTCTGTGGAGGATTCAAGTACATGATTTATTTGATTGTTTAGTTCAAATTTTGCTGAGCTGCTTAAATATTAACTAATTCTTAAAAAGAGAGAACAGACTTTGATTAAAACAAAAAGTAACTGCTATGAGTTAGCTTAAAAATTAGCAATTTTTTTATGTTATTCCTTTAATCTACAACTACTTACTGCATTCGCATTTTCAGGCAAAAATTTGTAGACAGTCTCCATGTCTCCCAAATGTCTCACCTGCACCATGAATCATATTCTCTTAGAACTCATTGCAATATTCCCAATCCTGCTCTTATCTTCTCCATCTTACCACCAAATATCTCCCTCAGTGCTATATTTTTAAATTCCAGTCCACATTTAAACAAATAATTACATTTAAAAACTACACATAAAAATATCTGCTGAACAAATACTGCTGTACTGTTAAAGTATCAAAACTAAAATCAGTTCTTACTCTTTACAAATATCATTCGTACTAAAAAGACGGTTATTTAATTACTGGTGCTATAAATAAGCCGAAATTTACTTACTTACGTAATTACGTACTTACTTCCTTCATAACCCATGGAGCAGAGCCATTTAGAAGCAATCTGTCTATAAGCGCGTCAAGAATTTCACCGCATTTTATGGAATCCGAAGGTTCATTACCGCAATCACAACTCTCAGCCTCTGTCCATATCCTAAGCCAGCTCGATCTAGTCTAGTCCATAACTCCACATCCAATTTCCTGAAGATCCATCATAATATTATTTTCCCATCTATGCCTGTGTCACCAAAATGGACCCTTTCCCTCACGTTTTTCCACCAACAAACGTCATACTTCTCTCCTCTTCCCCATACGCTCTACATGCGCTGCCCACCTCATTCTTCTCCATTTGATAACCCTAACAATATTTGGTGCACAATACAGAACATTAAGCTGTTCATTATGCAGCTTCCTCCACTCCCCTGTTACCACGTCCTTCATAAGCTGAAATATTCTCCTCAGCACCATATTCTCAAACATCCTCAGCCTTCGTTCCTCTATCAGTATGAGCGGCCAAATTTCACACCCAAACAAGGCCACAGAGGAAATTATAATTGTGTGTTTCTTAATGCTTAAATTATTATAACAAACTGGAAAACAAAACATTTTGCACCAAAAGATAGCAAGCATTGTCTAATTTCAATAAGCCCTTAATTTCTTCTCGAGTACTACTTTGATTTGTTAAGGTTTTCCCACATATTTAAGCATCTGAATACTTCAAAGCAACTATTGTCAGTCTTTTCAAACTTTTCCATATTTCATGTTACAACAACAGTCACATTGACACTCAGAATTACAGCCACACTCACCACACTCACATAACGTGCGGTACTGCACAAGACTGTCTAGCTTATCTGTACGAATCACAGTGGTTATAAAACGTTATGTGCACAACAACTCATCATTAAACAGCTTATTGCCACAAAATGTGCACTTACGTGTTTTCTACAATTTTCGCAGCACACAGCCATTATTTCCCTAAACAAAACCAATCGATTTTTTTCTAGGCTGCAAACAGAATTGTCATAAAGAATTTAAATGTCGGTCGCAAGGGTTTTTTCTGCGAATGTAAGCAGGCCGGGTTAAGAATGAGTGGAGCTATATCTCTACTCCCTCCATACGTTTTCACTGTGTGTAAAGGCACGACCGTTACAAAATCTTTGCTTCACAGAGTACATAAATTTGAAGGATTCATACTTCTTCACTTTCTCCTACGAGGTTTCAAATTAGTTTCACCACAAAAACGAAGGTGTAATTCCTGTGGATGTTGAGAACGGTATAAATATGTACCAGTATCTTCTCTGAAGACGTAAAGACGTACAGATGTTCAAACCCAGATTGAAATCCAGAAATTTGTGTATAAAAACACCAAATTGCTGACTGGTTTCTTTATTGATATTATTAAGACAGACACAGACATCTGTTTTAGTTAAAGACGGTGGAGAATTGTGAGATTATGTAGCGTAAGTACGTAGCATTAGTGTAAGGATAGTGACGGGGGGAATGGGAAGAGCAAGGAGGAAACCCTTCATATTGCAAATCCTGTAGCGTCACGAATGCCAAATGAATGGTCCCGTGTTTTTGCACGCGCCTCTGCTGTGACTGACCGTCTGAGACATGACAGGGTGACTGTTGTGAAATTGTGTGACATGGGCAATAGGCAGTGTCTTCACCTCAGTAGTTTGCTTTAGCAATACAACGGAATAATATGATGTAATTCTACATTTTAAATAAAATGTCACACATATAACAAAATAGTGAAAATATGATTCAAAAGAGAGAATGTCTTAAAACATCCAAATAAAACAAACACAAAGACACACAAAATCCCCAGCTGTCACACAGCAGACAATTAACCATCAACCCACAACTACGGTGAAATTATAATTATGGATGGGAGGAAAAACGTGTATAATTTAGTAAAATATATGTACATACGTCGTGCAAAATTCATGTATTCTTTGTTAAGCCAGTTGGTCACGATCACAATTTACTGCAAACCTCCATATTATCTCTAAACAGCCCTCCGGTAGACCCTAAAAACAAACACAGTATTATTCAATATCAGTTTTTCTCTCTCTGTGCAGATTACCGCAGCTCGCCATGCCATCAAGACTGACTGTGGTGCTGCTGTCACTGCTGTTAGCATTACCTGTTGTGATATTCTGGTTATAATTGGTGATCCTGCCTGTAAGAGTGGCAATACTGGGTCCTGAGGAATGTCAGTGTGACATAGGAGGACACGGTGTCATATGCTACGGTACATCATTAAACGAATTTCCCTTAATTCATCTCACAGTCTTTCGAGAAATCTCGCTTCATTATTACAACATAACGTTGTTGCAGAATAACAGTTTTGTTTCACTGACTGAGCTGGAGGATTTGACAATAAATGAGTGTGGACTGAGAACAATAGAGTTGGGTGCATTCAACGGGCTTACAAAGTTGGAACGCCTATCCATATGGAATAACGAGATAAGTGAAATAAAACCAGGCACATTTCAAAATATTACCGGTCTGGTATATCTTTACTTACACAGTAACGGAATAGAGCACTTGGATAGAAATGTGTTCAGTGGGCTGTTTAAATTGACGTTTATACTTTTAATTGGAAACAAACTGCAGTTCCTCAATCCAGATACTTTCTTAGGGTTACCAAAACTCGAAAACTTATATTTAGACAACATTCCCGGCCTTCATATTCCAACTGACCGTAATTTCATCAAATCACATTCTTTGTCACATCTTGGTATATCAGGCTGCAATGTCAGTTCAGTGACAGTTGAAACATTTGCAAACATCAGTTCACTGGAATGGCTTGACCTGAGCAACAATAATCTGAGGACTGTAAATATAAATATACTGAGAGCATTACCAAAACTGTCCACACTCTCTCTGGATGGTAACCCGCTACAGTGTGACTGTCAGCTGAAGGAAGTGTGGCAATGGTGTAAGGATCGTAACATACAGATATGGTATGAGGTAACAGAGCCAGAATGTGACACACCGAGTGACGTGAAGGGAATGAGGTGGGGGGTGTTAGAGATAGTGCAGTGCTTAGAGGGTAATATAACATATTATGGAGACTACAATAATTCAAGTTATATTTACACTCAGAGTAACGAAGAATATAAATTTTATTTCTTCGAGAAGTACGAATTACCAGTATATGCAGTCCCCTTTATATTTGGCATAACCTGGAATATCATCATTCTCATCATTATCATATGCAACAAGGACATGCGAACAGTTCCCAATATGTACATCATAAACTTGGCTACAAGCGATATCATTTTTGCAACGTTTCTTTTCTTCGAAACTTGTGCAAATAGAATAAATAACGCGTGGCCTTACGATGAGTTTATGTGTAGGTTCTTTCGATTTTGCCGTCGTGTGTCAGTCGGTCTGTCAGCGTACTCTGTAGCTCTGCTTAGCATCCAGCGATACAGAGTAACAGTGACACCCTTCAACGTCCGTATCTCTTCAAAACCAACATGGCGAGAAACTGTGGCTACAATTTGTGGAGTGTGGATTGTGGCTGCATTATTCGCCTTACCATCAGCTGTGTCAAAGTATCAATGTGCAGAAGTTAGAAGGGAAGATGCAAGTTATTATCACCGTGTGGTTATTTTTGAACTCTTAGCGTCCTGTGTACTTCCGCTCTATGTGATCGCCTACACTCACATCACGACCGCTCGCCATCTTGTGGAAAGCTGTCGTGCCATATCTGAGGGGACAGAAAATTCTCATTTGAAAACACGCAGAAATACTGCAAAAATTGTGGTGGGACTGACTGTTGTTTTTCTGATCAGTTCTGTGCCTTATCACGTCTTCTTGACTTACATTGTTTGTATCGAAAGTTTTAATTTTAATTTTTTATCATTTAGACATATGATTTCTTATTTGAATTATGGAATACAAAATCTAATTTCAACATGTTTACTTTTAATTAATTCCTGTCTGAATCCTGTAGCTCTGTTCTGTACCAGTTCTCCGTTCAGACAGCATCTCAAAAGCTACTTAACATGCTTTTGCAAAACAAATTCCCCCTCTACTGATCACGAACTTACAAGAAAAAATTAAGTTTTTAATAACATTCTTTATTTTCTTCAGTTACAATTACGCTATATATAGCAAACAGATTTTTGTGATTTAAATTAGTTTAATGACAATTTGTTTTGCCTGACTGTAAGGCAAAGCACGATAAGTTGTGAAATTTAAATATATTCAATGTAATATTAATTATATTTAAAGACTACTTCATAATAATTCCTGCAATAAAATAACTTTTAAACATATTGGGTTTCACTTTATGTTGCAAAAGCAAATTTTTAATATATTATTGAAGCGGAACTTAAAGTCAATATATTCATTATGTATTTACGGGTCTTTCTGTGTTGGTATTTGTCCACAAATGCTGATGTTTGTTTTTGTCTCTATCACATTCCCGAAGCAGTTTGCATGTCACAACACCTGTATAATACACAGCCTACACTTGCAGACAAATGAACATTTTTCAGCAAATTTCCATCACATACCTTGCTTTATATGTTTCGTCAGTTTATTGACATCCTCAAAACGTACTCGACAATAAATACAAATGTGTCACATATTTATGTATACAAATGTATGTATGAATGTGTGATATGAATACAAGAATATTCAAACATACATATGTATCTATATATCGCATTATAACAATAAAATTTTACTGTAAATGTAGCAGAGAGTTTTATTGATATTCTATAGTCAAATGTGCCGATTGGATATACTTTCTAATTTATTGCTTTATCTGTTTTATTGTATTCAAAAAGCGTAAAAGTTTCCCTACTTCCCACTTCTGTACACACAGTGTTTATTTGTATGTGTGTGTGTGTGTATGTTCGAAAGAAAAGTGCTTTTGTTGTGCAGTGTGATGTCAGCTGTTCCAGATCCTTCGAATTACTTCTTGGAAACGTTAGATCATCTTCGTTACCGCAGTGTGCTGTAAGGGTTGCATAACTGAAAATCAGAAATTGGTGTCACACAGTGCATGTGCAGAGCCTTCTTTCAGACCTCGATCAGCTTGGCAAGATATTCATCGTTTTTAACAAATATCGTGGATAATATTAATATTCATGGATCCGTGCATCGCAGAATGACTCAGTAGAAATAACCAACAAGATGCAACCTTGTAACAGAATTTATTATTCCACCGTTCATTGACAGTTCAACATGTTTCGAGGGGCATACCGCTCATCATTAGGAGCTCGAAATATATTTGCAGCCTCTGGTTTACATACGCATGTGGTGACCCCACTCAGACTTGACTACGGCCGGTCACCACATGCGCATGTAAACTAGAGGCTGCAAATACAGTTAGAGCTCCTGATGGTGAGCGGTATGCCGCTCGAAACATGTTGAGCTGTCAATGAACGGTGGAATAATAAATTCTGTTACAAAGTTGCAACTTGTTGGTTATTTCTACTGAGTCATCGTGGATAATAATAAGAGATTACATTAAAATTATATATTTATCAGTTATTTTCAGTGTCGACAATATTAAGAATATTCCGCTTCATGAAAATGTGTGTGCAAATTTATTGCAAAATATCGATAACCAATTACCCGGTGACACGTCGTCACACCTAACCAGTAACGTTACTGAATGTAGTTGATCACATCCAGGATGGAATTGGCGGTCATGAGACGCGCATGACCCATAAGGAACTGAAGTAATAAGAATACATGAAAGAGAATATGTGTATATGAAATGATAATATTAAAATGGATATTAATTACACTATTTTTATTTTCAGACGCAATTTTTCACTACTACACGGGACAAAGCGAGATTTTTGGAAAAGTCGATGAGGTTTTTTTGCACAAAAAATAAATGTATTAAAAATTTGCAATTGAACATTTCTAAAGAACAATTCATATCCATTATTTTTCTTGATTGGTTAGTTCATAATTTTCTAAACTTCTGAAAAATAACTCATGCCTAAAAAGAGAGTATAGACGTTTTTAACCTCAAAAATAATCACTGGATGCAAGATTAATATTTTGCAAATTCTGATACAATTTATTAATATCTTGTCATTATTCATAAGTGAAAAGTGACTACAGAATTTTAAGTCCAAAAATGAGAAAAGTTTAATTACTCATTTTCTGTCATAAAGTTAGAACATAATTTGTTTATTTAGAATAACAAAAATTTGGAAGACGCAACTGTAGGGAGAATAATATTAAAATGTAATTACAAATTATAATTGTGATTTATATTACATTACCCACACAAATACAGTGTAAGAATTTGAAACGTTCAAATCTCATTCAGGACCTGACATTGTAAAAAAATGGCCAAATAAATTGTAATACACCTGACCCTTACCCAGAGTTACTTAAAAAAAGTAGAAAATTTCTAGTTTCAAGATCACTAAACATATCACAGTGACCTGTTCTGCACTGAGGTACAAAAAAAGATTTACAGAAGTTATGTGCCTGCAGCTGTGTACAGTGCATTAAGTAATGACCTTCGGCTTCACGTGGTGGCGCAGCTGGTTGAGGCACTGCGCTACAAGCCGGGAGGTCTCGGCGTAGATTGCCGAAGGTGTCAGTGCAAATTTTCACTGATATAATGCTGCCAGCAGTACTGCGGTCCTGAGTTCGACTCATTATGTAACAAAAATGAGTACCAAGAATATTTCATGAGGGGTAAAGAAGCCGGTACGTAGGGTCGTCGATTGTCTTGAAGTCTGGCAGTCTCAACCTCCAGGATCCCTCAAGACCTGTACAGGGATTGCTTTAGCTTTACCCCTTCGCTCTGCTGTCTGCCGATCTACACAATTCGCCACGTCAATAAATAATGTTGTATCCCAGCGTGGCTTGAGATCAGCGAGTTGTATTGTAGATGTTGACTGGCTAAAGGTTTGGGTTCAGTTAGTGGTTAGGGGAGAGATGGAGACTACAGAAATGCAACAGATGGTTTATTACATGGATTTAAATGAACACTTGAACGTGGCTACCTTTATTGCCTTAGATGGGTCGGGGCCGGGTCTTGTTATACCAACTTCCAGCTTGGAACGACGTCTTACATTGCAGAAAGTGGAACAGCGACGCCGTGTCTTCTCACTGCAGTATATGTACAGAATTACACTGCAGAATGTATTGTTGTCTAATAAATACAAATATTCGTTCCGTCACCCTCAGTACTGTTCCTACGTCACGTGTAACTGTCAGTGTAACTTTCACTGTCTCTGGACACTGTCCTTGTGCACTAAAGATAACTGTAGTAAGAACACCAAATTACAACGTACCTCTGCCCGCGCTCCAACTCACTTTACAATAAAACACAAATCTGTAAATTCTCTACAAATCACCTCCCTGTTATTTTATGTTTCAATTTGAACTTCAATGGAACCTGCGTTTGTACTGAAAATGGGATCGAAGTGACTGTCTGGAAATATTTTTTCATTTTTCAATCAGAAATAATTTGACCAAAAGTCCCTAATCTTATCCACGATAAGACCAATTATCTAAGATACACAGTAAACTGTACACGATACTAGTCCAGGCTGTATACTGCGTGTAACTGCCTGACGGTTTTGGACCTAATGACAAGAAGGCAATTGAATATACTGCGGAAGAATTAGTGATTTATCGCAATTAGCAGTGACTGCGTTCTGTACAATGTTATGCTCTTATCTTCTCCAGCAATTTACCACATGTGGTGTTGATATTTTAAACGTTAAAAACACTGATACAGAAATTTTTTAAATTCTTTTTCATTTTCTTTCTCCAGTTCGAATTGTCGATTTCAGAATTGAACTCTAAAGCAGTCTCTACAAAAGTGTGGCCGGAATGTTTACGCCAAGAGTTATCAAGTGTCTTGATGTAAGATAAATTTTTCTCTGATGACGAAGACAGTTTATTTCTACAAAAATATCAGTAAAGTTCTACCAAACCACACGATGTCATTCTCTAAAAGAGAGTCATTTTCACATTCTGGGTGTGGGAGACAAAATCTTTCTATGAAAAATTCTAACTTTTCAGTAAGTGAATTTGCAAATTACAAGCTTCCATTTTGGGACATCGTGTAGACTTAGGGACAGATATCAACGTGTACCGAACTTGGAACCTGAAGATGAACGCAACATTTCAAGCGAAACCAAATTTTTCAGATTTAAGACAACACGACTGAGACGTTACAAGTTTAGAGTTATATTTACATCCCGAAGTTTCGGGACGACATATCAAGGGACAAATTTGACCGCTGAAGATTAGAACGGTATGTTGTACCGAAACGTCTTTGACTACCGTCTGCACCGCTCAAGACCACACGACTGTCAGTACTGGGAAACGGTATTTCCAGTTTATTATATTCGGGAAATTAAATATTTAATGAATAATATTTTTAATATTCCATTACTGACATTAGTTGTTATTTTAATTAACAAGATGTCACGATTGGTGTAGAGCAGCTGACAGTTGTCTGTCTTGCACGTTGGAACACAACTGTATATATTTAACGTTTTCTCAAAATTTGTAGACGCCGGGCAGATTCGTCTGGCAGTGACTGTACGGGGGTTAGAATTTCGTTTCTTTTAGGTAGGAAGGCCGTCGGATCGGCCATGGGAAACATCAGACTGCTGTTCAATGAGAATAGGGGTCATTGCCAGAGAAAATCGACCGGGCAGTAAAGGTGACAATCCACTGCTGGATACCGCTGGCGTGAAGAGTGAGGTTACTTGCTAATATTTATTGACGTCCTGATGTTTAATTGAGCACAATTGCAACATAAATTATTGTAGTAATTTGTACATCCCTGAAGGTGCCAGTTATTATAAAATACGTTGAATAGAAACTATTTTATATGGCGTCTAATTGCTTCGACCTATCCGTCCGTCCATCTAACCGCATGGAACAACTGGGTTCCCACCGGAAGGATTGGCTTTATAGTGTACATGGGAGTATTTTTCAATTTATTCAATGGGTTTACGGCTGATATACAGAAAATATGTCTCTATGCTTACAAACAGAACATCACAAACACTATTCACAGCCAAGGCTGGTGACCGCACGTGGTAATTATTGAGTGGGGAGTTCTGGTAGCGTAGAACTGGCTTTGTTAGTAAACTGGTTAAGTGCGTAGCTAGAAATAAAGAGGCCGGACCGACGAACTGATTACGAGCAAGTGCAGACAGCTTAATGAAATAACTAAATCTCGTAACACATATCTTGTGTAATGTTAAATAAGAAGTTGTGAGAAGAACTCGCAAAGGTTTCTTTCCTTCAGACACACCAATAATAATGGCGATGCCACGTTACTGAGGGAAATGTGGGAAAATGGCTATAGTGAGGGTACGTAATGATGTCAAGTTACTGAGGGAAAAGAGGGACATAGCTATACTCTTCTAACGTAAGACGGAAAAATGTCATCGCATTTAGTTTCTTGTTAACTTTAAACATGATAATTCTGGGTTCGAATCCTAGAAAGCATTCCAACCAAAGATACCCCCCCACATGAGGTCTATTGCCTCTTGAGCAATGGGCCTCATTTTGCCACGTACGGGTTTTCATCCGAGATGGAAAACCGTTAACGTAAGCGCAATCCCAGTTACAGTTTCAGGTGTCTGGTACTGAGCCGAGCAATGCGGTTAACACAGGATTGGCTAAACAGAACGACGGACGTCTCCGTCTTCATTTAGACATTTGGTTGTTCGGTTGGTTTTTGTACAGGCACAATAGGCTGACCGTGAACGGAGTTGTAACGTATTTTGTGAAGAAAGGAGACTCAAATCTGCTGTAGCGAGAAGAACAGAAACAAGAAGCCGTCCAACAAAGAAACAACCGCTCTGTTTTATTTATGCATGTCTATTGCGTAACTTTTCTCACAAAGTGTGGCTCCCTTCAGTCTGGACAACCCTAGTTTAGTTATCATTCACCGGATAATGTCTGGGAGATAGTCGTTCGATTCACGGTAGAAGCCAGAAATTTATCTCTTCTGCAAACCGTCCAGACCGCCTATGTGGACCGATTTAGCTGCCTTTCAACAGCCAGACCTACCGCAGAATATTTTCCAGTAGCTAAGGCAGCCGGAACACAAAGATGTCCACACAGTCCAGCCAAGATGTTAAAAATAAATACAGCTATTCCCTCCCCCTCATATCCCTTCATTGCCCGCAAATTAACAACTGTCACACAAATTAACAACTGTCACACAAATTAACAACTGTCACACAAATTAACAACTGTCACACAGATTAACAACTGTCACACAAACTAACAACTGTCACACAAATTAACAACTGTCACACAATTTAACAACTGTCACACAAATTAACAACTGTCACACAAATTAACACCTGTCACAAAAATTAACAACTGTCACACAGATTAACAACTGTCACACAAACTAACAACTGTCACACAAACTAACAACTGTCACACAAATTAACAACTGTCACACAAATTAACAACTGTCACACAAATTAACACCTGTCACAAAAATTAACAACTGTCACACAGATTAACAACTGTCACACAAACTAACAACTGTCACACAAACTAACAACTGTCACACAAATTAACAACTGTCACACAAATTAACAACTGTCACACAAATTAACAACTGTCACACAAATTAACAACTGTCACACAAATTAACAACTGACACACAAATTAACAACTGTCACACAAATTAACAACTGTCACACAAATTAACAACTGTCACACAAATCGAACTGGACGTCACTCGGTCGAACTGCTGATATTCTGGGGGTACGGGTTCAAGTGCCGGCCGTAGAACCAAACACCATAAGTCACATCTCAGACCGTCACTATAAATACAGCAGCAATAAACCCAATTCCAGTGAACCACAAATGCGTCTTTCCACAACATCTGACAGTTTAACACTGACTTATCCTCCTGCCATCCGACACAGAACAGAGCACTCCTTACGAATTGTTATGTTGTCAACAGTGTAACGGGAAATTTCAGCCTGCTAGGTTGGTACGACTGTTGTTATGAAACGGATTGATGTGCCTTCGGACATGGACTGATCGTTTGGTAAGACCTAAGCGATGGGAAAAAACCGTAAATTTTGTACAGGATAACATTAGTATGGATCTTGAGAAAATGGAAGCGTTGGAGGCATGGAGTGGATTGATCTGGCTGAGGATAGAACAGGTGTCGGGCTGTTGTAAACAGTGTAATGAACCTTCCGTTTTCTTAAAATGCGGGATATTTCTTTACTAGCTGAGAACCGGTTAGCTTCTCAAGAAGGACTGTGCTGCATGGAGTTGGTCAGTAAGTAAGTAAGGATGGGCACGCCATGTAGACTGGCAAATAGCCACTTTTCGAAGGAAGTACAATTTTCATATACGTCACTAAAAAGTTGTCACTCCACACTGCATAACATCAAAGAAGAGCCCTAATACATCTGCAGCCACTCGACCGCCACAACACCAAATATCAAAATTTGTCGAATTTGTAAGTTCAAATACATTAAAGTTTTATAATTTTGTTCTGCAGACAGTTTAAAATCTGTTCGCCGCTCCGTCCGTTATAAACCGGTGCGGTAAACTTTTGTACAGTGAGCTGCACTGCAGTGAATACAGTGAACGATATGGAATGTGGTGCGTTTGGTACAGACTGTACGGGTCGAGGGTACGGGACTGAAACTGTGTATTGTTGGGAGCAGAGGGGGGTGAGACAGCAGTGAAAGGGACAGAGAGAAACGGTTTGTATGCAGACGGCGGGCAGTGCGCTATAACAAAGTTACTGTATTTAATAGGCAGAGATGAATGTAAAACAGATGGGCCGGTATTTCAGTCGGTATTGCGACTGGCTACGAGCTCGAAGTTCCGGGGATTGAGTCCTGGTGGGGACGAGATTTTCTACACCTGTCCAGACCCTCCCTGGGGCCCACCCAAGCTCTTGTACAATGGTACCGGATCTTTCCTGGTGGTAAAGAGCGGCCAGGGCGTGATGCTGACCCCTCAATCCCTTCTAGAGCCGTTGGTCATGAAAGTGTACAGCTATACCTCTACTCCCCTATGGGTCGTACGGCCTGTACAGAGCCTCAGTGCCTGTACAAGGGTGACCTTTACCTTTACCTTTTATGTAAAAGGGGTAAATGTAGACGAAAATAAGAATCATCAATAAATTTAAAATCCTGCCTTCCTTTCATTTCAAACCAATAAATTTTTTCTCCACCGACTGTAAAGAAGTAAGAAGCCACCTGAATCCCTAAGAATGCTGTAACTTATTCCAGTAATTGCCAGCGACGTGATTAGTGTTCAGAATGTCCACTGATTTCCTTGGCCGCTCAAAACTTCTGTCATTGGTGTTTATTGGGAGAGGCCATGTAGGTGTAACGTAACGTTGATGTGCGTTCGCGTAACTATATTTGCAACGCAAAAGCAATAAGAAATACATATTCTGAGTGTGTGTCTGTAGCCTTAGTTACACAGCATGCAATGCGCATGCGCCGTATTGTCAACTGTGGCATTTCTGGATCTGACGTATTTTTCCACATTTTCACAAAAATGTCACGATTTTGGAAAAAAGTTATTAAATATAAACTAATATTTTTTTAATTTTCACAACAACTTTTTTCTGGAACTTTAAGTTTTTTAATTTTGTATACAAATTCTTTTCTGAACATTCCTCACCGTACGACAAATACAGGCACATGTTCAATAAATGTACGTACGTCGGTCTTTATGGTGAATGTCAGTTATTTTATGAGATTGTAACACATTGCGGACGGGTGAGGCAGATTTGTGTTTTTAACACGGTGAAAATCGGTACATCTGCAAGTTCTCCTTAGTGCCACTCCACAAAGGGGAATATTTCCAGAGGTATCACACCCTCAAGCACTACTATGGTCTTTGGTGAGTATTTCCCGAAAATTTCAGTTCACAAAAATAGTTAGCGAATTTGTTATAAATTTTTAAAGAAACACAGTATAGAAGTTGATTAACCCTTAGGCTACTAAAG
>Ga0268261_10001964_pt1 | contig 14570 bp, 8 predicted proteins | sample TergutNc150P1_FD_190353 | JGI IMG/M metagenome (GOLD analysis project Ga0268261, IMG submission 190353) | Nasutitermes corniger P1 segment gut microbial community from laboratory colony in Florida, USA - Nc150 P1 (SPAdes) (version 2) | ecosystem: Host-associated > Arthropoda: Insects > Digestive... | reverse complement strand
AGCTGGCCTGGTGTCATGTCTTGGCAATACAGAAATCAAAACTAGCTGTTCTGGAGCAGTATAATGAATATAAATATTGAGCATTAGATTGTGATGTGTAGAGGCATGTTATTATTTGTTCAAGTCTTCTGAACTTAGGTGATGGAAGATTGTACAGCTTGATCAGATCTAACCAACCTTTTGAGCCATAGTGACAGATATTCACCATATTCCAACTTCAAAGTTGTGGACCCTCCCATCGATAAGTCTCAAGAAAGTTTCTACTGTGAGCCGGTCATTTCTTTATGACATGCTCAAGGGTTGAGTAATAGCCCTGACAGCCTTGGTTAGAGGGTATTCACCGCTTCTTTTACCGATCGATACTCTAGTCTCTTGGTTAACCCCCCCCCCCTGTTATCATCATTAGGGCTATCGTTCGGTGCTTGGTTTGTAGTATGACGTTTTGTACTGGGGGCGGGGTCACTGTCCTCGTAGAACGGTTTGAAGGCTAGAGAAGGGACTCGTACACGAACTGTCAAGGGAGCAAAAGTCGTGCCTACTGCGGAGCCGAGAGTAGAGTCTTGGAGTGCCTGAAGAAGAAATTGGCAAGTAGCCTGGCGGGCCCGTGTCTATGCTGAATAGGTCTCGGCTGATGGAACAGGAGTCACTGGCCGTGTTGGAGCTAGGAGACTGGACGGGCCTGAAAGGGTCGGGCAAGTAAGCTTGGCATCCAAAAGGTACGACGAGTAATGCTACTCAATAGAGGGTCGATCTTCTGTTGAAATTGTGCACTAGCTGTATCCAACGTTGCCTGAGGGGAGTCCGGATGCGTCGAGGAAGTGACGTACCACGAGGCAACGAGACGTTGGATTGTGACAGACTCGGTTGCCATAACTAGTGGAGTTATATCTGCCCATAATACTGTGATCGTTAATTATTTTCAGAAACTTGTAGATGCATCGCGAACTATTAATACTGCAGATCACTTGGCCTCAAGATGGGGAAATTTGATAATGATCTATTATAAATTTCTTGAAGTTCTTCGGATTGTGTTTGTAGTAAGAGCCCTGAGTTCAATGCTTCTAGCTGTGACTGAGAAACACGTGCCAAGGCTGGTAATGATAATTCATTGTTTAATTATCCTTATGGAATAATTGTGAGGGCCTTGTAACTTTAATACTGGAAGTGTATTGGTATTGAGCGCCTTGAGTTCAGTGTTTCTAGCTGTGACTGAGAAACACGTGCTGAGGCTGGTAATGATAATTCATTGTTTAATTATTATTGTGGAATAATTGTGAGGGCCTTGTAACTTTAATACTGGAAGTGTATTGGTATTGAGCGCCCTGAGTTCAGTGTTTCTAGCTGTGACTGAGAAACACGTGCTGAGGCTGGTAATGATAATTCATTGTTTAATTATTCTTGTGGAATAATTGTGAGGGCCCTGTAAAATTAATACTGAAAGTGTATTGGTATTGAGAGCCCTGAGTGCAGGGATCTAGCTGTGACTGAGAAAACACGTGCTAAGAGTTGTGACTGATACATACTGTTCATTAGTTCATTGAAGAATATTGGAGAGGGCCTGTAGAAGTATGAAGAGTAATACTACAGTAAATTTTGCATTATGGAGTAACAGTGGAGGCCTGGAGAAACTACACTGTGGTTATATATATATAATTGTGTTCAGTGAATTCCACGTCCGTCTGCGGGGTTCGTTCTATTGGTAAATCAGTTATACACTACGCCCTGACAATTATGGTTCCAGGAAGGATTTTTTTTTTTATTTTTACAGGGGCCTGAAATTGCACAGGCCGCGGAGGAGTTGGCACGTGTCGTGCTTGTTCTTAACTTGCCCTAGGCAGAAAGTGGATCAGTTATATTGTCCCAAATATTGGGAGTTTACAAAGCACGTGAAGTATTCGGGTGATTTTCTTTGCACTATTAATGATCTGGATTTTGTTGTGTTTGTGTTATATTATATGGTTGTTCCTTATCTGGTTGTAAATTTATGCCACTCGACCTTTCCCACGAGTTTCCACTGTCCGGGGTTCAGCGGCCCAAGGGGCCGATGGCAATTCAACAAAAGGGGTGCGAGGCCCCAGAATAGATCTAAAGTCCCCCCCCCCCGCCTAGGGTAAGACCCTGGTGGCTCAACTGTTATCCCAAAGTGATTTGATCTTATAAGTAAACTAATTTGATAGTACCACAAAACAGGCTGAAAAATACCAACACATTGAAGCCTACTGGGGCTGCTGTAAATGTGAATACATCATATGCACCACTGGCATGATGATGTCTTGAGTTCCGTTGGCCGGAACCCGTTAAGTGCGAGTCGTACGGTAATAAACAGTTGTGTAAATGATAAACTGTCTCGGTACAAAGCAAGGCACACAACAGGATGCCATCCAAACTGTTAAGTTTAGATTGTGTCCTGTGTTATGAGTAGGATTATTAATTCCCTTTGTCCACAATTGTTACAGGAGAAGTTGGAAATGCATCCAAAATGAATCTCGTGCTTCAGCTGATGGCAGGTGTGACTCTTGCTGGACTTGCCGAGGGTATGGCATTAGCAGACAGGGCGGGCCTTCAGCAGAAGGATGTCCTTGAAGTGTTGGAACTTACATCATTAGCATGCCCCACTATTTTAGAGAAGGGGAAAGGTGAGTTATCACAGTCAGTGGTGTGTTGCGATGCAGAGCGCTCGCTCGTCTCTGTATAGGCCTTTGTACTGGACAAGAACCATGAAGTGTGCTGGGAGACTGAGGTTCATGATTATTGGAATCTGTGGCAATACAGGATTAGGTTAGGTTAGGTTAGGTTGCTCATGCCTGTGGTTGCACTCGTTCATACGTATATATGTTGCATATTAATTCAGTGACTTCAGATGAAAAACAAAGTAAAATAAAACAAAAATTTTGATTTGCTGGGCAATATAACATGACAGCAAAGCAGTAAACTGTATTACAGTAAAAAGTGCATGAATGATAGAGATGGTGGTAGGGATAGTTTGAGCACACATACAGAATTTAACGTAATGTAGTTGTGAAGAACAGCAGTTTGTCTGCTCTCTTGACTGTGCTTGGTTTCTAAGAATAGCTACATTGGGCATGAAGGGGTTAACAAAATTGTTGAGCTATGTAGAAATGATTGAGGGTTAAACACAGTAGTACATTATCATAAATCATTTTATTGCAATGTGTACTTCATAAATAATAAATGATCAGTTGTGGCATTACTGAGTATCTGCTAAAATTTCACTTTAAAATTGCATACAACAGGAGTGTTAACAGTAGCTGCTAGTATTCTTGATGTTTGTGTGTGTTAGTGTTTGTTTCTTTCTGTAATATTGATTGCTCTTGTAAACAAACAGGTGTTTTCCACATGCATGGGTGTACTTTGTTAATATATGTAGGTCTGTGACAGTCATATTAGTCACCACACCAAATATTTGAGTTTGGTAGTGACCTACCAGCTAACATAGCTGTATATGTCTGTGTAACTGAAGTGATTTTAGTGTGGTTTATAGAATATAAAAATGGTTGTAAATGGAAGCTGTTCTTACAGTTTCAAGGATCTATTATTTTTTCACTTCAGGATAAATGGTATGTAAAATGTGGGGCTTCTGGTCGCTTAAGAAGAGACTGTCGTGAGTATATTTTGTGAATGGAAGGCTGTAGTTCATCAGATCATATGAATTGTTAGAGAAGAAAGTTAGGTAGAAGTGTTAATGACTTGTGTGATTTGTACATTCAAATGTCAAATCTAGTGAGCAGATGATGTAATGTTTTGCTTTTGAGAACCACATTGAGTAATGGTGATGTAGTGTCCTAGAACTTATTTGAGGTTCTTACAGCAGTGTTACAGGATGGTGTAATGCTATGTCATTGGTTGGGTGGTTTCCAATCTTTTGGAGGACAAAGACCCGTTAACCTTCGGCATCAGGCAGTATAAGAGCACTGCATCATTTGAAATTAGTTGTTAACTGGTAGAAATGTTTTTTTTACACCTCTTTTACTTTCAGCCATTATTGAGGGTGGTTTTCCAACGCACCTGCCCTTGCAGCATATGCAAAAGGACCTGAAATTATCCCTGTACATGGGTGACCAGTTGGAGCAGCCATTACCTCTGACAGCATCGACCAATGAACTGTTCAAACATGCAAAGAGACTCGGTTATGGGGAACATGACGCCTCAGCAGTTTACATCCGTGCACGCTTCTGAATGTTGCCATAGTGTTTCATATGTGACTTACAAACCTTTTGAATATGTCGCATTCATCACTGTTTGGAATTCTAGCCAGGTTATTCCTTGTATTGGTGCCTCATTTACAGATAAATGTATGCAGAATGTAATGTCCATGTGGTTATTTGTTGTGTTTGTAAGAGACTCTGAAATTGTGCAAAGCAAGAATGTATCATCGTCAGAATTTTATATTTCCTTTATATTTGTGACACATGAAGTTATAATTGCAGTAAATGGGAACATTTTGGCCCCTTGGAATGTAACGCCATGCAGTTTGGTAGGAAGCACCGTTTTGGTGTATCTCATTGCCTCTTTGTTCAGGGATGAAGTCTCATCTATGCCAAATTTGGAGGCAATGGATTCTTCTCAAATATCGGTATGTCACTCACTACTGAACTGTGTGGCATCACGTCCTCAACGAATCATGGCAAAATTCCTTAGCATTTGTTGGCTTTGTCAGCTGTTCCTTTGGAATGACTTTCAGTAGAATCTGGTTAAGTTCTTGAATCATGATCACCTTTGTAACAAAGATTGTGTATGAATTAAATGGAAGGAAATGGTGAAGTAAGTGATATCTGGACAGTTGTCAACAGTTCACTGTATTTTGGGATAACTGGTGGGAATTTTAAACATTGATGCAACGTCAGTTGACCCTGTCAAGGGTATGCACATTCTGTGCAGCAAAAATCAAATGCTAAAAATGTTCCAAGTCCTGAATCAGAACTGTACAGCTGCCATCACAGTTCCAATCACTCATAATTTGCCTATATCTCTCTCTGTGGCTTTCCTGTGCTTTTCATTCTTTACAGCTACTTAAGCCAGGTATCTGTTAATCAAGGACACCCATCCATGTCTGCTCAATTTTAAGATAAACATGGATTAAAATTTCTTAATCATTTGGAAAATTCATCTAGGTTCCATGACAAGTGAAGGAGGATGCAGTGTCCAAATTCACTTGTGGCTGAGGAAAGAAGACAGGGGACAGGTAGTTTTGGAGACAAAATGTGCTGCCAGACCCCCCCCCGCCTGTTCCCTCGGCATCTGTGCACACAGATACTAATTTAAACTATGCAGTTCTGAACTGCAGAGTTGAAATAAGTATTTGTGTCAGTGCGATGCGGCGGAACAACTCGCGCTTCTCAAACTAAGGTAATTTCATATCCAAAAATTGTATCTCTTCTGTCTTGTCATATCAGCTGTGAATGAATTTAGATCCCCTGAGCTTTGTCACGGAATCTAGTGACACATGTCAGAAAATCATGAGCTTCGATTGGTGTTGATCTTCAAACTGGGCAAATGTATTGGTGTCTTATGTTAACAGGTATGTGAAATAAATAGTTGTAATGAGTGGATGGCAGAGAAAGGCCACACCCAGAGAAATATAGAACTGGAATGATGACAGCAGCTGTACACTTACATTACTTCTGGTTTGAGACTCAGAATACTTTAGGCACTTGATTTTTGTTGCACAGAGAGTACAGTGTACCGAACAACATGCAAGAATGTTCATGTAGTTCATATTTTTAATGTGGCTAGAATGAACGCAGAATTGGGTTTCTCTTTCACAAATATTATGGGGTTTTTATAAGTCTTTATCAAGATGCCGTCACTTATACAAGTAGTTCATTATTTCAGTGAAAACATATTTCTAATAATTTGCTTTCTCAAAGTTTTTTAAATTCACCAACTGATGCACAAGTGAACTGTCTTAAAAACAATTTTAAAATTTACATTAAAACAGCTCCGACATGTTTCGGTGCAGTCACACCATCATCAGAGAGCGCCACATCACCACACACCGATGTACCATAATTGGCTATTTTAACAACTATAACTTTAGCAAGCACCAGTAACGCGCTCGCTGATGATGGTGTGACTGCATCGAAACATGTCGGAGCTGTTTTAATGTAAATTTTAAAATTGTTTTTAAGACAGTTCACTTGTGCATCAGTTGGTGAATTTAAAAAACTTTGATAATATCAAAAGGCACGGTACGAATGTGAAAATTTTTTTCTATTCTCTAAATGTTGTTCTGGTCACTAACAGTTACCTGCTGCTTCTGTAAGAATTATAATGTTTTATTCCATTTTTGTATATTCACATTTGTGTTACTGCTTCTGTTTAATGTAAAAGGGATGCTCACTTCTAAACATTCTAATGTTGGAGCATTTTATACGGTCCCTCCAGTTTAACCACTTGGGGGGCCCATAGTAATTCCTATGACCTCCTGCCATGTGTACCTAATTTTTGTCAAACAGTGATTCCGCACATTGGCAGCATCATGAGCAAACTTTTGCTAAAGTGTCCTTGTGACAGTATATTACATGTACACTTTGTCCATTGTCTGGTATTCCAATTGAAACATTGTGCAAGATTTGAGGTTCTCACAGTGGTGGTGTTGAAGATCCAGGTGCTCTGGTTGTGTCAGCATTTTGTTGGGTGAGTAGCTGCTGGCGTTTCCAGGTTCCATAGCACCTATATCTCGAGAGTCAAGCAGTCCAAGAATAAAGGACTGCCTGCCTTACTGTGTAAAGACACTTACACAACCAAACTTGAAATTTCAGACCATTTTGATTTTGTGACTGTTACTATCTTAGCACAATCAAAATTGTCATTCCTACACTGGCTGACATTAGTGTTAGTGTTTGGAGAATACTACACTTGCCAGAAGTTTGCTATGCAACTTTCTTTGATATTTTCTATATTTATTGTTACGTCACAACACACTAGAATCCTATCAGACACGTGTGGATGCATTTAACCTTTAATGATCTGAGCCACCTTTGGATTTAAGATTAGTTGTATGGGTGGATACTAGTAGCCTACTGATCTCAGATTTCAAAGCTGGGAGAATTGTAACAGACTGGATCTCCTGCATAACAGAATGATATATATATGAACTGTCCACCACTCAGTTAGCTGCCCAGAATGTTGTTCTTTCCTTCTTACCTGGTGGTGTATGATGATATGCAGTGGACTATTATCTGGTGACAATTAGCCAAGTCCAGTAGGCACGTAGGTCTTCAGGGTCATTGAATGGGAGGTCTCTGTAACGTCCGCAACCCACCGCTCTGACGGTCACTCTCAACCCTTTAAATGCCGAATTAAATCCCATCTGCCATTTGCTGGTATTATTAGTAGCTCACCTTATTCTCCACGTTAGCAGGATAAGGGTTAAACACAACTTGCCTTTTCTTGGTTCATTAAAGAATGGTTTCACTCTTCCTTTCATACAGCAGTCATGTCAGCTGGATGCACATTGAATGTGTGACCGCGGCACTTTAATGTCAACTGCACCTATGGTATTATTCAGTTAATAAATTTACAAACAGTTAAATTTAACATTAATTGTACTATTCGAATAATATAACTTCTGTGTTAGACAACTAAGTTTTTCTGTGATTAGACTTTAAGTGCAAAGTCGGAGAATCTGAGGTGCACCGATCTGTGCAGCCTTACTGCTCCAATGCCAAACCTTGAGTAATCAAATTACTAGCTTGCATCCTTCATCACAGATCTGTCTCTTCAATTCCCCTTCCAATTTAACAAATGGTTCTATTGGATGAAACTCAAATTTAAACAAACCCCATAGGCCAAATTCAACTTTTTGGAACTCTAAACCTAACTGGGTATGATAAATTTTATGCTTGTTCTCCATGACTTAAGTAGGGGGACCCCAAACGTATGGTAAACGAACGTTTTGGTGTGGTGCCCATGGACAGTTATCACTCAAGAAATTATGTCCTCAGGAAGTGTCAAGTACCAAGTTTCACCAGGAAACAATGAGCTCCGAAACTCCATTCAGTGTGACAGCTGATGTATTGTCTGCACAGCCTTGTTGCTTTGTGTGCACTACATGCACTCATTACATCTCACTTTTGTCTCTAGTTATCTATATTCTACAGGCCTTAAGTCCCTCTTCCAGTGAACTAACCAAAAGAATTTTTTTTTCCCAAAAGGCCTGCTCACAGTGTAATTATGAACTTGAACCTACAATGCCGATTATATATACACGTTTGTTATGAGCTCCTGCATGTTGATAGTGCCTGAGAACTGTTATTGCATTAGTTATTGTCACTTGCGTTGCTAAAATTTCTACTGCTATTTTGAGACAGTGGAAGAAATCCTATGGTTAATGGGGATTATGGTATTCAGTTGTGCTTGCTGTTACACTCAATCAAGCCAGTGCTGTCTTATATCAACCAGGTCAGAGCGCTTGTTAGTGTCAGAGGGTATGTCAGTACGACAACATTTAAGTTTTTGCATGTCATATTTACAATAATTACAGTGTATTTCTTTCATTGGAATAATACAATTATCATGGACAGAATACAGAAAGTACCAAATCTGACTGTTACTTAGATTTTATCCTTTATATCTGAGGTTTGGGAAGACGTAATTTCCTCCACTACTGGATAAGTTGACATGACCAAAATAGTTATAACTAGTATGAAAGTATAGTTGTAAGTTCTGTGTTTCTGAAAGTCTGTATGGTCTGTAATGCAGAGGTCATGTGCTGCCTCAGAGAGGAGCATGAATTTTTCATCATCACTGTCCACTGTGGAATATGATGTGTGTATTAGAGGACTGATTGCTTTCAGTAATGACAAGCTGAAGTGTGTGGCCACAGTGCAATTGTGTACTTGTTATTGCGGGTGTATACCGGCCCATAGCAAATTTGAAAGTCATATGTTTATTAAATTTTACACATAACAGTTGTCGTCATTATTCTTAATTACCTTTGTTGGTTACTGAATTTTTTAAGGTGTTTTTCACAGCGTTGTAGTCCGGGATTCTGGTCTTCTGGGATGTGCCACTGTATTGCTGGATGAGTGGTTCCTGACGTGCTGTAGCAGTGTCAGGAACCACTTACCCAGTTATGCAGTGGCACATCCCAGAAGACCAGGATCATCCCAGTTTATTTTTGCAATCTGTATCCACTAACAACTAAAGGGAAGTGAGAGTGAGAGAGAGAGAGAGAGAGAGAGACTGATAAGTACATTAATTTTTCTTCTGTCTATCCACATGTTTAGGTATCCCCACATATATACAGTAGTTGCTTTCTTCAGAATGATTACATGACTCAAAATTTTATGCTTATTGCTGTTACTGCCTCCAGTTTTCACTCAGAAATGTATAACTGTAATGTGATGATCCCATTGCATGAAGCCAAATGACTTCCACAAGGCTGCAGTATGCAAAGTACTGCACTTCCTTTGAAGTGAAGAACTGCTTCAGGTCCAGTTTAGAAAGGAGATGCACAACAGACCATAAAATTGTCATGCTGCAGGAGTTAGTTCCCCCCCATCCCTTCAGTCAGTCAGTCTTATCATCATCATCATAAACATCAAGGATTGGACCCTTTGATCCGTTCCGTCTCCAGAGTTATAACTGCTCTCGCCGACGTTTCTTCGGTCTTCCAATTGTTCTCCTTCCTTGTGGTCTGTAGTGATATGATTTCAAAGGGATTTGGTTTGGTGGCATTCTTTGCAAGTGTAAAAGCCAGTTCCATCTCTATTCTTCTATCTTGTCTAGTATGCATTCAGTCTGTAGTTCATGGCGTATGGAGCAGTCAGTTTTATTGTGATTAATTTTATAGTGTAGGAATGCTGTTCTGAGGCACATTGCATAGTCACAGAAAGCACCTTTCTGTCATGTCTGTCCATGTGTCAGCACGGCTTCCACTGGACAGAGTCCCATGAAATTTTGTAATGGGGACTGTTTCAAACTTTTTGTCAAGGAACCCCAAATGTAGTTAAAATCTGGAACTTCGCTTGAAGACATAATTATGTTTTAGTGTTGCCAGTAACATTAAATCACCATAAAAGTGCTATTTTGAAATGGTATCAGGCTACTAGAATATCGCACAGGTATAAACATTATGCAAACATGCCACAGTGTTACATTATATGTACAGTGCCTGTGATGTTTAAAAAATAATTCACTCAAAAAATGAAATTACAAGAAATTCACGTGAAATTGTGTGAGGCAGAGGATATCTGTGTATTGAAGGCACTTACGAAAACTGGATTTGACCAACCAGCCAAATATGGGAGAGGTTAAAGACAGTTTTTGGTAAATAAAAAATTAACATTTCCTGCAGCATGGAAAGTGAAAGTGGTGACAACTGATATTAGGTGATGGAAGATTAAAAAGATGTTGTGGAAAGAGCTTAAAATTTGTACACCACTTCTGGTATCTGCATTTACTGTATGTACAGTTAGTCCTGAAGGAATTTAGAATTTTTCATATGTTTCTGTTTACAAATTCAAATTAGGAGTTGTCATACAAAATTATATCATAGGCAACTTCAACAGTTTGTACATGATTTCAGTCTTCTGTCTGTACATGATTTCAGTCTTCTGTCATGAAGTATATGAGTTGCACGCTTTTCTGGGGTATTACACAGCATATGGTGATAATTATTTGCAGATGTTATGCAACCGATAGGTTGACCCACCGTATGCTGCGTAATATCCTAGAAGAACGCAGTTCTCAACAGCTTGTGGTTTCTCATTGATGGCAGACCAGAATATATAGAAACCACCTGATGCAACCTTCAGTGCCTGCTGCAGAAGTACAGGGTCTGTACGTTGATCTGACAGCTATCGTAACTTCTTGCAACGCACATGGGCAGTTGGCTGAGTGGGTTACATTATTGTGATAAACAAGCTGGTGGAGAGAGTGGCAACCAGTAGCGCCAGATAAAATAATGACTATATATATATATATATATTATTATTATTATTATATGGTCCCAAGTATTATTTTGAACTTTTTCCACTATGTATTGCCTTTTTCAGTACTAATACCATTGCAGATGAGTTGAAATACAGTCACTTGCTCTTTCCCCCCATCCCCCTTCAGTCATGGAGGATGAAGTTCAAGCAACATCCAATCATACCCGTCAACTTCTCCGTCTACAATTATGGGCATCTTTGGAGCATATATACAGCAACACCTTCATGTATTAAAATTAAATAGAAAGATTGCGTTTTGTAGGAATTGCTTCTGAAACAGAAAGCATTTGAAGCAGCTTAGTGCATTGAAGTATTAATAGCCTGTTTCATAGTTTGTGGTAGGAGTGATATGTTCTCTTCATGTGTTTCTGCAGTTGGCTTCCAGAGCTGGACATAAATGGAAATTTTGTTAGCATTATAATAGGGTTTATTGTTTGTCTTAACCCTTTGAAGCCTGAATGTGAAACTTGCTGTTCTATCCTGTGTGCCTCGATATCCACCATCCTGTGCCCCGATATCCACCATCGTGTGTGCCCCGATATCCACCATCCTGTGTGCCCCGATATCCAAAAGGGCATTGCTTTGTTTGAAAGATTGCAGGGTGTGTCCACTCTTCCTTCTGAGAAAGATAGTATTAACACATTAAGGACGGGGGTAATTTAAATTGTTTAAACGCCCGTTCCCGGGGTTTTTAACAATTTTAACCCTTTAAACACTGAATTAAATCCCATCTGCTATTTGCTGGCATTATTAGGAGCTCACCATTTTCTCCACGTTAGCAGGATAAGGGTTAAAAAGGCAATTCCTACCTCGCAGAAAACCCTTTCAATATTATAAGTATAGACTAGTTACTGGTGTTAGGGAAAGTCTCTGTTTATTGTGAGAAGTGTAAGTTCTCTGCATGGTCAGAACACAGAGTTTGCACTGTGAATGCAGGTGGTAGGTGTAGGTAAAGGTTTAATGGTACTTATCATACATACAGTCGGTTCTCCTATTATGTGTGTTTGCTTAATGCGAATGGGCTATAATGTGACTGATAAATAGGTTATTGCCATTTGTTGAACATGCACTTTCATGTATGTGTCCTGGCTGTTGAACTGTTTCAGCAACCAGAGTGAACATACAAAGTTGGGTGATAGGCCAAATTTTTTCTGGTTTGAAACTATTTTTATGCCATTTTCTATAATGCAAGGTCTCACAAGAATGCAACTTACCGCGTTGTAGCAGAACTGACTGTATTGAAAATTCCAAGTACATTTAACATTACTGATTCTTGAGTTTCCATTCAAAGTAGTTCATTCCAAGAGACATTATGCAAATTCGTGTTCTTAAAATGTGTTTCAGTTGCAGCACTTAACCTATGCACAGTAAGCTTCAAGTTGTTAGGTCCTTTGTGTCTAAATGAATTTATGACTGAATTAAAAGTATGAGGTGAAGTACTGTAACTCTTTGTAATATGTTTAATGTTTTATTGAAATATGAATTGTGTAAGTAACGGCATCCTGAAGTCAGATTCATATCCCTATAATTTATAATTAAAACTCTTTAAAACATGTAAATATGAAAATCTTCACAGAAGAAGTCTGTGGGTGATGAAATTTGTTAGCGAAATTGCAGATTGCACTATTACAGATCTGCCCTTAAGTTGAGCATTTGCCTAGAACACTTGTCATCAGCAAGACCCTGTGTGAAGTTCTGACATTTGCACTGCAGTGAGTGTTTGCATTGGTCTTCTGGGATGTGACATTGTAATTCATTCATAGATAGCAACGTTTTGAAGGAAGTTTGTCATCTACCTTGAAGGTGGAATCCAAAGTTTGCCCTGTCGAGTGTGACTCACAGAGTTAATCCTTGTGAGTAAATGATATTGATGCACCCCCAAAGTCTAAAATATGAGTCATGTAACATATATTAAAATTGTCATTCAAGAACAAACAGAAGCTTCGCTGTATTTGACAGGAACTAATAGAAAATATCTTGTATATGACATTTGTCAGATATTTTATTGGGAGGCCCTACATAATACAGTAACCATTTACGTATATTTCATATTTTAGTGTTTCATTTGTATGCTGTATTAGAACAAGAAGAAACGTGCCGTGATACTTCGTTGAACATAAAAGCATTAATTTTATAAAACTGTATATTGGAATCACTGAAACTGAATGTACATCTTAGCTATTGTTGTTTCTTGGACTGAATCATGGCACTTGGAAGAAAGTTGTTTATATGTTCCGACACAAATTAAATACTGTTTCAAGAAAACGTGGTGTGTACTCATTTGTTCTCTAAAAGTTGACAGAGAAGATGGTTGAGATTTTCTGTCAGTTGTCTATTCTTGCAGGTCAGTGTTTGTTAAGAGATGTGATGCCATATTTAATAGGCAGGTTTCTATGTTGTGGAAGACCCCACTGTCTCTATCTGAACCCATCTGGGATGGGTGCTGGGATGCACTGTGGCCACTTACCAACCAAGGTCAGGTAATATCAGTTGTGTGCCTTGTAATGTCATTACAGTTTTCCACATTTAAAACTTAACCTGCACACTGCAATATTCTACCTTGTAGGCTCATTGCCAGATAAGTATATTACTCATTTTCTGTACCATACTGGTAAGTCAAGCAGTCTGCAACTTACAAAATCACAGTATAGGATGAGAAACATACAGTGCCTGTGTTCAGGATAGAAGGAACACTGATATCTCCATTCTCAGAACTGCTCTGGTGGTGTTATCCATCTATAGGGTCAAAATCTGCTAGCCATCAGTTGCCACTTCCTGTTAGTTTATTGTATTAACATAACCCACTCAATTGACCATCCTCAGGTGGGGTGGAGCATTGGCAGGAAGTGACACTGTAGTTGTCAGATAAAGTAAGGATGCTGTATGTAACTACATAGTATCATGTCACAGAAGGCCTCAGTCTGAATGTTAAATTTTCCTACAGATACCTCCAGATAGAATATTGATAGCTTCTAAATCATAGTGGTATTGTTGAATTTGTTGTTCATTTTGGAATGTATCTGACACATTAAGATTGTCGTATACCAATATTCAGTGACCCGAAAAAGAAAGATGACATTATAGTGTGAGATCTGAGATTGCAACAACAATGTTTATGAATCTCAAGACTTTTCTTGGACCAAAATGCCAGCAACTAGCAGTTGACACTGCATCTGATCCCCAAAATGCCAGCAACTAGCAGTTGACACTGCATCTGATCCCCAAAGACATGAATCTTTGGTTGAGATATACTTGGGCTGCCCTCATGAACATATGAAGGTGCTGGTCAATGATAGATACACATGAACTTCAGGAAAAGCTAAATATATTTGTGCACCTGAGGAAAACAATATTAAGCAAATGTGTACTAGCACTAACCCATGCGGGGTTTTTATCTGACAACATGTGAGCTGCCGCTACTCTGCTCTGCGTGTGGACAGTTGGCTGATAGGGCTGTGTTAATGCAATATAATTATGAGCAGGCAGGAAGTGACAGCTTCTAGTTGTCGTGTAAAATAATAACACAATGTGATGGCCACTGAAATTTAAGCAGAAACGTATGAAATTTCCTGTCTCCTGCTGCAGTACCAACAGTTAACATTGATTCAGTAT
>Ga0268261_10001963_pt1 | contig 14575 bp, 13 predicted proteins | sample TergutNc150P1_FD_190353 | JGI IMG/M metagenome (GOLD analysis project Ga0268261, IMG submission 190353) | Nasutitermes corniger P1 segment gut microbial community from laboratory colony in Florida, USA - Nc150 P1 (SPAdes) (version 2) | ecosystem: Host-associated > Arthropoda: Insects >... | reverse complement strand
TTGTGTTTTCACACGTGGAATATTGTGATATGCATTTTGTGTATGGATTTTGCGATGGCAATGCACGTGCTGCTGTTGAAGAATACCAAAGGGGGTTTCCCGATCGAAGGATTCCGTCTCGAAGTGTATTTACGCGAATTCACCAGATATTGCGTGATACTGGTTCTCTTCCGAGTGTTTCTGTGCAGTCTGAAAGGGAGGTGGTACGAGCGATAAACACACGAGAGAACATTCTTGAGATGGTTCAGAGTAATCCGCATCTGTCCACTCGTAGAATGGCCTCTCGCATCGGCGTATCACGTATGCAGGTGTGGCGAACTTTACATGAAGAAGATTTGTATCCTTACCATGATCAAAGCATACAACATCTGGAACCAGGCGACCATGCTCAGCCTATGGATTTGTGCCACTGGCTAAAAGCTCATCCCGAACTGTTAAGCGTCATTTTATTCAGTGATTAGGCGTCTTTTACCCGGGACGGTGTAAATAATTTACGAAATGTGCATACGTGGTCCCATAATAATCCACACGAGACAAGTGTAACGAACTTCCAAAAGAGATTTTCTGTGAATGTATGGTGTGGTGTGCTTGGGAACAGGTTGATCGGACCTTTTGTGTTTCACAACAGTTCAACTGGAAACACGTATGAAGCCTTCCTGAGGAATGAGTTACCATGTTTGTTGGAAGACGTCCCGTTAATGATAAGGAGCCAAATGTACTTCCAACATGATGGGGCTCCCCCACATTACACTCGGCACGTGAGAGGCTACTTGGATGAATCCTTCCCTAACCGCTGGTTAGGTCGTGGTGGGCCCGTTGCATGACCACCGAGGTCGCCAGATCTTACGTCTCTAGATTATTACCTCTGAGGCCACATGAAGACGTTAGTCTACGAAGCTAAGGTCGATGCACGAGAAGCACTGCGGGATCGTATTTTTGCAGCGGCAGAACACATACGTAACCATCCAGGCAACATTGCTTCCTCTACCCAATCCCTCTTGATGCGTGCCGAAAACTGCATTGCTGCTGGCGGAGGACACTTTGAACAATTACTATAAAGCAGGTACTGTATTTTAGTACAGTTATGTAGTAGGCTTATACCAGAATGCGCAATCAGCCATGTTACGTCAGTGCTTGCCATTCATGTGTCATGTATAGTGCTTGGAACCCTAAGGACAACTATGACATGCGTGCAAGTTTTTTGTAGTTCAATTTAATGGCTTTATGTCACTCACAAGTTAGTTTGATGTTAAGTACAGATATAAACATTACAGAAACCACATATTCCTGCCAGTTTTAATATGTATTTGGTAATCAACAAGTGTGTAACGGCTGCCAAAATTTCAAACTTCCCTGGCCATTATCTCCGTAACTGTTCAACTTTGGACATAGGTGTTTTAGGTTATATCGGTATACTTTAACATAAGGAACACCCTCCCGAAGTCTGGCACATTCCTCCTGGGACACCCTGTATATATATATATATATATAATATTTTTCTTCTTCTGACACTACAACCCTATACAGGTTTTGGTCTTCTGCACGAGATCATTCCAGACTCTTCTATCTTTGATGATCTGGCTCCAAATTAAGTGTGATATTATAGTATAAATGTGGCGGGCTCTTGTGAATGCAGTAATGAAACTTTGGGTTCCATAAAATGTGTGGAATTTCTTCAGTAGCTGAGAACCGGTTATCTTCTCAAGAAGGACTCTGCTAAATGGAGTGAGTGAGTGAGTAAGTAAGTATTAAGTAAGTAAGGAAGCAGGAAGTACTGTAATATTAATATCTAAGGAACAAGCATGTGCATTTTGTTGGTTTAGTGTCATAAATCTGTCACCAGCAATGCACAGAATGAACAACATAAAGTTTACTTTTCCATATTCATCCAAAAATAAGAAGAGATTTCTTCCTTGAATTTGGTATTTAAATACGATGATTTATCTTGCACATCTGTATGAAGTGCTAAACTTCACTGTGCCAAGTTAAACAGAACTGTACAGAAGCAAAACATGACATGGGTTGCTGAACAGTAACAAATGTAGCCAAAACAGAAAAGACCATCCTTCAGTGATGGAGATCCTTCAATGTGGCAGTAAATTGTAAGTCACATATTCCAAATTGGATCAGGCAACTATAAAATAATGCTGATTAATGGCACCAACAAAATGAGTAACTGCAATGCAGGCAAGAAAGTTAAGGGTTTCAGAAACAAATATCCAATATGTAGGCAACAAAAGGATGCGTTCACAGACATGAACACCACCCAAAAACATTTCAATGGAGCAATGAATAGTTGTTTTCAGAAAGCAGAAGTAGAAACTGTTGAGTTTCTAAGCTTAGAAACAGAATCTAGAGCGACAATTACAGGTGAAGGAAAAAAAACAAAAATATAAAGCATGGGATAAACTTGCCAGAACATACATCACATGGTATCCACGTCACTCCAGAACAGTTTGGTGTGTACATCTGAAATGAACAGAAAGGCTCTTTCTTCACTGAATTTTTTTATGTGTAAAGATGATTTATAATACTGTTTTTGTAAAATGTTTTAGTATTTTACCCTGTAAATTTGTATATTTTGTATACTTATAACCTGTTCCACATCCTACTGTCTTTATGACACTAATGGATCCAAAGAATGAACGAATGAAGACTGGTATTTTGCCAGAAATAGGCCACAGACCTTTGAGATGCTTGTAGCTGTTCGGTGACATGTGAATGGACTTCACAAAATGAACTTTCATATCCTGAGCCAAATAGGAAATGCCAAAGAAATTCCAATGCATTTAAATACATTGCCAAATGCTATCAATAAAATCAGAATAAATTTGAGGTAATGAAAACATCAGATAGGCCTACTAAAGGATGCAAGCACCTGTAATGACAAAGGCATTAGCAGATGGTAGCAAGTTACCACCATACATGAATCCAAGTAACAAAACTCTAAGAGGGACCATCAGCTGCCAACCTTCTGTTGACATTCATATAAAACAGAAGGTCTGGGGTTCTGAGAAAACACGGGATGTTGGTGTTGGATGCATTTAGGGCACACTGAAAGACAGAAGTAAAAGCCACAATTAGTTCCATAAACATGGACCTTGTGGCCACATGTAGCAGGAATGGCCTCACATACAAATGTTGTACTGAACAAATCACAAAAAGACCACCTAAAGTAGCTGTATGGTGAGTTGCTCTTGACTAGAACTTGAAGAATCAAGAAGCCTAGTATTCTTTCACTTTATCAGCAGATCATTACAGCACCACAGAGTACTTCGCTAGATGTAATTATGAAGGGTTTATGAAGTGTTACATATCCAATGCAATGGATGGTCCTTATGATGTATATTGTGGAATGACAGGTAACAGGTAGGAAATGGTCGAAGCTCTTGAGAAAAATAAAGGCACTGACTGTGAAGCTGGATACTACAAAATACAATGGTGGAGACAGCCACAGTAACTAGTGTATGCAGATGGTATCTGGTTTTATTTTACATCAGCTAGACAAAATTAATAACATAATGCTTGCTCTCTGCAGATGCCTCTTATCAGAGGTCATTTTAAGAACATCATAGATTAGGGTCATCTGTGTTGGAGTAAACAGAGTAATACATTTCTCCATGTGAGTTGGGTGCAGTTCATCAATTTTGATTCAAAATATTTAGAGTAATGTACTAACAAAGACATATAGATCAGTTCACAAAATACCACATATTCACAATTAAGAAAAGGATTACATACATAAACATTACCTAAGTTCATCTGTGTCTGGCATTTTGGTGTATGGCAAAATGGCAACAATCCGTTTCTTGTCATTGACAGGTTCTGGTGGAGGAACTGGATGAATTAAACGTTCACGTTTCAACAAGTCTGAGCAACTTGTATAATATCCTATGAGGTCTGATAAGGAATCAAACTGCCTGCCACCGATGTAAAAATCACCACATACTGCAGTTATTCTGGAAATAAGTTTATGGCCAACTTTAAATCCCACACACTTTACAAAATAAACAGAATATCCCTTTCTAAGGTTTAAAGTATGGGTTGCTTTGAAGGATGCAATACACTTTCAAAGAAATGACAACTGTGACACATTCTCATTAACTGAAATAGTCATTCATCATTTCATCACAATGATATCTACCAATGGGCTCTGAAATCTTAATATTTCATTTACTATACCAGAACTGTGTGACAACAAAATAAATATAAATTATAAACAGCAATATGTTAAAAATAACTTCATACAACGAACAACACTTAGCCATGTGCTGTCATATCTCATCTTACAGGGCACAAATGTCAATATGAATGATAACGATAAATACAACCAATTAACAAATTTTACCTGAAATGATTTATCCCTGTTCTCCCTAGATAAGATAAGACGTACGACCCTGGTTTTCTGTCACTTTCGCGTACCAAGTAACTCCCCATTTTCGCGGCTTGCCACAGACGTTCTTCAGCGGTGTAACGATCTAATCGTCCATGATACCATCTACAGTAAAAGTGAGATTTAATACACTTCTCATTTACATTTCATTACAGGCTAGTTGCTACCACACAAACTATCAATTTACAAACTGTCACCCCCTTTGGGGTAAACAAATACCACAAAAAAGACAATTTACTTACTGGTTTTCTGGAGGAGCAACAATTACTGAAACATTATGTCCTTCCGCTTCTTCTGCATCTGCTAAAAACGGATCGAATTCTTCTCCAATAGCACCATCATGCCCTTCGTCACTTCCAGTACTTGGGGAACCCTGGAGTTTTTCCTTTGGCATAACAATTCCAGTTGCAGGGCCACCCCTCACAAACTCAGCCATCTTGGCTTAAACCCAACCTCTCTATCGCTAGACCTTCTTAACTACATACTTGCTGTAACGTCATATATACACGTCCTGCTTCCTCGACCTCTTGCAAAACTATCAACCTTCAACGAAAGGAAATAGAAATTTGAAAATAAAATAGACACAAGGAAACTAGACTCAGGAAAGCAGAACACGGAAGACCGACAATTCAGCACGTCCCTAAGACATTGAACAGAGTGTCTGACTGATGAACATTATCGATATCGTTTTATAATCGACTACCACGAATTCGAAAACTAATCGACAATGACAGGCACGAGCATGAATCAGAGCGGCATAGAGGTTGCAGCTTAGGTAATCGATATCAGATCGATGTAAGAGTACGTTGTGCCTATGTGGGCGGGAAATATGTTGTCAATGTGTGTGATACATAATTTCCCATTGTAGAAGTTTCGGCAAATAGCATGGGAAACCCCGAAGACGCAAAACTTAGGAGTAAACACAGACATTCATATTCCGAATTGTAGACGCTGTACCTATGTGTTTTGAATGACATGTTGTTAGAGAACTTTAGAGGTTAGAATTCATATGCAATGTGTTTCAGATTTGTTCGAAGAGTATGCTGTTCTTCACCACAAAGAGGAGCTACTAGATATTATAAAAGCTGATAACGAAATGAAGCACTATTCTGTCACAGTAAAGTAAGTATATTTTCATAGTAAGAGCCGAAGTATATAGCACAATTCGAAAGTTGCATGCGTGTTGTTTGTGCACAGAACACTGAAACCCCCAATAAAGTTGAAATAAAAAAAAAAAATAGTACCTTTCAAGAATAGAATAAAATAGGAACAAAACTAATAAAACTGCGTCACAGATGGCAAACCTTTCTCCGAACATGTACCTTGTCCGCAGGCTTCCATTATAACATTCTTATCTCAGACACCGATGGACAAAATCTGATGAATTAAAAAAAGGGATTCCAAAAAGTATAATTTGTGTTCTGTACATGTAACCGAAAATTAAACTTTTTTGCTTGCCACAGACAAAGTGCATATACGGCTCTGGTTGGGAGACCTAAATGAAAGGGATTATTTGGAAGACATAGGCATGTATGGAAAGAGAGCAATTAACTGAATCTTAAAGTCTGGATTCAGGTGGCTTAGTAGAGGGATTGGTGTGCTCTTGTGAACTGGGTAATGAATCTTTGAATTCTGTAAAATGTGTGGAATTTTCTTGACTATCAGACAGACTATTAGTTTAGTTTAGTATGAGATCAGCTGTAGTAAACATAAGTAAAAGAAAGTAGGAGTAACACGTATGCAAGCAAAGTGGATGGAGAACCTAGTTCCAACTCATAAGTTGTTTCATACTGTCTATACAATTTATCCTTTGCTGTATTTCTTTACAGTTTTGTTACATTATTTGAAATAAGTACACAACTAGGAGATGGTATCTTATCAAATTCATGTCATGTACTGCCAATATGTGATACGGCTTTGGTACAAGCTCAAAGAATTCTATTGGAAATGGAGTCTGCAAATTCAAAACAACAGTACGTTGTTAAACTGAATGTCCATGCTCGGATGACTGGTATGTACATTAACATATTATACAGTGTAGTCTTTGGAAAGTTATCTGAAAATAATTTGTGTGTCAGGTAGGATAGATATGCTACTTGCAGAAATAAAGGCCACACAAATTCAGCCTGGTAGCAGCCTCAACAAAACTAAAGACCCTGTACAATTTACAGTGTCTCTTCAACACCACTCCAGTACACCAAACTGCTGTTCTGAAGCAAACTTAAAAGTTAAATGCCTCCTGACCATAATCCTGAGTCCGTTACAATACTTAATTACACATTTACATCATTTGTGAACTCTCCTTCTAAGATACAATGACATGTGTCCCATACACTTCACTGAGATGGCTACTGCCCTCATCAGACTCATCTGGGCCAGTCACTGTCATTACCAACCCACCACTTTCACTTTGTGTACAAATTATACCATTGCGTTCTATATGCTTGCACATGGCATGGGTTGAACTTTGTGTGGTAGTCATGGTTACAAACTTGTGGTAAAGCTTGGTAATAAACAAACATGCATGAGGCCATGGCCTTGTTTGGTGGGTGTCCTCTGCCAGTAATCTGGCTGATCCAGTGGATTGTGACACACACACTATTAACCCATGAACTGCCATGTTTCCAGGGTAAAAAAGGTGTGACTCTAGGTCCATCTGGTGAGGAGGCACCTGCCAAACAACACCTTATGCCAAAATGCTACCATGTGTGAGATACAGATTAGAGCAGTGAGCATTCAAGTGAGGTGTGTGTAAAAAAAAGTTATGTAAGACAAGAAGACTGGCTTACATTTAAAGGCAGTATATTTGCAAATAGGAATAAAAAAGTGTTCATACAGATGTAAAGAAATTAAAACAGACAGGAGAGCTATTTTGGGAGAAAAAAAAAAAAACATAAAATTGCCACGTACTTGCTGTAGAGAGTCTTAAGACACCTTGCTTGGGAACCCAGTTTTGAAAAATGTGAGTACAACCAACCAAAATAATTCCTAAAACTGAAATTATACGTAAGGCAACATAAGCTAGTCAACATGAAACACATAAACTTGCTTCATGGTAGCTGTTTATTGCCCTTTTGGAGAGATAATGACAAGAAACTATAATGCACATTGACTCTTTTGTTGATGTCACTAACAATGCAAACATGTGCACCCCAGATTCATGTGAGTAGAATGTCTCTGCCCTGCCTCAGCAGCTGAACAATTTTCTGGTGGTCCTCCAATGAACACGCTGTAAACAACAAGTTGTGACATTTTTAATATTGGAATATACTAGACATTATTAGTAAAATTTATATATTTTTAGCTCTTCCAGTATGTCCGGAACTCCATCGCACAATATTCCCACGAAATGAGGATGTTGGTAGCTTCCTAAGAGTGTCTGGTACTGTTGTGAGAGTAACAACTTCTAAGATGCTTGAGTTTCAGCGGGATTATATATGTTCAAAGTGCAAATACACACAAACAGTTAAGGTAAGAATTAGTGTGTAATGCCCTGTTACAAGATCTTTGTATAGGAAGGATTGCTTTGAATTTTAGAAAATTAAACTGATCTCATCCCAACATAAAGGCCATGTTATGATCACTTTATTGTAACGTGCCTTTTCAAGTTAAGTCATGGGGAGACAAGGCTTGCATGTAGAGTGTTGACATAAGAATCTCTTGGAAAATAACCAGAGACTGAAGGGTAACATAACGATGGATCTCAGGGAAATAGGTTCAGATTAGGAGGCGGATGGAACTGGCTCAGGATATCTTGATGGCACACTTCAGTATCATTACTGTTGGACCTCCAATTTCTGCCACAAGAGAATTATCAAAGCTCTGTCATATGTGGTATTAACCAAGTACACTGTTGAGATTTTAATTAAAATGACAAGTATAATGTACTTAGTAGTTTATATACATTGAAAAAAATGTTAATGAAAATTATTGGATTACAATGAGGACAGTACAAACGAAGTTGAAAAATGAATGAATGTTGCAAATGTTGTGGTATACACAAATTTCCCAACTTGTTATTTTTTTCAGGCTGACTATGAACAACAATATATTATATTTAATCCTACCAGTTGTTCGAATCCTGAAAACTGTCAAGGAGCAAATATTCGCCCTGTCAAAACAGCTGGTAGTTTCAACTATAAAGATTATCAGGAAATTAAGATCCAGGTGCAGTATGTGTACTTTTCATTTAAAATTTCTGACTGCCCATGATCCTTGATTCTGAATGCTGTACATTCCATGTTGTGCAATTCATGTGCAGTACCTTCATGACAGAATTCTGTATTTTGATGAATAAATATATGTGACTACATTTTTAATTGTATTTCATTCTGTATTATTTGCTGTTTTGTGTTGGATGTCCTTGGTACTAGGAAGTAGACTTTTGTAATGCAAATGTTTGACACGTTCATCAATATTTTAGTATTAAACCACTTTCTCTATCAGCTGATACAACCTGTTATGGCAATAATTATATGTGTGTACGACTATTAAAAATATATTAATTACAAATGTATCATCTTTATAGCATGAGAAATACCATGCAGACATAAAACAGGATATGCATGAATTTAACAGCCATATAAGTAAGATCTGCAACCCCCCCCCCCCCACACAAAAAAAGTGGTGGTAATACTTCATGACAGAAATAAAATACAAGGTTTCAATTCTCTGTCAGATATGTGACAGTATTTTATGCACAGTAATGATAATCAATCAACTGAAGACAGCAGCAATCTGACCTTTGAAATGCTGGTATTATCACCCTTAACTCAGATGATGTACTAAACAGTCCTATAATGCAACAACCATTGTCATAGACCTTTAGAAAATTGTAACAGTGGTAATATGAGTCCTTAGTAAGTGTGAGTGCAAGATGTGTCAGAATAAGAATTAAACATGCAATTAGCAGCTTACCTTTATTTATTAAGCAGTATTCAGTTATGAGGTATTCTAGAGTTCTCCTTTTTTTTAAGTGTACTAAAAAATTATAAAAATATTGTCAATTTTCTCCAGGATCTATCGAAGTGGAATCTCTGCATTTATTCTTAGCTGTCAAGTCATTACTTTTCACTCAACTTATATCTTGCCCATGAGAAAAATCACCTGAAAGAAATTGTAAAAATCATGTTGCAGGAACAAGTGACAAAGCTGAAAATGGGAACCATTCCACGATCAATGTGGGTTACTCTTGAGGATGATCTGGTTGATTCTTCCAAGCCTGGAGATGATGTTGTTATATGGTTAGTTTTATTTTGATTGACTCTTAGGAGCTTTTTATAATATGGTGGAAGCTGGTATATAATGCAGTCCTTACTGAAGCTTATGAGTGAATATTAATTTTATAAGTGAGTTGTCACTTGTAAGCCTTATAACATTTTCAAATAACCTATATTTTAACATTATGTAAACTGTGAAACATGTCACATGAAAGTTATAGAAGCTTAATGGAATAATATCTGTTACATGCCTTCTTCCTGTGATGTACCATTTTAAAATACCAAAGTGGACTGCATGAACATATTCATATGTACAAAACATACCAATTTCTTATGTGCTGTTCCCTTTGCCCACACTGAGATATACCAACTGTCACTTCCAGTAAACTTCTGTTTCTTTCTTGTGTTTTTAGTGGTACTGTTATGAGGCGCTGGAGGCCTATGTCGGATGGTTGTCGAAGTGAAATTGAACTAGTACTGAAAGCCAATCACCTGCAAGTGTGTAATGATCAGCGATCGGCAGTGCTGGTAACCAGTGAAACCCGTGATGAATTCGCCAGATATTGGGAGGGTCATTCACATGAGCCTTTGGTGGCACGAAATCATATTTTGGCATCGATATGTCCTCAGGTAAGCACATTTTATGTGGATGCCTTTCCACCACTTACATTAAATTTACTCATATCACATTAAAGAAGTCAATGATGCGACCTGTATGATGATCATGCAATTATTGAAGTTTGGCAGCAAGAAAGATATTATATTCCCTCTTTCAGGAAGAACCAAAGTGATCCTAAATGTCCTAGCATCATATCAGTTGCATTCACTTCACAGGTTTGAAAGTTATTCTTGTACTTCCAAAACAATGCAAATGTAATTCACTTGTAACGTGAAGCTCAAAGCATAAGGTCACTCAAAACATCAGAAATTTCTTCCAAAATAACATGGTACTGTAATCCACCCAACCATTGTCATGCAGAAATTATTGGCTTGTTTGTATTATTTTACCATACAGTATCATACTAGAACATCAATATTTGCCATTAAGTAGAATAGCAAGTCTATACTTTGTTGAGCTACAATGCTGTTATTTCACATTACAAAATATAGATAATGGATACTTTTCAGAACTGCATTGTTGTACAGTATTTTCAAATCATACGCTGAATGACATTATTCCCTAACTTTAGCAGTTCATATGGTTTCCATGTTATTGTTTGAAGTTAGGTTTTAAGGAGTCATAGGAAGTTGGCCTGCATTAGATCAAACTTGACACTAAATTTCCTAAAAGCTGGGCACCTGGTTCAGCCATTATAAGTGGGGGACTAATATACAGATATAGAAATCCCAGTGGCCATCCTGTCTGAAATAAACAGGAAAATCAACAAAGTATGAGAAAGAGTAGTAGGCTGGGCCTTGCTCATTTCTGCTATAATTTAACAATCCATACAAGCAAGTTTTCTTTTATGTGGCATGTTTACAGATGAAGTGTTGGGTGTCTTTGCCAAAATTATCATGTTGTGTGCTGAAACAATATTTGCAGGTCTATGGACTCTATCTGGTAAAGCTTGCCATAGCTGTTGTATTATGTGGAGGTACACAAAAGGTGGATGTGTCTGGGTGTCGGGTTCGTGGAGAATCTCACCTCTTGTTGGTTGGCGATCCAGGAACAGGGAAGTCCCACCTGCTGCGATTTGTGTCCAGAGTTTGCCCACGATCAGTACTGACCACTGGTGTGGGGTCTACTTCAGCAGGATTGACTGTTTCTGCAGTTAGGGTAAGAGAGTAATTCTGAAATATGTAGGTAGTTCATGTCATTTTAATTGGCAAGATACTTTGCTTTGTCTTTCATTTCTTTATTGTTAAGAGCACAGACTCATCCCTTAACCTTTCGTGGCTTAAGAGACCAGCAAAGGGTCTTTACTTTGTACTGTCCACTGATGTAGTGAACACTGTGCTGGTCTCCATCAGTTTAGTCTGTAGGAGAGCACTGCAGGAAACATGGAAAAATAATTTTTTTTTTTTGGTACATACCTATTTGGTGACATCAGATTTTGTGACTTTGCACTCACCAGTGCAAAGTCACACATCACACTTCTTACATTTGAACTTTTTTTTTATTATTTTTTAAATTTATTTATTTATTTTTTTATTTGGCATGCAGAGCAAGTATAGAAATAGAGTCTGGAAGATCAAACTGGCTAATTAGTGCTGTATTTTACTTCAAGGTATGTAACTTCTTTCACTGAAACATAGGTCCTGCTGAGGGTTCAACATGGACAAGGTAAACTCCCAGCCCTTTTCATCAGATTACACACAAGAACACATCAGAATTCTCTGCAGGCCACCTTGGTCCTACATGAAGTCAAGGCGAGGAAGCTGTTGGAATTACGTATAAGAAGTGAAATAAACACACTCTGTAACACTAGCAACACTCCATCACTGCTAGATGTGACCGTTCAGTAGAACAGGCTAGGTGCAAGGGAGCATCTCAGATAAAAAATGTTCCATTTATTAACACTTGCTGTTATAGGGAGGTCATAAATTTGAAACTCACAGGTCTACATGTTTCCCATAATATACAGCCACCATCAAAATTTTCTAGCACCTTTCAAACCAGGATAAAATAATTTTCTTTTTAAGACCAAGACGACAGTAAAACTAATGGAAGTTAATGTAATATAATGCATTCTAATAAAGACTGTTCACCTTTTATGTACAAATTAAAATCAAATTCTTAGTTTGACCTTGTAACTTGAGAAATGTAATTTGCACAATTTACTTTCTGAATCACTGTTTGGAACAGAGTGACCAAGCCCAGTGTGAGTGACTGTGGCTGTGACTTACCCCGGCAACATTCTTTCATTGAATTCAGCAAATCTTGAAATTAATCCTGGAATTACTCGTTGTGTGGTTTTCTATTTTCTATATTGTTTGTGTCTCAAATATTTTTCTGAGGCCTCTATTGTCTTCACCCATAATCATACAAGATTTAGCATTATGACCAGGTTGTATACGTTATTCCTTAGAATTATGGAAAACAGATGACAGTAACAGTTTTTAAACTGTAGAATAATAATAGACATTTATTCTTCTACCCTGCTGTTAAGGTAATTTTTGTTGCTGTCATTACAGACTATAACAGCTAAATACTGATTTTTTTTTTTTGGGGGGGGGGGGGCAACTAAAATGGTGTAAAATCCAGGAAACATTGTTCTTATGGGCATTTGGCTGGGACCATACAAAAGTGAATAACATCGTGGAAAACACAAAATGCAGGAACACAAAATCAGGGTTTTACTGTATATGTGCCCACATTTGTGTACTGTTCAAATTATTAATTAGACCTATTAATTAAAATGAAAGTTTTCAGGTATTTTATTAATACATGCTGAATGGTGTATGAAACTTTGGTTTAGAGGATGTCACTGAACTCAGACTTACCAGTTCGACTACACATGAAGAAGATTCTAGCTGTGAAGATCTATAATAGTTAACTGGTGCACAAAATTTCAGTGTTTCAATGTATGAATTTCATTTATAGCTCATGGTACTGCTGAGAGGCCATTAAAAACTTTTGCACACTGAAATTGTACTATTGCTGTTGATTCTTCTGTTATGCCTTCTTGATTGCAGGAAAATGGAGAATGGCAGTTAGAAGCTGGTGCCTTAGTTTTATCTGATGGTGGCATTTGTTGTATAGATGAATTCAACTCAATCCGAGAACAGGATCGTACAAGTATTCATGAAGCAATGGAGCAGCAAACAATAAGTGTTGCCAAGGTCAGTATGGCTGCAATGTAATAATTTTGAAATGCATTACTGCATTATACAAAAACTGTCCACTATGTAACAAACTTTGTTTTGAAGTTTGATAAGAACAAGTACATTAATTTAAATTGTTAGAAAATTAACAATACCAGATAGTGGGAGAGATTTGTAAAATGAAAATCAAACTTCTATGCACAGGTGGAGTAAGTTAGAGACACTTAATCAACAAATAGTGAAAACTAACTTAACTGATGATTTTAATTATCTTAATATTACACATATTTTTTTATGCCTAAAGTCTTTCACATTATGTCAGTTATCATATATGATCCATATGCTGTAAAACTCTTTGTCCAAATATAGAACCCATGAGAAGAAAGCAGCTGGTTCTGAACATGTTGGGTACAATAAATGTACCAGCAACCAAAAAAAAACAGTGCTGTACTTGAAAGAAGATTATGATCAGTAGCTGTGATGCATAATTCATTATTAATTTCAGTGATTAAAACACATTTTGCATCATACAGTTTGTACATTCATACATTACTGTCACACGCTTCAGCTATACTCTGACAAAGTTTATAAAAGTTTTGAATGGGATGAAAGTGGATTTTAATATATAAAGGATAACAGGATAATTCCTACCATCTATCAAACTTAATTATCCTTATATTAGTTTTCAATGGAGGGAATATCTACCATCTTTCCAAGTCCAAAATGGTATATTTCTATCATTTCACTTCCATTGTGTAATGTTATAGGTTCTTGTGCAGCAAGTTTTTACTTTTTTGTACCACATCTGTCATTTTAAGTCTGCTTACAATCATGCAAATTGGCGTAACTTTTGTTGTATCACGGTGTTTGTTGCTTCGCAATTGATAATGAAAAGTTTCATTTTCAGGCCGGACTAGTGTGCAAGTTAAACACACGATGTACAGTCTTAGCTGCCACTAATCCCAAAGGCTGCTATGATCCTTCTCATCCACTTACCGTGAATGTAGCCTTGGCTAGTCCACTGCTAAGTCGTTTTGATCTTGTTTTGATTCTTATTGATTCACGAAATGAAGATTGGGACAGGTAAGAATGAATATGTAATGTTTGTCCAAATTAAGTAGAATTAAGTTTCCCGAAAGCAGGCATCAATGTATTAGAAGTTTAACAAATTTCATTTCCGTACGACTCAGCATACCAC
>Ga0268261_10001962_pt1 | contig 14576 bp, 9 predicted proteins | sample TergutNc150P1_FD_190353 | JGI IMG/M metagenome (GOLD analysis project Ga0268261, IMG submission 190353) | Nasutitermes corniger P1 segment gut microbial community from laboratory colony in Florida, USA - Nc150 P1 (SPAdes) (version 2) | ecosystem: Host-associated > Arthropoda: Insects > Digestive... | reverse complement strand
TTAATAAATATTATATATATGTGGTACTGTGGCTTTCACTGCTACAATCCCATAGTATCCCACATATAATTGGTGACCCCCGACGAAGAACACGCAGCGCACCTTCTGATAACCAGACGACTCCACACAACTACTATAACGACTACTAAGCTTTACTACTTTTATTTCTACTAATATATCTACCACTAAAATATACTACTACTGCTTCTAAAACCACCAGCAACAATACTACTACTACTGCTACTACTTTAAAGCACCACTAAATTATACTACTCTACTACTACTACTACTACTACTACTACTACTACTTCTATAACCACCACAAATCTATACTACTAGTAATAATAATATATCCACCACTAAAATATACTGCTACTATTTCTACTACAAAACCACCACTAAACCATACGACTACTAATAAAACCACAACTAATCTATACTACTACTGTCACTACTACTACTACTACTACTACAAATTTAACCTCCAATAAACCATACTACTACCACTACTACTACTGCTACTACTACTACTACTACTACTAATAATAATAATAATAACAATAACAATAATAATGTTAATACTAGTAATAAAACCAGCACAAAACTATACTGCTACAATAAACCACCACTAATCTAAACTACTACTTCTAATATAGCCATCAACTAAACTATAGTATTACAAGTACTACTACTACTACTAATAAAAGAACTACAAAACTGTATTACTACAAATACAACTATAATAAAATTTAAACAATATTTCTACTACTACTTCTACTATAACAACCACTGAACTATACTACTAATACTACTACTATAACCACCACTAATCTATACAACAACTACACTACTACCACTTCTATTACCACCACTAAACTATACTACTGCTACTACTACTGCTACTACTACCACCATTATTATAACCACCACTAAAATAAATGTCCACTACAACCACCAGTAAACTATACATCTAATACTACTATAACCACCATTAAGCAACACTACTATTTCTACTACTACTAAATAACCACCACCAAAATATACTACTACTTTAACCACCAATAAACTATACTAATATAAACTCTACTAAACTATACTTCTACTATTACTATAACCACAACTAAACTATATTATTACTACTACTATTACCAACATTAAACTATAATACTACTACTACTACTACTACTACAGCTACTACTACTACTACTACTACTACTACTACTACTACTACTACTACTACTACTACTACTACTACTACTACCACCACCACCATAACCACCACTAAAATATAGTACTACTTCTACTACTATAAGCACCACTAAACTTTACTTGTACTATTTTACTACTACTACCATAACCACCACTTAACTCTACTACTACTCTATCCACCGCTAAACTATACTACTACTATTACTACTATAACCACCTCGAAACTGTACTAGTACTGCAACTACTACTACTATAGCCACCACTAAAGTTTACTACTACTACTACTACTTCTACTATAACCAGCACTTAACTATACTACTTCTACTATTACTATTACTACTACTACTACTATTTCTACTACTACTACTACTACTACTTCTATTACCACCACTAAAATATATGACTACTACTGTTCTTATAACCACCACTAATCTATACTACTACTACTACTATAACCACCACTATACTATACTACTACTATTACTACTACTTTTAATTTAACCACTAATAATCTATACTACTACTGCTACTATTACTACTATAATCACCACTAAACTATACTACTACTACTACTATTACCACCTTTAAACTATACTACTACTACTACTACTTCTACTATAACCACCACTTAACTCTTCTACTACTACTACTATTAAAACCACCACTAAACTATACTACTCCTACTATAACTACCACTAATCTGTACTACTACTACTGCTGCTGTTAATTTAAAAGCAACAATTGAATTTTGGCAGTTGAAATATCCAGTTTCTGAAGTGATTTCTTTTCAAAATTCTATATGCCAGACAAAGTCTAGAAACCCATTAATCAGTATTTTCAGTGCTCAAATGTTGCATTTAACTCCTATTTATTGCCTTTTTCAGGAGAAGCGTTTCTTCCTTGAAGTATTGAGACGCTTATCAAAACCAAATATCTTCGTACTGAACAACTTCTGGGATGTTGTGGCTTCTAAGTGTAATCTTCTTGAACAGGTAAATTTAGCAAATGTTTTCTGCCTAAACACTTGTATTGTTGTAAGTTCAAGTTATATTTCAAGTATATAATTGCACTTTCTAAAGTACAGTTTACCATTTGTAATGTTAAAAATCAGCAGTTGTTAATAAGGTTATACTTTTGGACTTTTCCCCATCTTCCGGGTTTCTTGAACCTACTGCATTTTGAAATGTGTGTTCATTTGTGTGATCAGGTGAACATGAAACTTGTACATTTGGTCCCAGGGTAGAGGAACTCTTAAATCCATTTCAGCAGTACATGACAGTTGTACAGAAATGCAATGAAGGACAAAATGCAAAGGATTAGTCTTAGTGACTGTGTCACATCTTTGTCAGAAAAGTAAACTTGTGTTCTGATCATTATTATTGTCACATATTGTTAAAGAAATATGAGTGGAAATGCATGTTGATTACACATAATCTTTCAGAATACACTTTTTCATGTGAACTGCTTGTGCTGGTGGAATGTAGGTGCTGAGTGGCTTGTATTTCTGTATTTCTAAAACAAGGGCTATAATTTAACATGATCTGCAGCCACCACTTAACCTTTGACCTGAAGATGCAGTTCAGTTCTTTCCTTGTGTTTAAACAGTTCACATAACATGTTGATGTTGGTGCTAAGGACACTTGTGTCTTAGAAGTTGGATAAACAGTTGGTAATAGATTACATAACTCTCTGCAACAGAGAGTATGGATCACTTTCGTGTTCCTTTTTAAGCACGTTTGTAATCCCTGTACAACTCCGATGGAAATTGCTTTGATCTTTATTTTGCATGATACATTCTTGAGAATAACAAATCTGATTTTAAGTAGTCTGACATTGGAGAATTGTATGAAAAACTGTGCAGCTTTTTCCATATTCATATAGATGGGAAATCTTAATAACCACTTACAAGTGAAGATCTACACACATTTATACTCACCTCAGATTTTACTTGACAAATATTTATTCTAGAAAAAAATATTTCAGTTACATTTGTAGAGAAATACAGAACATTTTACATCCATGCTTTTCTGTAGCGCTGTACTGTATGGAGAGATGTCAGGCATTACTGTTAGTTAACTGTGTTACATCCCCAGATGTATGCAGTTACCAGAGATGGACTTGAATAAATCATTCCAATCTCAAAAGATACAGGTGCTTGATTTTATAGGTGAGAGTAACATAAACAGCCAAATAATGATTGGAGACACTTTGTTCAACAGTAACGTAATGTAAAGAGAACTAGTACAGAAAGCAAGTAAATACATGTATATAACATTACTCCAAACTGGCAGCATTACATAAACCAAATCGGGGGTCAAGAATTTCTCCACATACCCATCCGTACTGTTGCACTCATGGGAGATCTTAGATCCAAATGAGAATTAACTTCCTTACTCAGTCTAGCAATGGAATTCTTGTCATTTAAAAGCAGTCAAGTGCTATACTGCTTTACATTTCTCATACCACAGATGAAAGTACTTCTGCATCCATTGACTGACCCAATCTCTCTCTCTATCTCTTTTTTTATTTACTTTATCCGCTGTCTAAAACTTAAAAAAAAAAACCCCAGTGACTGTGAATTGCTCCATCTAGGGGGTCCACCAGGTTAGGTACTTGTTTATCTGAAAATGGAAGAAGAACTGGCTTTCAGAACATCATGTTTTTAAAACGTTTTAGGTGGGGGGGAGGAGATTTTGGCACTGAGTCATGTATCATTGTCAAAACCAATGTTGTTGAATTTTATGTGAGTGTGGGTGCTTGGGAATCTTACAAAGAGTCAACCAGGCAGCCTGATGGTTTGTGCCTTGAGACTTCACACATACATACTACATTCAACAGAGACAGCATTAGAAGAGACAAAGCCAATTAGCATGATTTGTTACCTTACAGTACAGTCCTGTTTTGGACTAGGGCAGAGGGGAGGGAGTTGAGGATGGTATTAAGCCGAGTGATGGGAGACTGTGAAGCAATGAGGCAACATAGTCTGAATGCTACAGCTCACTGTAAGTTGTGGAGTTCTGGAGACCGTTAAATAGAAAGTCATTGAGTTTCACAGAATTTTTTTTGCCCTGTATGTTGGACCCACAGTTTGAAATTTGTGTGTTTACTAATTCAGTAATGAATTAACTTGGGAGAACACATGAAGATTGCTGATTTCACTTCTTTATTTATAGCTCATAGAGTTGCAGCCGTGATATATTTGTTGCATGGAAGGTGGAAAAAAATGTTTAAAAATGTGCTTTTGCTTGAAATCAACTTTTATTTGTCATGTGTTAGAGGCAATTTTATGAAAGTAAAATATATATAGGTACGTGAAAATAGTTATACTGGCCATACATTTTGTGACTCATTTTTTATGTTGATGAAAAATATTCTTACTTAATATGTCAGAAGACTATTGATAAATGTTGAACATACTTATAATATTACAAGCGTTACTGTCATTTGCAGCCATTAACATTATCTAAAGTGAGAACAACATGGTTAATTCGAAAGACCCGTGTTTATTGCCATGTTTTGGTTATAATACACATTTAGTGTGCCAAAACAAAGATCACACAAATTACCAGTTGCTTTTAGATTATATATATATATATATATTTGTGTGTGTGTGTGTGTATAATTACTTCAACCCTGCAGAAAAATGTACCAGGTTTTCATGGAACATTATTGATGTTTTTATACCTGGATGCAGTGTTATACTGTGACTGTGAAACAGTACAATTGAATAGGTTAATTACGTACAGTAAAATTATTCTAATAATAGTATGTGTTTGGCATGTGGCAATTTTGTGACTTGGTGTGAATGCTGATATTCATTGACTTCTGTATTTTATGTTTTCTTTGTGTTTACTTGCTGCATACTGTGGTGCTCACGTTCTGTGTTCCCAACAGTGGACCATTGTGTGGTGGAATTGGTAGTTGGTGTCGACAAAGGCTCAAGTAGCCAATATAAATGTTCAGGTGATAATATTGATTTAAATTGTGTAAATTTTGTCATACTGAATGAAAAACTTCAAAATGTACTACAGGAATTCAAATCGGCGCCATCAATTATTGCTCTTCTACAGGAAGATATGAATAACATTCGTGAGCTGGAATCTACCAGGTAGCCAATTTCTATTCAGTGTGGTGAATGGATACAATGTGAATCTTCTAGAAAATGGATTCCTGTTGGCAATAATCATAACAGGAGGCCCTGAAAGTCTGTGTGGCATCTAGCTTAACAGGATGATTCCTGCATCTAACAAATACATGTTGCTAAACAATCTTAATGACTCAACAAGGCCTAAACTCAGTGATGCAGCAGTTAAAAATAGGAAATCTGCAGTTGTGAATGTTAAAAAACACAGGGTTGTGCTAATATGTGACCGTCACATGAAAAGATGTTTGGAAAAGATTTCTAAATTATAAGAAGACTTACATATTGTGACTGAAATTACTAAACCCAATGCAATCTTGGAAGCCATAACCTCACACATTGACATGAATGTTGACAGCTACACAAAGGATGACATTTGGTTTGGTTTGGTATATTTGTTCATTTATTCAGTCACGTGTGTAACACTGGACACGTGAATTACAGATTACAATTTACAACACATCATATAATGTGTGGAACTCCACACAATACAATATAATAAATAACTGGAAGTTGAATTTGTCACTACATCTAGGTATATGCGTATTTATATAAATATACCTAAGAGTTAAGAATTAAAAATAAAAGTAATAATATAGAATGATATTGAGTTACGTTACATGTAAAATAATTTAAATGTTTACATGTTCTTATTCTAAGTGGTGGAGCTATGGTTGTTGCAAGAAATGAAATGAACAATGGTCTGAGACATATAACTCATTTTCTGAAGAGAACCTCTAGCACCAATGTTCTTATTCTTGATATTCCTCATAGTCTTGATCTGGTAAATTTGTCATGTGTGAACAAAGAAACCATTGCTTATAATAGAAAATTTCAGAAAATAGTTAAAACTTCAAATTATGTGTAGTATTATGTACGAGTAGAGACAGAACGTGCTACACTAAGCACGGAATGCATATGAATTCATTAGGGAAGAAATGGATGTGTCAAGAAATCACAAAGAAAATCCTTGATCTGCTGGACCAAAAAGCTATAATTTACCCATACTCTTATACTGGAAAGCTCTTCACTCAACAGATACTACTCCTGAATACTGAAGCAATTCAACTGTGTGTTCCCTAGTAATGAAACAACATCCTATCAGAAATAAAACACTAACAACAAGAAATGAAGGTCTTTTATGGGCTTAAGTCAGTTATTGAGTTTGAAAACAAAACAGAACTCACAAACTGCTTTGCATGTATTTCACCAAAATATCTGGGGCCTTAAACATAAAATGGATGAATTAATGTGCATGTTAGACAGCTGTGATCTTAGTCTTCATATTACCTGTTTTTTGGAGCATTATTTAGTAGATCACAAACTTTTAATGACTAAGCCTCATAATTATTACTTAGGTTCTAGATTTTCACATCAATCTTACTCTGGAGGAGGTGTATGCATGTACATTAACTCATACCTGGGAAGCAATATGATTGATCTATTGCAGTATTGTATTGAAAAAGTTATTGAAAAATGTGCAGTTCAAATTAACATTGGTAATCACTTTGTTATATTATTATGCTTATGCAGATCTCCTAGTGGATATTTTGGTGAATTTGGTGTACAGCTTGATCTAATTTTAAAATACTTATATACCAAAAGTAGAATTTATTATTTGTGGTGACTGCAATGTAAATTTTTTAATAGATTCAGGTTCTGCTGAGCAACTAACCTTACTATTGCAATCTTGTAACTTGTTTCACATAACTGACTTTCCCACTCGGGTGACCAAAGTCTCCAGTTCAACCATTGATAACATCTTTATTGATTACAGCAGAATAAATTCGTTCAAAGTATATTCTTTGATCTGATCATGAAACTCACTATCTCTGTGTAACTAATACTTTTGATCAACAAATAGGTAATTTTAGACTTGTCAAAAAGAGATTAATAACAAAATCTGCTGTGTCAATGTTTATTACATATTCCAAGAACAAATATATTTTCAATAAACCCACCAGTGCATAGTGCTAAACACCGAGTGTCAAGAAGAGTGCAGTTTTGTTTCTCTTCCTCCAAGGATGAGGCATGTGATAAGTGTGGCATTGACACACTGTCTGGGTATAAGGTGCAGGAGAATCTTGATACAGTATTTTCCAGGTATGCCTTATGGTCAGGAAAATATAGAAAAATCTGGTTAGAGCGAAGTGAGTGTACAGTAAGCCTTGAATTTACATGGCTTTGAGTTACACAGTTCCTTAGATGCATGAACACAGCAGTACTTTTGTCTTTTACTTAAATATTTTATGCAATTTGACTTCTCTGATCATTGGTATTGGAAGTGTGGGCTTTGTATAGTCTATTATAATATTGTTTGCTGTGTTGTGGTACATATTTATTATAAATGTAGTTGTAATATTTTGTGTTTGCATTGCAATTGAATTCCATATATTCTTTTAATACCACCCAACCTTTTTAGCTTCACTTGTCCATCACAACCACCATTGCAAAAAATGTATTGAATTTAAGTATTGCTGGAATTTGTCTGATTTAAAGGTTTCTGCCATGGCATAAATGAGATCTTTGATCTTCTGGAATGTCATGCAGTGTTGATTGTTAGTTAGTTACCGACATTTTTGGACCGATAATTTGTCCTGAAACTTCAGTAACTAACTACCAACCAGTGCTGTGTAACAACCCAGAAGAGCGTAGATCTCATTGTTGGGCTTATGTGGTTTTTGGTTTACAAGGAAACCTTCAGGACAAATTGAAAAATTTTGGGTGTACTTTTCTCATCCCCTATATCTTTGTTTGTTTATATATGTATTTATTTATTTATGTTTCATTTTGAATTGCTGTCAGTAACCATATCTATGTGGTGTTAAATTATAGGATGGTCAATGAGTAATAAATTTGAAAGGATGTGGACGGCAGTAGCTCAAACCTAGTTTTAGGAGTTTGTTCTGGCATTTGTTTGGAGGGAATGAGAAAAGAATGGACGTCAGTTAGGATAACCAGTCTCTGGGCTGATATTGGAACTCAGTACCTCTGCACTCTGGGGTATGACATTTGGTAACTTAGGATACAGTTCTTTTACATAAAGAACAAGTATTGCAGGTTTATTTAATATTTATTAACAGAATGGTTAATGCAGTTTCATCGCATGTTACAAACTGCACTGGGAGCTGTAGGTTATGACATTAGGCATTTCACATTCACATCAAGTTTACCAAAATCATTGTTTCTGTGTCATACAAATGGACTAGTCCTGATGTCCATTTAGGCTTGTTTAGTGGAAATGTAATTGGTCTAGTTACTAAGGATAATTTCTTGAGCTGAAAAACCTGGATATTTACAAATGTTGAGAGATGAAATCAAACCTAGCATTATTTGATACTGCTGATGTGTTAGCCACTGGAGCTTGTCTTATATACGAAATACTTTTGAGGCAGCGGACAGTGTCTATTGTAATTGTGATGTTGTGTATGAGAAGTGTGTAGAGAATTATTGGAAATATGACTGCAGAAGACAAGATGTGTACACTGTCATGTGAAAGTGGTTTGACATCAATTCACAAACTAGATTTTCTGTGCACATATTCAAAAATCCATCTTCACTGCAAAGAAGAAATTTGATGCTATATTTATTTTGAAAGTAATGGAAGTTTTGAGATACAAAGAGAGCTTGTGTCAGTGGATGTACAAAAAAAAGGGAAGGAGTTTAACATATTTAATCTTGTTACTTGTAATATATGAAAATGGCTGCTGTGTGCACTTGAGGTTGCTGACTGCCTTAGAAAATAATTTTGCTGGAGAGCTTTATTTAAATGTGATGGATTGTAATGGGACTGTAACACTGATATTTTGAAAACAAGGTTTCTACATTGGAATAAATGTTAATGCTGTGTTCACAAAACGTGACATTAATCATTGAAGGACCTGTGAATGCAAATAAATTTATTTTATATGTTTAGACCACAAGGAAATTTACTGCATTTTTAAGTCATGGTGTATGATCTCTGTTTTATTTGCCACAAAATTCCATACATATAATAACTCTATCTTCTTCTTTCCCAGTAATACAAAGGGTGTTCGGAAATGATTTGGACAGGGGCTGCTGTTTTGGCAAATTACAAGCTGTGAGATTGCACAAAATATAACTGGGTAGTGTAGTCTTAGTACAGCATTTCTTCACTAAATGGCCTTAGTTGTGCATGCTTGTGGAAAACTGCTGTGTCATTACCAAGTATAGTGGCTGAAATGCATAAACAAAGGGTTAAAAATGGAAGGCAATTATCATGGGTTGAGAGAGACCACGTGGTTCCTGTGTAAATAAGGTGTTATACTGTAAGATATTCATCGCTGGTTATCTGCATTTTGTGGAGCGAAAACACCTGTTTGCAGCACTGGGTTCAGCTGGGTATGGGCCTTCAACAGTGGCAAGGAAACTGCACAGGTGCCTGTCCATGAATGGTATTGCAGTACCCCTGAAGAATGGCTCAGTGAGGCCATCTGGAAACTTTCAAGGAGATGGCAGTGATGTATAACCTGGGAGGGGGATATGTTTAGCTAGCAGTTGTTTAACATTGAGCCTACAGATAATAAGGCTGCTGTGAGTTAGGTGAGCCCAAAGCATTTCTGAATGCCTGTCACACATTTTTTTATAAACTGTGCACTAAAATTTAATGCCAATCTGGTTATTTGAAGGTTAAGCCACTGAGCAGTCCAGCTAGTTGCTGAGATCTTGGATTGCAGGCTGGCTGCTCTGAGTGATGTCTTGGTGACTTCCCTCAGTCTCTGCTGGTAGATGATAGTCTAGTACCTCAGATTAGGCCATGATTGGTTCCTTCTGCATTATTATTCTTACCATTTGATGCTGTGTAGTCTTAATTTACTGTCACTAAATAAACCACAAATAAATGCTACAGCCACTAAACTTACCCAAGCTGTCCCTCAGATACCTGTCATGACTCGAGATATTTGTACTTTGAGGATGTGGATTCTAGGAGATTATAAGTGTGTGTTGTTATTGTAATTTGCAAAACCTTAGCAGCAAGGTTTCTTGCAAAAAGGACCAGCTTTGGTCAGTGTAGAAATTTGGCAACTTGTGTGATGATTTGTCTGTTGAACAAGTCAGCTATTAATGTTATTGTGTGCATGAAATGGGAATTTAAAGAACACAAGAAATGTCTCACATGTTTATTATTTCAAATTTAGTGGTTGGATGTAATGCAGTATGTTTGGCGTGTTTGGAAATTACAGATGTTTAAATTTGGTATAAAACATGATTTGTTGATTGTGAAACATCACTAATATGTAGCAGGACCTCTTCCATTATCACTAAGCAGAACACACACACACAGCATTTCAAAAGCAGACTACTTTGTCATCAGGTGAAAACACTAGTGTGCAGTGATAATGAAAAAGTCTTGGTACATATTAGTGATGTATTACATGTTACACCTTTGTCAAAAGATTGTACATTGTATTGCTGGTTGGAATGTGTGATGGCATAAATTGTTCGAAATCAGCACCCTTTATTTAGTTAGGCCCTCCTTGATAAATTTAACCTGTTTACTGCAGTGGCTCTGTGTGTGTGTGTGTGTGTGTGTGTGTGTGTGTGTGTGTGTGTGTAATTCAGTGTCTATCCCTCAATTATGGTTTGTAGTTAAGAAGCTAATAATGATAACAAAAGAGGGTCAGTACTTGAAGATAACTTTAGGAGGAAAGTATGGGAAAATTGTTAATACTGGTTTTTGCATATCTCAGAATGATGGTCTAGGACAAATGTTATAATAGAATGGAAAATATAATCTATCTTATAATAAGCAACCAAATGCACAATATATCAATGTTAAGTTTATATTTAACCCTTATCTTGCCAACGTGGAGAATATGGTGAGCTTCTAATAATGCCAACAGTAGCAGATGGGATTTAACTCGGCGTTTAAAGGGATTAAAACTTAAATATAAACTTACTTTAACATGTTGTGCATTTGGTTGGTTATTATAAGATAGTTGATTAAATAATGCATGAAATGAATAATGCTATAGTGATGGGAAATGTTTGTGACATAACCTTGGGGCACATTTGGATCTTTTCATTAACAGGTACTCTAACCTTTAAATTACCTGCATTCACATATGCCAGTTTGTCTCCTGCTTGTTTGCATAAGTATTTTTCTATGTATGCAGTACTGGACGAAGATGCTTATAGGAACACCAGTAGAAATTCATTTTACACATTTAGGCAACCAGAAAATTTACTGCATTTTTAAGATAAGGTGAATCTGTTTTTTTACAAAATGCTGTTTGTTTCATAATTTTGTCTTTTCCTATCCAAATAATATGTTTTTCACAAAACATGTGCTAAAATTTAAATATTAACCATATTGTATAAAGGTATAGTAAGACTGTATTCTAGCAGCTGATTTAGAGTCTGATCATGCTCAATGCTCAACTGTTTCTTAAGCCTCAGCCTGTAACTCACAGAGAACACAGTCCATCTCAATTATAAAACCCATTTCCTGATGCCTAGAGCTTGACTCAGAGAGAACAGCAGTGTCACTGTCATGAAGACCAGTCATGGCTAACAGATCATGTGTGTATGCAGGTGCTTATGTAAAGCAGCCCTGCTCTAACTTTCCCATGGTGCAGGCAACTTCAGCAATATTTGGTCTGTAGGAGGACAGACATGAAATTACCTGCATATTTTCCAATACATAATGCAATAAAAATATGATAATAATAGGAAATTTTTTTTAACAAAGGTAATTCACAACCTTGGTTAGGGTGTCACTATTTTTGGTACCTTTTTTTATGAAATGAGTTGGTGATGTAATGTATGTCTCCATAAGTAAACAGCTCATAAGTTTTCACAATTTCGTTAGTGTTTTATCTCTGCTTTGACAGGAAAAAGTTTAAAGAAATTTTCTCGTTTCAGATGTTCCTTTGTCTTGAGCAACACGTTGCCAGTGACCTACATGTTGATCAGGCCTGATGTAAAGTATCTGATATATGTATCCAGTTTTAACTGAAAGTAGATTCTTCTACTTCTTCCATTGCCTCTACAGCCTGCTGTGGGCTTTGGCCTGTCAAACCTTGCCCCTCCATTTTTCCCTATCACCAAATCTCTCCATCATCTCAGTCCCATCACATCACTTGAGGATCTCTTTCTACTTCTTCTCTCTATCCTTTCCTGGGTCTTCCCCTTTGTCTCGTCCCCTCCAGTTCTTGAGTGAAAATCTTTCTGAGCATCCTATCCTCCTCCATTCTCTCCAGGTGACCCAGCCAACTTATCCTTTGCCCTTTTATCCATTTTACTTTATTATTTTCCTTTCAAAAATTAGCAGAGCTTGTTCTTCCTTCTTTGTCATCATCCATGTTTCTGCTCCATATGCTACTATCGGTCTTATTATTGTCTTATATAGTCGAATTTTAGTAGCTCTGGATAAAAGTCTGTTCCTGAAGAGACTTATAGCTGCAAAATAAGTTCTATTGCTAGCCAAGTTACGTCTTTGTACTTCCTTTTCTACGCTATTATCATTACTGACTAGCGTACGCAGATATATGAACTCGGCTACTCAATAAGTTACACCATTTATGGTTGTCCCTTTCATTGATCTTCGGGATGGGGACGCTGAAAATCTCATATGTTTGGTCTTGTGAGGGCTTACCACCAGGCCCGCTTCTCTACTTAACTCTATACACAATGCTTCAAGAGCTGGAAGATACCTTGCAATTTCCAAAATATCATCGGCATATCCACAGATTTGTGTTAATCTGTTCAAAACCTCACTGTTTTGTTCCACGTTTTTTAGGGCTTTGTGAAGAGTGAGGTTGAACAGTGTTGTTGATAAACCATCTCCTTGCCTAACCCCTTTACCTGATATAAAAGGGGCACTTATTTTCTAATCTACTATTACTTTTGTTTGGGCTCCTTCTAATGTCATTTTCACAAGTCTTTCTATTTTCCTCGGTATCCCAAAACTCACTAGTGATTCCAGTAGCTTTTTATGGTTAATGCTGTCAAAAGCATGAAAGTAGATTATTTTGACAAATTTTAGTAGAAGTTACAAATATGAAATATTGTGTAAACCTGGGAGTTACTTTGATGCATGCAGTTAGACACATGGACATGACACAATTAATATTTTCTGCATGTGATGTGCCTGAAAAATATGATGGCAATGTGTTAAGTAGTACTACTTACATACTTTGGTTTTTCACACTGAATGACTGGATTTGGAAACTGAGCACAAAATATAGAAGGTAGTTGTATGCAAAAATGTGGTTGTTAAAGAAAATTGTGTATGTGTAAATTACCCTACAGAGATACATTTGTCTGTTTGAGGTGCCTTTGCATACCCAGTCACGTGGCCACCTCACTGCAACAGAGGTTCTATCATCATCATCATGTTCGAAAAGGGGGGTTAGGTGTGTTGCCTGTTCCTTAATCCTCCAGGTGAAGTTGGTCCGCCCATCTCTTCCTCGGTCGTCCTATATTCCTTTGTCCGTTTGGTCTGTAATGCAGTGCTTGTCTTGGTAGTCTATTTTTGTCCATCCTCTGTACATGTTGTAGCCATTTTTGCTGGTACTATCTCCTTTACTATGTTCTGTGCCCCAGTTTTTTTTCCTAATACTTGTATTTTTTTCTTTATCTAATTTTGTAATTCCCAGTAAGGGTCTCAAAAATTTCATCTGTGCTGCTTCTAAACGTTGTTTGTCTCTTTTTTCAGTACCCAAACTTCACTTCCAAATTTCAATGCTGCTTTAGCTGTAATGTTGTGTATTCTTAATTTTGTTTCTTTAGTCATTTGTTTTCCGAAATGTCTCCATATAGTTCCATTTATTTTATTATATATTTGTAATTTATCTTCTAAATCACTTTTGTATTCTGATATAAAATATCCTAAATATTTAAATTCTGTTACTTGTTCAATAATTTTGTCATTTATCACAATTTTTACTCTCTGTATTTGGTTCTCACACATTGCCATGGATTTTGTTTTTGTGCTGGATATAACCATGTTGTATTTCCTTGCTATAAGGTTTAGGTGATGTGCCATTTTTTGTAAGTCATCTTCAGATGTGGCCATTAAAATCTGATCATCTGCATATAGTATGATGTTAATATACTTCCTTTTGTTTAGTTGTATGCCCTTCATTATCGTTGTTTTAAATTCCTGTACAATTTTGTTAATGTATATGTTAAATAATACTGGAGATAGTCCACATCCCTGTCTTACTCCTTTGTTTATGGAAATTAGTTCAGATAAATCTTC
>Ga0268261_10001961_pt1 | contig 14588 bp, 13 predicted proteins | sample TergutNc150P1_FD_190353 | JGI IMG/M metagenome (GOLD analysis project Ga0268261, IMG submission 190353) | Nasutitermes corniger P1 segment gut microbial community from laboratory colony in Florida, USA - Nc150 P1 (SPAdes) (version 2) | ecosystem: Host-associated > Arthropoda: Insects >... | reverse complement strand
TATCACACCCTCAAGCACTACTAGGGTCTTTGGTGAGTATTTCCTGAAAATTTCAGTTCACAAAAATAGTTAGCGAATTTGTTATAAATTTTTAAAGAAACACAGTATAAAAGTTGATTAAAATTGCTTAAACCCCGGGAACGGGCGTTTAAACAATTTAAATGACCCCGTCCTCAATGTGTTAAAATCTTACTGTTGCTTTGATGCCCAATGGATGAGAACAGCTCAGTCTGAGAGGTTTGCCAGGTTAGGTGCTTCTTTGCCTGGAAACAAAACAGCCAGCTTCTGAAACATCATGCTTCTGTATAAAATTAGATGATGAACAGTGTGCCAAAATAGAAAACTGTATGAGTTAACTCCAGTCATGCTCTCTTCTCTCTTTTGAACTCCTTGACTCTTGAAGATGGGACTGATAGGTCGTCCTGAACCGTCGGTAAGGAATAGCCACTCAACACTGCGTAATATCCCAGAAGAGTGGAGAACTTACGTGATGATTTTTTTATGCAGGCCTTGGTATGGCTCCACGTGGTCCGGTTTCGCACGGTGCAGTTCGGTGTTTCAAACATGAATTTAAGATGACCTCCCATATATAAAAACTAAATTTAAGTAACAAACCTCATCTTGCATTCAAGTAAATATAGTACATGAACGCTCTTTGTATGTTTCCTTACACTGCTGTCATACAGGAAACCACAAGGACATTACTTTATCCGACAACTTTCCCTGATCACTTATTGTCAGCCCACTTACAAAACCCAGCAGAACTTTAAGGTGCAATGAACATGTTTGCTAGATATGATGCATTTCTGCCAGCCAAACAAAACACTTTGAGTACCTTCTTTAAAAAATTGTCAGTAAAAACCTCATATTAGCAGTAATATATTGAACTCAACTGTGTGGACCCCAACTATTGGAAGACTGGAACACTGGTGAGCATTGTGCTGCCTGCCATCATGCGAAGTTGTCTGAATGAAGAATGGATAAAAACTGGTAGATTAAATAATGTTCTGTACATCCACATTATCAGACAAATAAACTGCTATCCATGGAGACAGCCCACCAATACATCTAACAATTCAATATGAGGTCCAAATTACTAGTATGAGGCTCACTATGATGTAATTTTCTCCATCCCCTTATTGCTTTATCCCTCTCAGACCCAGACTTGCAGCTTTCAACTTCAAGGTCTCTGCCTTCTATACTGGCCATGTGTTGTGCTAACAAAATTATGCTGGCCCACTGTAGCATATCTGTAAATATTAATATTGTCATTCCCATTTAAAATCTGAACATCAGCTCCACAGCACCCAACAATTTAAAATGTCATATCACCAAAACATAAAACCTAATTTGTGAGGCTTAAATAATAGCCTAGGCTAGAAATGTAGCACAGTGCCCATACAAAAACTAAAACAGTATTTATAATATAGTATAGTATAGTACAGTAGAGTATATTACTAGTATTTACATACTTGAAAACTTGTCAAGCCAGTTGCCTTATGCACATATATAAATATATTTTATGATAGATGTATCCAAAGGCGTTCACTCATGCACAACACAGTTTCGGACCACTTTTCAGGCCATCGTCAGATTGGTATACCAGAACCCATGATAGAAACTATTCAAATTATTCAATTGCATAGTTTTTTCTTTAAGTTCTCGAACGTCTGGATGGGTGCTTGACTAACACTTATAATTTTTATAGTTTCTTTCAAGGGTTCTGATATAAAGATCTAATAATGGCCCAAAAAAAAATTGGCTGAAACTAGTCACCTTTGTAACAAACTGTTGCGCATGATGGAACTCTGGGATACATTTACTGATCCGAGCACAATAGAGGTGCGTCACCTAAATATTATAATGTTCTGCCTAAAGGTAAAACACCTGGCTTGCTGGTTAGAAAATTGTAACATACTGGTACAGCACTCAAATGTTTACATGCTGAAAAAGTAATGTACATGCCAGTCACTTGGCACTCCAATTATATTTCCCAACTTGGCCAGCAGCTGCCATATAGCATTCTGGCACCCATCCAGACCAGGTTATTGAAAGTGATGAGATTACATACTGTCACAGAAAATGAAACCTCCCTGCCAGAAACTGAACTTTGGATTTAATTTACATTTACTGTTCATTAACATGAATCAGACATGGGGAAACTGCAAATGTTTCACAGTAAAAACCACTGACAGCCCTCCACATTAAGTGGCCAAGAATCATGATGACAGCAGCAGGCAGCCAATACACCTAATAATGTTAAGAGTAAATAACAACAATAACAATATCAACATTCCAAGTGCTTCAAAAAATGTTAACAATACTCCCTTGTGAACAGCCAAGACTACTTGCATCCTCATCCTTTCATAGCTCCCTTCACCTCCCTAGCACACCCAGAGTTCTCTTAACAGTTGAAGACTCAGGTAGGGCAACAGCCCATTTGCGTAAACCAGTCAGCACTACAGAGCTAGTGACAAGGATTGCTCCACCAATACTGTATCTATTAGGCACTTCTTCAAAAAACAGCACCTGCCATATGAATGCAAACACTATGTCAGCAGACCGTGCTATTGCCACTGGGCCTGCCTGCTCTAGCTGAAGGGCCAGTGTCAGCAAAATCTGCCCACCAAAACTGAAAAGAGCCAGTGCCACAACGAGTAGCCTGTCAAGTCCACAGCGTGGAATACACAGTGCTCCTAGTGCCCATGTTACCAACAATGTCTGAACTAGAGCAAACGAGCCAAAGTTGGCCATAATGACAGAGAAGTGTAAACCTTTCAGTGCACGCAGAAGGACATATGCATTGGCTCCAAACAGAGTTGCAGAGAAGGCAGCAACAGCACCCCAGACGTTGCTATCCTGTTCATCATCTGGAGAGGAAGCAAGTGCAGGAATGCTGTGACCAAACAATAGAGGTGGGCGTGTAATGAGCACAACACCAACCAACGTGAGGCAGACGCTGATTACATTGAAGAAACCACATGGTTCCTTCAGGAAGAGCCGTGCAAATATTGCCACAAATACTGGAACACTGAACACTACAACCTGAAACAAAAGCAATTTGTAAATAATAAACAAAGAGGCATCACAATTATGTTGACAAAAGAATTCTGTGTTATTCTTGCATAAAAATATTCCCCATCACTTCTGTTTTATAGTGTAATATGCCCAAAATGGAACCAGGATGAAATGAAAACCTGCCTTTATCGCAAAATCTCTACTATCCCAAACAGAGAAAACCCCAAGAATCCAAAGAAAGATATTTTGTTTGAATGTTTTTTGTTCTTGTTCTGGTACTGTATTACTGTTTAATGGAAGTCATGTGAAAAAGGAAAATTTCTGTCATAAATGGCAAAACACTTACGTCTTACTACCAACAAAAGAGCAAACAGTATTTTAATAGGTTTCTGAAAGAGTGTGAAACGAAGATAGGAAATGACTGAAAGATCATCGTACTTATTAACAACCATACTATCTTATTTAGTACACATTTCAGCTTGTGATTTCAACCATAAGTATATGGTATATGTAACCAAAAACAAAAAGTTACCCCACACATGCCATAAAGGCAAATTGTGAGAGACTGAGATGAGTGATCAAAATTAGGTACCTTTTTTTGGTTAAAGTTCCCATGTTAAACATAACCAATTAACACTATCTATCTCTGAGGGTAAATATGCTGTATGTAAATGAAGCACAGGACTAAAGAGCTGCACATTTGTATGTAGCTGGTGTAGTGACTAGGTTCTTCTTCCCTGCACAACTGACAGTCATGTTCCAATTCCCAGCAGGGACAACAGGTTTATGTCTTTTCCAAAGTGGCAAGGCCAGCTCTGGGGCCCACCCAGCATCTTACACAATGGATAGCAGGTGATCTTTCCCCAGGGTAAAGTGGCCTGGGGGTGAAGCTGACCCTCACCTCTATCAATGACAAGTTTAGGAATGAGTAGAGCAATACCTCCACTCCCCAATATGCCTTATTGGTGGGCACAAGAATAACTTCCTATTAACCTTTAAAACATCCATATACATATAATGACAACACAAATACTACAGGAACCAGAATAGCTCAGTCAGTGCAGTAACTACACTATGGGCCAGACAGTCCAGCGTTCAACTGCCTGCAGGAGTAAGAGACTTTTGTCTTCTCCAAAAACGTCCAGACTGGCTCCAGAGCCCACCCAGACTCCTATTTAACAGGTACCTGAGGGGGTACAGCTGCCACAGAGCAGAGTCAACCACTGACCTCCATCTATGCCAAGGTTAAGCTTGAGTGCAGTCTTGCCTCTATTGCTATTACTATTACAGGGGGTTAGTAACTCTTTCAAGAAAGTTATCAGTCACGTATAATGTTAAAGTTTTAGCTTGTCAAAACATTTTGTAATTTCTGACTTTCAAGCAAAATTTGTACACAATTTACAGGCATATTTATAACCCACAACCAAGTTCGCACTCCTGGATACAATCAAGTAAATATTACAACTCAATATCTGGACTATTGTCTTATTTCCCCAGCATGTAAATCGCGCCTTTTTTATGCTATATTATGTTATGGCCTGCCAGGCTCTGCAGTGAGTTCCATAGTTGTCTCGCAAAAAGCACGATTTGCGGAACAAATGTATTTGACAAGAAATGTGTGTTTCAAAATTTTTTAAAACTTTTATCTGTAATGTTTCTCATTCCAGAAATAATTCAGCCACATACAAGTAACAACGTACTTAGGTCTTCAAGTAAAATGCTTGGTACATTGTCCAATTATAACCAAGTGTGAATTTTCTCAATATATTTCAGTAAAAGCCCCCAGTATAAAATTTCATGCAAACCTGTTCAGTGGTAGCAGAATTGTTCCATGCGGGTGGACGTACGGACATGACGATAATAGTCGCTTTTCCCAATGGTGCGAAAGCACCCAAGAAAATCATCATGTGTCTCTGTTCTACAGATTAAATTGTTACCAACTGCTTAATTTCATTGCCACAGTATTAATTGGTAACAATTACCATGATATTGTTCTAGAATTCAGTAACATTACAATGTAGTCAGAGCTGGGATAGCTCAGGTAGTATAGTGACAAAGCTACCGGCTGGACAATGTGGGGTTTGATTCCTGGCAGGGAATATAGATCCTTCTAGCCAAAAAATACCCCCACCAGTTTTGGAGCACATCCATTATCTTGTTCAATGGATAGTGGGATTTCTTTCCCTCTGGATAAATTGAACAGGGTATAAAATTGACCACTCACCTCTAACTAGTGCCAAGGTTAAGAATGAACAGAGCTACAGCCCTACTTCTCCTACATGCCTACATGTCATAGACAGAAACAAATTCACCCCTTTACATAGTATCCAACTTCGGGTTTTCCATGTTTATACATCTTGACACAGTCTAAATTTGTATCATTCAAAATCTGCATCTTTTTTAGTGTTTATGCTTCAACTTAATATACTAGGAAATTTGCACACACAAAAGTAGAGAGGGAGGCAGCTGATGTGACCCTTTCAGTTCCTTCATCTTTACACATTCTTGCAACTTCATATTGGAATACTTAATTATAAGTTTAAAAACTAGTAACAGGTGATGAAGCAGTCACTCTTTTTATAATTTGGATAAACAGTTAAATCTAGAATGTTCCAAATTCAATATAAACTACGTGTATGCACTGTCAGTAAAACAATTTCAGTACCAAAACCTACAGGTAATTACTGAGAGTAACCAAGGCGTGGAACCTCAAATCACAAAAAGAAACAAAGTTACCGAGGCATCAGCCAGAGGCATGTGACGGAAGGCGTAGAAACTAAGCATGAGGCCAGTGGTGCCAACAAATGAACGCAGAAGGAGCATTATTCGTCTGCCTCGTGGAAACGCGGATTCCTTGCGCCAAAGGACGATGGGTACAGCTGGCAGAAGGACACCTACAAAACGACATGCTGCCAGTTCCATGGGATGCACATCCACCAGCCATTTCACTATCACCGAACAGAGTGAGAAGAAGAGAGATGAGAGAGTAGCCAGAAGAAGTCCCAGGTAAGGGCAGGGACGGCATCTGCTAGCCACCATAATGGCACGACGTCCAGCACCCCTTTCCACATCATCTTGCCTGCTGCCATCAGTTTCTACAAGTTGCTGCAATTCCAGCTGCTCTGGCATCCCATGCTGAAAACAGACAGAGAAGTGGAAACCCACAATTATGGAGTATGAAAGTTGCAAGGTTACTGGGCGACTATAAGACCTATTCTTTAACTGCTTGAAAGTGAGGATGAATGCACTATGATTCTTCGGAACAATGGGGGACACACAAACACGGCATCATATCCCAGAAGACATTTTACATCATACAATGTAATTCACTAGAGTGACACTGTTTACAGTAACAGACATGTCCCACAGCGTGTCCCAGAGCAGGACACGTATCACAGTATGTCTCAGTGGACGTAGGCTTTCTTATAAGATACAGTTGCTGTGCCCAGGGACACTCTGTAAAATGTAATTAATATCATTTGGGTTTGTTATCAATATAACACTTCGTGATGTCTGTCCAGTGGTGGTCAAGACGTTCATTGTGGACACCATGTTCGGTCTTGTGAACGCACCAAACTTTTCTCTGGAAGGAACATGCAACAGATGATCTAAATGGGTCTCAGCTAATGGGGAGAGTGAGATTTGAGGTTATCATAACAGTAGCTATGAAAAATTCTGTCTTCTGAGAAGTGGCGCCGTGTAGTTTGGCAGAAAACTGACTTTTCGATAAATGTAAAATAAAATACGGATCCTGCATAATGCAAAAGGCATTACGCTTGCGAAATGACTACAGTTTGTTTATGGTTTTTAGTAAGACACGCTTGAAGCAGCATTTAGTGCGCCTTGGACGATAGGCCGCACAAACTGCACAGGTTACTTCCAGCGCAGAATGAGGAGGGAGGAAAATTGTGGAGCAGCCGGGCGTACGATATTTTAAAATACAGATCGTCTCTTTTATCGCTGCGCTAACCACGGCAGCTGTCACGGGACACCTCGGATTTCTAGGCAAAAACGCAGGCCGTGTTCAGGAACAAGACAAACGGGACACCTGTATTAGCCCGGCATTGGGGACTGAGGAAAACAACAATAAACCTAGAGCAAAAAGCTCCCCGAGTTACCGCTTAACCTAACTTTCTTACCGGACTATCACCTAAATCAATGTTTTTTTTTCTCCCCAGAATTTGATTTTGAACGAACAAGAAAATATCCTTGAGTCAGAATAAGAGTAAGGTAAGAGAAAGCCCGGTGTTCGAATCTCTGCAAGGAGAGGCAATTCCTGGGACTTAATTGCACTTACAACAATATATACAGAACTATCGCAACTCAGTTCCACCTAGTACCAGGTCAAGGTGGCGTGTGACATTAAGACGTGGGGCCAGTCTATCGTCATTGCTACACTGAACCGCTCGCACAAATTCACATAGCTGATTTTCTGTTTGTCTTCAAGAACCTGACGATAATATCTTAGGTGAGATGCAGCAGTCTACCTCATCATTCGCATGGTTATTGACAAAGCTCTTTCGACTTCTAGGGTAAAGTGGCGGGGTGATCATAAATAATGAATTAAGGCACTGTAACTGGGCTTGGGAAGTACTGGAAGTGGGTGTAGAAGCGGGTGGATGCATTCCAGAGCACTTAATAAAAAAAGATATTTCCAATAATCTACGTTATTTCGAACGACATACGCCAGAACGAATTTGCGAACCTGCACCATGATATTTTACTTTACAACATCGGTCGGTCATTTACGCTGACCTTGAGGGTCTACTTATGCCTGAAAGGTAATTTCATCTCCTGTTTAACCTTGTCACGTCCAGTGGTTACTATATGTACCACCTGGTTTAACATTTACAAATTCTACGTTCTGCCCACACAGCTGTATTTATGTGTTTTGTGTGGATCTCAGAACAAACAGCAATTATTTCCCTATACAACATTAACTGACTGGTTTTGCATTGCTCATTCTGTGTATTATGACGAAGCAAAAAACTCGTGAAACACCAACAAATGCACTATTCTATAACTTACACGTGCTATCGTTTACATAGCTCCTACATGTTTCGGCGCTATTGCATCGCCATCTTCGGGGAGATGACACCAACATTTCTTTAAAACATCCAGCAATAATATATGCCACAATAAAAATACATATGTTGCGATACGAAGAGTGCAGAAGTGTACAAGGCACATATTTTGCCAGTAGGTAGCATTTTTAAGATGTAGTTTATACAGTTGTTCCTTAAGCCACGGTTTTTTCTCCAGGAGAAACTCTAATTCCTGATTTATTCTACATCTCCTGTTGCACTCTTCATGTGCGCGCTGTGTGCATTGTTTCCTTTAACTTTAATATGGACATATTTAGGCGTTAAATTGTTGAATGTGCACACTTCACTGAACCACACCGCTGCGTTAGTTCCAAATAACTTCTCCTTGGATTTTTTTTTTTTTGGTAATGTTGGATAATTCTTGCTTGTTGAGTGTTGATCACTTTTACACCGTGTAACCCTGCATCATGATGAAGTAACATTCTGCACTGTTGATATCACAACAATGTATTGTATTGTGGCCTATTTTATTGCTCGATGTTTCAAAGAAATGTTGGTGTCGGTTCCCAGAAGATGGCGAGATAACAGAGCCGAAATATGGAGTTATATAAAACACTGTAGGCATAAATTTCAGAATAAGGAATTTGTTGGTGTTATATGAATTTTTGAATTAACTGATTGGTTTTCATAACCAAGACGGAGAGTGTTTACTGCACGGAACGAACTGAATGTTTATATACAGTTCTGGTTAATTTTAGCTTGAAAGGGTTAAATATCTCAACACACGTGAAACACGTACAACTAATTAACGTATATAGCTGCACTTGACACTAACAAGGCAATCTATTTCACGTGTTAACACGTGCTTGTCCATCACAGAATGGGCAGAAAGTCTTGACATTGGTTCCTTAGTGACAGCTGTACTCCATATGGAGTGCTGCTCACGTAGTAGTGTGCCTATTTTCCAAATGCACTCTTTTGTAATGTCATATTTCACTAGTCCTAATGCACATGATGATACAAACTGATCACCTCACGTACGGCCTGACAGACTCCTTCTACCAGTCTTCACACGCCTCCACCAGGAATAACACGACACACCGGACTGTTAACAGAACCAGCAGCCGATTGTTCGACCTTGTGTGGCGGAGGAAAATACTTGTAATATTGACCGAATGGAAAGCAATCAATATCGTCACTGTCCGGATTGCAGTCGTCTGAGTGTTCACATCGTGTCCACGTAGCTATACAGGCTGAACACGACTTTTCAGAGGAACACGATGCCTCCATATTCAAGGCTGAGGGAACAGGGTCCCAGCTGACGCTGATGTGAACAAATTCCTTACCGCAACTGTCGCACTACAGCCTTACTAGCTGAGACCCAGTGCCATCAACTCTGACGACAAAAACAGCACATCCCTGTACAGCGTCAGACTATCGTTACGTTCTTTCCGATGTTTACCTTTGTAGTGAGCTGCGTTTGTTCCGAGGTTTCGGAGGAACGCAGTGCCTCCATCTAAGAGGTAAATGAGAGTACGATTTCCAAAACGGCCTTTTCATGCCCTCGACGCGAGTGGGGGGAGGGGGTTCACGGGGCGACCGATACACCTTTCTGTTGTGGGCGACAGTACTGTGGAGGGCGAGACTAATGCGTACTTCGGAAATGTCTGCCGCTTTCTTTCACGGAATGGATGAATGGACTGCAAGATACACTTGGCGTGAATCCGGTCACCCGGGTTGCCTGGGCGCAGCAGTCACCACTCCATCACTTCCCCATCCTCAAGGACACTGAACACCAGTGAGCTTCGAATCGAAATGAAAATTAGTATGAGAAAGATAGGGAGAAGCTGGATAATACCACGAAGAATCCCAATCAGGGTGGCCCGAATGATACCTACAGCATCTCTCAAGTTCCATGATGAACTGCTGGCACATTAGGCAGTATTTCAAAGTCCTGTACTGCGAACTGCGACTTCTCTGCCTGTCCTCGGAATGATTTTCATTACAAATAGTCAATCTTCTGGCTGGAACCAAAACTTCTTCAGCGTTGCGACCAACATTGCTACATACAGAGCACACATAAATTTGTGCTCAAGTTAACAATTAAAATTTCAGTAACAAAATCATTCTGCTCTTCATGACTAGGAACTGCATCACTTTCAGAATGTTTACTGTTTTCTTTTTACACGCAAAGTCATGATATGATATATTTGTTAACTGCAATTGGGTTGACACCCGGTGACAGTAGTGCAGTACACATTTAAACACAAACAATACATAGAACAACACATTTAACAACCTAATTGGGAAGAGTGCGGGCCGTGCCCCGTCTTTGCGAGTTATACCTTGGAAAAAGCACGGAAAAACCTCAGTCATGCAATTCCTGAGCCACTCCAAAACCAACACATCACGCATGTCTTTACTGTATATGATAAAGTCATTGAGAACCTCATGATAACGGTACTTCTTGCTCCCCGCTGCAAGTCAGATCCTCCCTGCCCATACAAGGGGGTAACTGTTTTGAATGTACCTGAATATTCAACACGAAAGTCTCTAAGTACGCAAACAAAATTTCATATGTACCCGTAATTAAACATAATCCAGCCATCCTATGGCACTAGAGCTCACAGTCGAGCCTTGGCCTCCCAAAATTTTTGCTTCAAAATTATTCCATTCTGCGCAGTCAGCTTTCGGTTGCAACACCGGAGAAGTCTAGCAGCATCTTCTTGTACGTGTACACCGTCCTCCCATTTAAACCTCGGTCTCACCCTTGGTCAACTGCCAATGAAGTCAGCAATCAGGGCTTTTTTTGGTATACGTTTCAAAGGGTCTTCTGCATGTGCCCAACCCACTGTAATCTCTTGAATTTAATGTAGGAAATTCGGTCAAAATATTTATATTCTCTATAAAGCCCTTCAATATATCCCATGCTCCACATCTCATTCTCTCTCACCGGTCCAAATATTCGCCTTAACATTTTTCCTTTTGAAATATCTCAACCATTTTTTTTTTTTTTTTTTTTTTTTTTTTTTTTTTTTTTTTTTTTTTAGTTTAGTTTACAGGTTTCACAGCCATACAAGAGGGCCGCACAACAAATCAAGACCTTACTCTTCATCTGACTTTCCGTTATTGCAATAAGTAAATATTATGCATCATTAGCTAGGATTAGTCACCTCTGGATGTGTGAGAGCTCACTCTTATCATCTACAATATAGGATCTTAAATATAAAAAATTGTTAACTAGTTCAGTGTTGTGCCCACCAATATTTAAACCCTTATCTGTATTAACTTCAGAGTGAGACATTATCATAGTTTTTGTTTTGCTGATATTAAAAGGGTGCCCAATTTCTACAGCTGCTTCCTTAAGTTCCTAATATACCACTTAAATTGTTCCAACATTCCTACCCAGGAGAGAGGTATAAACTGCATATCTTTTAACTTGAGCAGTATGATGTTCTAGAGTTCCCTTAAAAATTCATGATGACACATTCCAGAGCCAATTAAAATAAAGCTGAGGCCAGTCCGTCACCTTGTTTAAAGCCCTGCCTTATTTTAAATGGTTCAGCGAACTGAGTTTCAAACTTCACTTCGGCTTCCGTATTTTTCATTGAGGCTCTAACTAATCTTATTAGTTTACCAGGTATCCCAGCATCATGCATTATCTCAAGTAAGTACATGAAATACTGACCTAATCAGTTATATATAGTGTCAGTAATGACAAAAATAATGACACCATGCATAATGATCTGTTACCAATTGTATAAAAAAAACAACATTCTCAGTAGATCTCAGATCTGGGAAGTACACTGCAGTACCATGATAACATAAAATATGAAGGATGTGTAATTAATATGGAATGCCTAAAAACTTGGTTAACTCCAAGAAAATACATCAAACAGAATTCAATGGGGGACAGTCCTTCTTACAATCTAACAGTCTTTCAGCCATGCAACAAACACCCCTACTTTTATGGAAACCAGAGGTTCATTGCCATCTTCACGACAGCCAACTACTGGATACTACTTAACGCCAAATAAACGCAGTCTTCCCTTTAGGTTTCCAACCACAGTTCTGTGAACATTCTGTAACTTTCCATGCGTGCTACATGCACCGCTCACTTCAATACATTTGACTCATTCATCCTGATCACGTTTGGACGAATCTCCTAACCATGCAGTTTTATCCACCCATCTGTCAAGTCCTCTACCTAAAATTACAGTATTTACCCCAGCACCCTATTCTTAAATATGTCCTTACCGTATTATGAGATACAAAGTTTACACAGTATACAAAATAACAGGTGAGTTTACAGTTCGTCTCGTGTTAAAGTGTGCGTCGATAATGATAAGGAAAACAATCGTTATCTGTTCCAAGAACCAAACAAAACCACACACATGGAACCCACTTGCACAATAAACAGCGACTTAGATAAGGTTAAAGCACGCAGTCCTTTGCCGTGCAGAAATCAGACAACGAAAAGCCCTTATGCTTATTGCACGTATCTTCATAGCCCGCAATAACACCAACAAGAAATGAAGGTTGTGTTCATCCGCTGGTTTCTTAATTCAGTTGGATATACAGTCCAGAAGTGAAGGTAATTATAACTCATCAACTTACCAGGCACTAGCAACGGTAGTCGGCTGCTGCAAGCGCCCGCAATAAATGATCCCGGCAGTTCGGATGCCAAGATTCAGAAACAGATCACCAGATAAGATCGGCAAGCCTCTAATTTAGATTCATATAACGAAGCACTCTTCGTATAACCTTCCGCCACTTTTGAATATAAAAACACTTCATCTTCTAACCATTACTTGACAAGCATTCAGTTATTTCTGATCACATGGTCACACGGCTTAGCACGATATCGATCAGCTGTGAGGCCGACCAAAGAGGATTAGCATGACAGCCATTCCACGAATACCACCAGAGAGTGTCACATCGGCTAGTTTATAATCTTTGACACCTGTGTATCACAGGTTACTATCTCTTACAGCTAGGCTTCTTCGTGGAAACGTACGTAGACAAATTTATTATGTGCACGAAATAAGTATCATGTGACGTACGTCGACATGCGCACCGTCTGCGAAATGGGTATGGTTTAGAGACTGTGGTTAAAAGCATGCATCCTGGTAATAACTTATGAAACTACGTAGAATTTTCTTTATAGTACAATCACACGCAACATTACAATATAATCAATTAAGCCACAAATGACGGCTTATTTCAAGCCTTTAGGCTTTATCTCTTCAAGAAACGCGACAGCAACAAAACGTGATCTTTCTAATACTGATATATTCTCCTTACCATCGATGGTTTTTACAACAATAGTGTATGTGAATTTAAAAAAAAAAAAAAAAGACTTTTGTATGTACAGTAGAACAACTCACATAATTTTACGTGCCTGGTATTAGGGAAGGTCAATGTCGTCATAACATTGCTCGTTAAAGATGTTCCTTACAGGTCCAGCCAAGCTGCCGCCTCCTCTACATCGGTGGGGATTGGAAGGAAGAACTAGTCTAGTGACTTTCTCTTTCAAGTCTGGTCTCGCCATTTAGTTGGTTTCCCCTTTCTGTTTCCCCCCCCCCTTTTTTTACATTTTTTCTGTACTATCTATGTATCCCCCCTGTTTACTAAAATGGAAATTTTCTATAGTATCATTGATTTTCCCGGAGTGGCCATTTTCCAAAAGGCATTGGGCGAATTTTGAGTTATTGTTATTATTGTTGTTGTTGTTTTCGAATGAGTGAAGTTTTTTTTAATTCCTGCCAGTTTTGCCTGTGTATTTCTTTCCTCAATCCGAGCATTGTAAGGCACGTTAATTCGTATAAGACACTTCTATGGAATTTTTTCTCATATCCTGCTCCGGTTTTTAGCCTTAGAAGATGCTGATCTGAGTTGTTACTTGTGTAGACTATCTGTAAGTTAGATTTTTTAAAGAGTTTTGTGGTATAATTAATTTCTTTTCTATAAAGCAACGTAGCATGATATCGGTAACGCAGTCTCCTACAATACCATCCCCTCTCTTCCACACCCTCCTTTCAAAACATACTTAAAATCATAACAAATTTCCATATCTTATTACACGTATTTATCACGAACCAACTAAATGCACTTATTAGGCCATAAATACTTATTATCACTTCAAATTACGTCTCTCCGACATTTTTCGGCTCAGATCGAGCCATCTTCAGGGAGAAATAACATAACGAAACATGTGTGACATAAGCGCATAGCCAATTCGTGGGCGCATCGCCTGCTTCTCCCCTCCCCATCTATGAGGCACAGTGGTACCACGTGCAGTGTTATTGGGACGCAGAACTACAGGAAAGTGTTGCATTTGCATTTAACCCTTTAAATCCCGAATTAAATCCTATTTGCTATTTGCTGGCTTTATTAGAAGCTCACCATTTTCTCCACGTTAGCAGGATAAGGGTTAAATTATTAACCTTTAGGCGACTAATGTCATATATATATGGAGCACCCATTCTTGATGTTTCTAGATCACACACAACGACGCAGCACAGT
>Ga0268261_10001960_pt1 | contig 14593 bp, 8 predicted proteins | sample TergutNc150P1_FD_190353 | JGI IMG/M metagenome (GOLD analysis project Ga0268261, IMG submission 190353) | Nasutitermes corniger P1 segment gut microbial community from laboratory colony in Florida, USA - Nc150 P1 (SPAdes) (version 2) | ecosystem: Host-associated > Arthropoda: Insects > Digestive... | reverse complement strand
TTACATTATGTATGTATAAATATGCATGCATGCATGTATGTATGCATGAATGTATCTGTGTATATCCCTATACAAAACACATGCATTTGTAAAAATAATTACAAATGTGTGTGTGTGTGTGTGTGTGTGTATGTATATGTATATGTGTATATATATATATATATGTAGTATGGGTTTTGGGATAGCACAGTTAGCCTAATAAGTAGGCTGGACAATCAGGGAAATGAAACCTTACCCTTCTCCAAAATGTCCAGACCAGCCCTGGAGCACACCATGCCACCTATTCAATGAGTGCTGGAGTTCTTTCCCAGCGGTACTGCTGCCAAAGTGTGATATTGACCACTCACTTCCATCTAGTGCTGATGTTAATGAGAGAAGCTATACCTCTACTCCCTATATGCACCTTCTTTTCATGGACATGAAGCATATATTTGTAATGCTTATTACTAATACAGATGGCAGCACACTGTATGATATTACATTGCCAACCAACAACTATTTCATGCTCAAAAGAGAATTATATTAAACCACCAGTGTGTTATCACTACCTACAGTATGGTATATACAGTGGTCACAGCTCTTCCCCTACACTGCATCTAATCTCTTTGGCCTTCCTTGGCACCATCAAACACACAGTCTGCAGAGATGTGTTGTTTTAGATGTTTAGGAGCTTTCATATTACTCCCACAAGTGAGATTCTATGAACAGGGTTTGAAGGACATGGAAAACCGTTTCACGAACAAAAACTACTTTATACCAAAGCTGTTTTTATTATTTACTATACCTACTTGTACAAGTTCATGGCACAGGCACACAGATTGTTCCCAATCTCATATAAAACTCTCTCTTATATGTAAGGAATACAATGCTCAATCTTTCAACTTCCACTTTACCCATGTCATGTACAGTAAAACCTTGATTATACAGACCGATTTCACAGACTTCATATTTTGTGGACAATGTCTGATGGCATTCCCCCATCACATCAACTGCAACTGTAAATCACACTGCTCTGGTAACTCTTAACTTCCGTCTGCAATACTGGTGAAGCATTGTTCATATAAACTGACTTGTGCCCCAAAGTTTTTGTTTTAATTAACAAAGTGTTGTGTGTGCTTACAATGGCTTTAAGAAGATGTAACAAGAAAATTCCCTCTTAAATTTGATTCTCATCAGACAATGTTCATGAGACTGAATTTAAGGTGGTTACTGAAAGGCTTAAAAGACAAACAGAAGCAGCAATATTACTGACAGCAATGGGTGATTGTAATGCTTCTGTAGGAGACAACATCTATAACTGGAAAACCTGTCATGCATTTCTGAAGGCTGATGTTGAGAGCAAAAAATAATTCAGAAACTATGTATCATATATGAATCAGGACTGAGCTTAGGTGAACTGTACCATGCAGATTAGAGCTTTACCTGAGCACACTCACACATTTGAACACAAGTACGGAGAAATTATCATCTCTTGTGTGCCAACACAGATGGAAGTCATCAGCTGAAACACGCTGTGCTGGGCAAATCAAGATGGCCTTGTGTACTCAAGGTCATTATGAATTATCTCCATGTCCTGTATTGTAATTATAAAAAAACCTGGTATACATACAAAGCACCAATGAAGGGTCTGATCTATCACTCTGATCCTGAAGTCAGGCAATTTCATACTGCAGTTCTCAGCATCCGTTCCACAGATGTGTAAGGTCTAAAGCTTCCAATGTTCTGTCTCATCTTAATATCAAGACACTTAGCAGCTGTGATGTTAAGATCCAGTGCCAGACATTCCTCCCAGTACACTTATAACGAGGCTCTTGGATGAAGTGATAACTGTTTGGGAACAGTCTGATGACAAACTGCTGAATACCAAAAGGAAGGGAACATTGCATAATATCAGAAGCTACACCATTAAGCCTGCCATTGTTAACTTGGCAAGGCATTAAAGAAGACAATCCCTGCCAATGGAAAGATGAAGCTCCTGTTTGACACAGATGTGGACCTTGACTCATGGGGTATGGAAATAACAGATTTCTGCTAGACTGCACTGATGGCAGGAGAATATGGTGCTACAGAAGAAAATGTTGTAGAATGGAATCTGGGTATCAGACACCTGATGAGGAGCTTACCCACAACATTTTGGCTGCTGGCTAGAAAGAATAAGATGCTGATAAAGAGAAGAAAACAGAAACAACAAACATGCATGAACTGTCTTGTCAGAATGTGCTCGATAAGGTTTCGAGCTTCACAACTGTCACAGTACAGAAAGAAATGGAGCCTTACTGTCAGCACTGGAAGACATTTAGAGAGACTATAATTTGCAAGCAACAGCACAAATTTACCCACAGTAATTGGGTATGTTCCTCAAGACAGCATCAGCACCAGGATCAACATTTATTAGAAAATTCAGGTTGCAAACTGCCACAGCAAGTATTTGAAAGCAATTCAGAATTACTGGTGCTGTACAAATTGATTGCGATGAATTACAATTACTGTGTGTCACCATAAACAGTTTTCCGTAACTTATGTCACTAATGTATCAATATACTTTTCACTTTGACCTTAAAGACCAACACAGACAACCCTTCCTCCCTACAGTCCACAGTACTGAAGTTTTACTAGGTACACTACATACTTTAACTCACGGGAAAAGTATTTTGTACTCCCAAATATATGCATCTACAAGTACCAGTTTCTCTTCAAATAAAAACCATAATATATGCATGTAATACCAAGCACAGATGTTATAAAATAGTCCTGCCTTATATACGGCTTCAGTTTCAGAAGAAAACCAGTGTTTTAGCCACGTACTTCAGAAAAATGTGTAATCTTGTCACATAAATCACATCTGTGTCACATTACTGCCACTACAGGAATTCACAATCTTTCTGCAAGTCTACTTTAAAAAACAGTTATGCATAGCAACTAGCCATGTCGTTCAACAGACTTGTCTCTCTGACCACATATCACATCGCATAAGACTAAGATTTATCCAAACTCCTGATCAGCCTGACTGATTAATACTGAATACAAATTTAGGATGATACACTGCACTGTTCACAAAGCTCTGTACTTCAACAGAAACTAAAAAGTTCCATAATCATTACTTTGTTCTGTATATGGAAAGTTGCTGCAGCCACTGTGCCATCACGACTGCCACAACATGTTCTTAACAAATATTGCACTCTTCACTACACTGGGGAAAAGTTAAGTTTCCTTTATGATGCTACATTGTTTTCACATTATAAGGCAAAGGGACTATGAGTTCCAGCACAAGCACCACGTAAAACACACTTAAACAAGACAGGAAAGCAATATTCCAATGTGGGGAACATATACATGTCCCAAATACATTATTTCATTTTAAATCCCTCACTGGTCTTATGTTTATTTACTACGCAAACACATCTGCCATCAATAAAACCAATCAACAACAGGTATATTACACAGCACAGGTATAAAGTATTTCCTCCTGCTCCTCCTACACAAAATACAATAATATTCAACTGAATGATAATCATGACCATGACAAAACTTCAATGTGAGCTGAAAATACAAATTTGGTACAGGAAGTCCCTATTATTCATTTCTCCACATGCGAAGGCCACTATTGTTTATATCAAAAATACATAAAAATTCCCCACAATTCCAACATCACATCCATGGCTCATAAATTCTACAGCAGCAAATGTTTTCAAGTTGTTCCTCCAAATCATTAAAGAGCTACATTCAAAAATTCCCTGTACTTCTGAGGATTATGTCCATGAAGCACAACCTTGCCACCACAATACAGACCTAGTGTCACATGCATCCACCATTTTCTCCCACTCCCCTGCTCATGATGCAAGCTCTTGCACACAATTTCTGAAGAGCCAATAAGATGCAACTCTAGAGGTTAATAGCCATTATGACACTGGTCATTCCGTTATCATCATTCATTACTCTTGTGGTGGTGGCAGTAGTGGTAGTGGTGGCCGTGGTCATAGTAGTAGTAGTAGTAGTAGTAGTAGCATTAGTAGTAGTAGTAGTAGCAGCAGCAGCAGTGGTAGTAGTAGTAGTAGTAGTAGTAGTAGTAGTAGTACACACAATATGCATAAAATAAATACACAGTGCACCACATAAAACATTAGTTATGTGTATAGCTGTAGTGTATGACAGATTACTATCTGCTTTCATTGCCACTGTCATGTCGGTGATCATTACACAGTTTCAGTAACTTAATTAGTATAATTCAAACCAACACACACACACACACACACAGATGTAGTAGTGTTAATTAGTGTTATAATACTATTACATTAACCCCAAACTCCTTGGGCCTCACTGGCCCATCATCAATGAGCAGTACACATTGTATACAACAACTGTAGAGCATTGTACCACTAATACAACTGTGTGCACTTGTTGGCTTGAAATGTAATAAATGAATTGTAATGCATGGAATGGGAAATGTTAAACAGTTGCAATAACTGTTCAAACATCATCTGTAAACAGTAAACATTTAATTAATAATTAATTGTCTGTAAGTTCAATGGTCTGGGGTTTAAATTCCAACAGGTGTAGGGGATATTTAACTTCTGCAACTAATCCGGACCAGCTCTGAGGCACACCCAGCCTCCTATTCAGTGGGTACCAGGACTCTTTCCTGGCGGTAAATCGGCCAGGGCATGACTTTGACTGCTCATATCCAGCTGACGCCAAGGTCAGGAATGTGTGCAGCTATACCTGTATTCCTCCTCTATGCCTTCATGGTGTGGACAAAGGAAAACTTCAACTTGTTCATTGTCCATAGTTTTTAAATTATTAATTCACAGCTTACATTTGTTACAGTCAAGTGTCACTGTCCAGTGTACTGATGTTTAGACAGAAGAATGATGTACTGCAGCCACTCATGGCTGGAAATGGGGGATATCCAGATGAAAATAATGTTTAAAGTAATTTCAAGATACTTAACTAGGCAGTCCAATAAAACTGGCTTGTTAATATAATGAGCTGGCAGGCCTGAATAATGACTTTTTGTGAAAACATTTAGTTAATGTTTATTTACAAAAGGGACTGCACACACTAAACTGGCAGCCATTAACCCATATTCAGGTTACTTACTATGGGCAGATGTGGGCTGGGTAGCATAGTCAGTATAACAACTGGCTATGGGCTGGACGGTCGGGGGATCGAATCCTGGTGGGGGCGAGATTTTCCGCACCTGTCCAGACCGGCCCCGGGGCCCAACCAGCCTCTGTACAATGGGTACCGGATCTTTCCCGGGAGCACAGAGCGGCCAGGGTGTGATGCTGACCCCTCACACCCTTCTAGTGCCGTGATCAAGAAAGAGTAGAGCTATACCTCTACTCCCCCTATGGGCCATACAGCGTGTAAAGACCCTCAGTGCCTGTACAAAGGTGCACTATGGGCAGAAATTCTCTAATGAAAAGGCACGTGCTTGTGGCATGTTTCCAATCCCAATTCACCATGGACAACGAGAACCCCATCCATCACCACCTCTGTTGTAACCACCAACATCAACATTACTGCCACTGCTACCACCACCACCACCACCACCACCGAAGCTTAAGACTCATGATATGACTGTGTGTTACCTGGAGAGGGTTACAAGTTAGGAAGCAATGATCAATCGTTATGGAGCAAAAATGGAATGAAAATTGTCATGGGAAAACCAAAAGAACTTGGAGAAAAATCTTCTAGTAGCATTTTAACCACCATGAATTTCACACAAAGTCACACCGGATTGAATTCAAGCCTCTGCATAAGACTGTTTGAGGTAAATGGCATGGACACATCGCTGCCATTCTGTTGTCATCACCGTCACCATCACCGCTGTATTTTACATCCATTACTGTGTGTACAATGATAGTGTACCATCATCATCATCATCATCAATTTTTAAATACATCACATGGAAGACCAGTTTCAATATTCTGCACACCCATCATTCTAGTACATGCCGAAACCCTTCCTGTCTTACCTCACAGTGATTTACGTTACTTTAGATATTTGTTACATTTCTAAACAATTAAGTTGTGTACCCAAAGAGTTAAAAGTTGTGATCTTTTCCTTATAGCTCTTGTGTCATTACAAAGGCAAAGTAGAAACTGCAGATACCAAGGTTGAGGCTATTAATAGAACCAGAAGGGAAACTTCTGACATGGCACCTTTCTTGTAGTTTATACACCGACTGGTAGATGGCTCTCACGCTAATCAGTTATTGAAGGTAACAGTTCAGACTACATGTACAAAAGAAAACAACAGAATAAAGTGTACGACTATTCAAGAATTAATACACTTTCATTATAATAAAGAACAGTACTTGACAAACAACTGTCAACCTTCTGTAATTATACGCACAAAAAATGCAATGAAGAAGACAAACGTAAAATATACACTAAGACAGTTCCTTTCCCCAACAGGACATAAGCTTCTTATGCACATACCGCTAGGCTGGAAGGACAGTCTGATTAATTTTCCAGCCACGCATCTGAACATATTAAGTATCATGGCTGACAAAAAACTTTCACAGGAATACTCGAAACACTGTAAGAAACACAGCAATATATCTCAATGATATAAAACTGTGATGATTAATTCAAATGTCTCTCATGAGCACCAGACTATTTAAAAAAATATATTGACCTCACACAGGAACTTATCTTAGCACTTGCCTTTGACTCACAGCAGCACTGCTACGGCTGTTGCTGTTGCATCTGTGCCTGCATTTGAGCCAACATCTCCTGCATTCTGCGTAGCTCTGCATCTTTCTCTTGAAGGATGCGGTCCTTTTCCACTGTACCCTTCTCCTCCCCACCCAACACTCTGCAAATGTGGTCAAAAGGATTCATAGAGATACATTACTCAACTGTGCATTAACAACTGAAATCATGGTAATTAAAGTGTGTGTAAACAAACCCTGTAATAACGTCAGTACATATAAACATTTGATTCATTTCCCATTCAACATGGTCTCAAAAGAGGAGTTTGTATCACTACTGCCGTTCAACTCTGCTTAAAATATGTCACAAGGAACACCCAAGAAAACCAGTTTATGGTCTATGGTAATGACGTAAATTTTTTCAGAGAAAATGCAGGTGTTAATATTGAACACATACAAAAGTAATTGCATTCATTTTAAGAGTTCTAATTCTGAAAGTGTTCACAGAACTGTACGTATCACATCCTGTGACTCAATACATAAGACCTTGTGGAAGAAAGACATGTGTGATACACACAGTTTTCATTCTCTCCAATGGCAGATAATGCCAGTCTTATATTTACGTTTATCAGGTATACTAAATAAGGCCAATAATGTGGCAGGAAATGCAGTAATCCCGTAGCTGCCACCCATAAATGCAACCCCTTGTCCGTACCTCAGGGTTACATGGATTCAAACTCTACTCTACCCTGGGTCATGTGGGAGGAGGTAACAGGTGTGGAGGGGATACCCCATTGAGGGTAACTACGACACATACTAGCTAACAGGGATCTGGTCTACCCAAGCCAAGGTGGAAGGTATCGTGCTGAAGACTGCATGGCACAGGGGTAGTGACTGCAGTGTCGTAAACAATCCCCTTGGGGAACCAGGCTGCACCCCATTGTATGTAAGCCTTCTGTCCACGTGGGGCTCTGTGGATGGTGAACGTATGTTTTCCCCCATTTCGTTGGGAGGGGGGGGGGTCCTTAAGTGGGGAGTCTGACAGATATAAATGAATGAATAAAGCACGGGCTTTGGAGACGGAGCATCTTTCTCCATAGGAATCCTGTTGGGGGAACATGGAGGGGTGCTCCCTTACCTGGGACTTTGAGGGAAAGATGAGTTATCAGGGGATGTGTAGAAGAAGGCTCCGGAAACGGGTGTCTCTCTCAATAGGGGCCCCGCTGGGGAACCTTGAGGTGGGGGGGGAGTCCATTTACTGGGAACTTTGAGAGATAATTGAAGGAGGACTCCAGAAATGGAACATCCCTCTCTGCAGGAGCTCTGTTATGGGAACCTGAAGGGGGGGCTACTTTGTTGGGGATCCGGAAGGATATGTGGAGGAGCACTCTGGAGACAGGCATCCCTCTCCATGGGGACCCCACTGGGAAGCCGGGAAGGGGATTCATTTACCAGGGATTTATGTGTTGAAAAAGGCTCTGGAGATGGGCATCTCTCTCCACAGAGGCCCCGTTGGGAACCTGGGGTGGTCCGTTTACCTGGAACTCTGAGAGGGTTCTAGAAACGGAGCATCTCTTTATGGGAGCTCTGTTAGGTGAACCTGGAGGAGGTGCTCCTTTACTGGGGACCATTAACGATATGTAAAGGAAGACTCTGGAGACGGGCACCTCTCTTCATAGGGGCACAACTGGGCAACCTGGAGTGGGCCCATTTACCAGGGACTTTGTGAGACGGATGAAGGAGGGCTCTGGAAATGGAGCCCCCCCTCTCTCTCTCTCTCTGTGGGAGCTCTATGAGGGAACCTGGAGGGACGGCTCCTTTACTGGGGACCCTTAAAATTATGTAGAAGAAGGCTCTGGAGACAAGCATCTCTCTCCATAGAGGCCCCACTGGGGAACCTGGAAGAAGGCTCACTTACCAGGGACTTTGAGATGGATAAAGGATGGCTCTAGAAATGAAGTGTCTCTCTCTCTCTCTCTCTGTGGAAGCTCTGTGATGGGAACCTGGAGGGAGGGCTCCTTTACTGGGGAACCTGAAGGTTATGTAAAAGGAGGCTCTGGAAACAGGCATCTCTCTCCATAGGGGCTCCACTGGGGACCCTGGAAGGGGGCTCGTATACCAGGGACTTTGAAAGATGAATGGGGGGCTCTGAAACAGAGTATCTCTCTCTCTCTCTCTGTGGGAGCTCTATGAGGGGAACCTGGAGGGATGGCTCCTTTACTGGGGACCCTGAAGGATATGTTAAGTGAGGCTCTGGAAATAAGCGCCTGTTTCCATAGGGGCCCCATTTTGGGGAACATGGGGGACATTTCTTTCTAGGGCCTTCGAGAGAAGGCTGAAATTTCTTTTTATCAGGATAACTTTTATGAGGAATTCTAGAGACATGTAAAAGAAGGCTCTGGAAATGAGCAACTCTCTCCATAGGGGCCCACACTGGGGAACCTGGATGGGGTTCATTTACCAGGACTTTTTGAAAGACAGATGAAGAAGCGCTCTGACAATGGAGCATCTCTTATTAATTTAATTTGGCTCCCTTTTTTTTTTTTGAACCCAGATTATGTCAGGAGCCTGAGATTGGGGAAAATCTGGAACTTCTGTGAAGGACCAGGGCTCCCATGTCTTGGCATCAGAGTATGGAGCACCAAGGACCTGTTTTAAGGCCTAGGTGCACTGGGACCAAAAGGGCTCGAACTCAATCACTACTCTATACTCTAATCCTGTAGCCAATGTGGTAGAAGGTGGACCAATTACCAGATTTTGTCTCCTGAAAGTGTAACAGGTGACTATAAAGAATTAGGGGATAAAAGTGTGTCTACTGGAAGCTCTACAAATGTTTTATGTGAACAGGTTACATAATTATTTTCCCTTAAAACTCTTAGCTGTCAAGAGGTCATTTTCTGTACAGTCAGACATACACGACTAAAATTTTACATAACTGAAATCAAGATGGCTTATTCCAGAAATAATATGGCCTCAAGTATGTAACAGGCTGCCACCATGGACCATACCAGCCCAGAATTATTTTTATTGTGCTCTGTGATGTATCAACTGACCACACTTGCAGGGGTGCCTTGTTTGACACTTAGCCATAAGCTGGGGAACTGCTGAGATGACACATACTTAGGGAAAACACATGTCTTTGCATTGACTTAACTGGATAAACTGGATGGGTGTGCAACCTGTTCCCACAGTGACATCCTACAGATACTGTAACGAGATTGTTACTACTTTGGAATCCTTTGTAGGAATAATGCAAGAAATTACCACTAAATAATGATGTGAGAACCAGTCTCTAATATCCAGATACTCAAGGGTTGGGAGGTTTTTAATAGACCTCTGTTCACAGGATCTTTGTGGGCTGATAATCCCCTGTGTATGAAGTCACTCGTATGTTGTTCAACCTCCTATATTTGGCCCGCATGCAGCTCACAACGAAATATTAGGCTGAGTGGTTCCTGCAATTTTAGTAATAAGTAGCTACATGCCGGTCCCAGTTGCCATGCGGTCTAAGGCGTAGGTCTACGGCCGCTCGCCTGCTGAGATCGTGGGTTTGAATCCCACCGGGGGCATGGATGTTTGTCTGTTGTGAGTGTTGTGTGTTGTCAGGTAGATGTCTCTGCGACAAGCTGATCGCTCATCCAGAGGAGTCCTACCGACTGTGGTGCGTTTTTGTGTGCGATCAAGAAACCCCAAGAATGAGGAGGCCATGACCTGCGCTGGGTCGCAGCGCTACAAAAAAAAAAGTAGCTACATGCTGGGCTATTCCTCATACTTACTGAATCACCACTCTTCAAACACCATTGTAAGGACATTTGTTATTTGTGGGATAATAAGCTACTTTCATTTTTAATATTGTACATAAATTGACACAAACTGCACAAATTGGAAAACAAAAACTCCATGAAAATGGCCAAGAACTGAGGCCAAAACACATCAGAGCAATAACTAACAAATATAAACATTGTGCAACAGGTTCACATTAAGTATTATGTACATACTGTCTGTCATCTGTATTAAAAATTCAACTCTGGGTCAGTGACTTGTATTCAGATAGTGCACCAGAACTGTCAGTTCCAAACAAGTGGTACTTTCTAAAAACAATGATTCTTCACTTGTCACTTATTAGTCCTGGACCACAGAGCGTTGGGGTCAAGTTCCAAATCCAGCAGGAAAATCTTGCCCCACTCAACTCTGAGATCTGGCCCACCTCAGCCAAGGCCAGAATAACCAGTGCAACTTGTTGAAACACTATGAATGATGGTTCAAATTCAGTTTAGGACACACAGTCTGTCCACACTTTATTCTACGTTGTACTTTGAAAGCACAAACCTTGTGATCATCTGATGTCCATCTTCCTGCTAGCCTTAATTTAGGTTTTTAAAAATAAAGAAAAAAGGACAGAACAAAAGCAGTAATTGCTTGCAGTTCATCAGTCACAACATGATTATTATTATACATCACAATGTTTAGAAAAAGTAACGTTGGCAGCCCCACATTATGAAAAGCCACAATAGCACAGTTGGTATAATGGCTAGATTACACACTGGAGTTTGCATACAGCTGTAAGTTTCAACTAATCTCTTGTAAATACATATTTCTTCATGTAAAATGAGATCTCTGATAATGATAACAACAGTGTCGGTTTGTACTTACGTCTGCCTCTTGGGTACAGGAGCGCCTTTGGCAAGTCGTTCAGAACGATAGTTTTCATAATGCACCTCTTGTGTCACCTCCTGCAGGTCCTGCATGTGTGTGCTACAAGACACAAGGCTTCTGTAGTATTAACTTAAATTCAGCCCAACCAGGCACACCAGTTCATACAAGCTATTTGACTAATCTCTCCCAACAGAAATGAAAATTCAATGCTACTCTTACAAAGATCTGCCAGTTTACAGCCATTTCATCCTACCCATACTCTTTGTTACCTAATGGACAAAATCAAGGATTTTATATCAGAGGTACAAAGCTACTCTAAGTTAAGATATCAAATATACTTTTCAGTGGACTATTTATATCAAAAAACTTAGCATCATTGGGTTTCTGAAGTACTCTGAAACTAAAGACCACTTGGAAACAGAAGCAGTTACAATTACAGCCAATGAAGGGAAACGTCAGTTGATGTAAATGCCCCTTGTCGTTACAAAATGTGTATCACTATTCCAGCCCTTCCAATTCTCAACTCACATTATCACAGCCATAAGTCTCACAGATCACAGTCCAGGACACGTTAAAAAGCAGACACTCACATAAGCATGGTGCGCAGTTTAATGAAGTCACAGTGATCAGGATTTTCAACCTCCACAACACCCCATGGGTACAGTCGTCCACGAACCTTACGTCCTCGTACTTCCAACAATGTGTTGGCTCCACACACTGCAAATGGGACAGCTTCTTTGAGTTGTCTTACCTGAAAACATAATAATGTTTCTTATATAGTTCTAAAGGTCTTGCTGATTATGAAGTTACACATGTGACAATGGATGCTGCAGGTATAGCAGACTCAGAGAGTTGATATCAACATCCTGTCTGCTATCCTCTATAAAAGAGATACCTCAAATTTTCCATACCCCAGGCCTTACCCTCTCTACAAAACTGCCAACAAAAGCAATTAAATGATAAGAAAGCATGGGCAAAATGAGGTTAGAAAAAGACTACCACCTGCTTATTTCCCAACAAAATACTCTTAGTCACTGCTTCTCCTATTCATAAAGACACACTAATCTCTAAATCTAAATCAAGAGCAGAAGTGTCCTTTGATATACCTGTTCTTTGTAATCTTCATCCTCATCACTGTCACAATCTGGAAGTGGATATATCTTGATCCCATTGCTCTCAATTTCCTCCATCACCTACAACAGCACACAACTCACTCTGTACCATACAACTAAATCCTAGAATATCCTAAGATTCACAAGAAACATGGTGTATTACATTCTTACTCTTTTCTTTAGCCTCAAGACCTCCTTTTTAGTCAAGACATCCGCTTTTGCTATGACCGGTACAATGTTCACTTTGTTGTGTAACTGCTTCATGAACTCAATATCAAGAGGCTTCAACCTACAACAAGATAGTACATACTAGAAATTTTGATTTTAACAGCTTCCAACTAACATTAATCTTAAACAAAAAAGGATATGAGGGTATGAAATGGAGTCTTTTTGGCTTATGGTACAATGTAAACATGCAAATAAACCTTTGTATTCCACTAAATTTGAGGAATTTCTTGACTATCTAGGAAACTACTATTTCTCAGGAAAAGCTGTGTTACATGGAGCAAATCGCTTAATTAATACTTTTCACTTCGCATGTTCCACATTCAGATGAAGTACAAAATAGCAGTAAATTCTGTCATTTGTAATGTTTCTTCTGTGACACAATTCTTACCCATGTCCAAATGGGGATATGAAGTAAAAACAGCAATGAATTCTGTTATCAACAATGTTTCTTCTGTTTAACCCACTTTCATCCCGCAGAAATCTTTCAAACTGATCATCTATGTACTGAATGATTGCCCGAAAACTGAAAGAAAGAGACCATGGTTACATGAGAAGTAATAAGGCATTCAAGTACTATGCACAGGCTACTCCACTGCAAGTTCCTCACCTGTCAGTATTGTCAATAGAATCCCCATATCCTGGAGTATCCACGACCGTCAGTCTTAGTTTCACACCTCGTTCCTCTATCTCCACTGTCGATGCATCCAATTTCACAGTTTGATTCGTCTTCTCTGTACAAAAAAAAAAAAATAGACTCACCACCTGAAGTTATGAAGTATCCATGTGCCCGGCACATAACATTATAAGAACTTACCCTTGGCATCTGGAACCACACGCTCCGGATATAGATCAGTTAGAAAAAGACTGTTTACGAGAGTTGATTTCCCTAGTCCTGATTCCCCTACAACCATCAGCGTGAATTCGAAGCCTTTCTTCACTGATTTCCGATGAACTTGGTTGGGTAAATTTGCAAAGCCAACATAACCTGGAGTCTCCAGACTAGCGAACTAGAAACAAACACATATATTTATTACAATGTTGCTGCACCTCTAACTAACAATTACAACAGCCGACATTCAACAACATAAATGCTAATCGGAAACGTGTTTCTAATATCCCAAAAACAATTTTCTGTCATGTACTCCAAATAAAGGAAACCTAATTATACGCTATTATTTTTTGGCACACTCACAGTTTTCACAGATTCACTAGACATGTTAATTATACTGCCCGCAAACCCAGGGCTCCAAAATTAATATCCTACAAACTACTGCAAATTAACTTCCTAACTAAAACCAAAGATAACCACATCGCTTAAACAAGAGAGCAAAATAACTGACAACTGCTGGATATTACGCGTACTAATCAACATCCGGTGCCACTGCCGGTTTACACAATAGGCAAAGTATCAACGTGCTTAGGATCCTTTCGTGGCCGTAGTTTAACAGTATGGTTCTTTTCACTGATGATACCAGTCTATTAATAACTGATGCTAACAAATTTGATTTTAATACTAATATTAATCAATCTCTTCATAACCTAATCTCTTGGTTTAATAGTGATTTACTTGTATTGAACTTCAATAAAATCCACTATGTGGAATTTAGAACAAAAAATTATTATGAGGTTAAAACTAAAGTCACATACGATCACACAAATATTTCAAATTCCACTGAGACTACATTTTTGGGATTAATTATTGATGAAACACTGTCGTGGAATCAACACGTTGATCAGATAGCAACCAAACTGTGCTCTGCCTGCTATGCTTTAAAAAATCTAAAACATATTGTACCTCAGTCTACACTGCAAGCATTATTATTATTATTATTATTATTATTATTATTATTATTATTATTATTATTATTATTATTATTATTATTATTATTATTATTATTATTATTATTATTATTATTATTATTATTATTATTATTATTAT
>Ga0268261_10001959_pt1 | contig 14595 bp, 24 predicted proteins | sample TergutNc150P1_FD_190353 | JGI IMG/M metagenome (GOLD analysis project Ga0268261, IMG submission 190353) | Nasutitermes corniger P1 segment gut microbial community from laboratory colony in Florida, USA - Nc150 P1 (SPAdes) (version 2) | ecosystem: Host-associated > Arthropoda: Insects >... | reverse complement strand
GAAGCGATAAGTGAGCCAGACCAAGTGACAAACGCATGTGCAGGACGTCGCGTACAAAAACGCAGAAATGCGTGACCCGTCAACAACGCATGGGACAGTAATCACGCATTTCTGCGTGGCCCGACGGTAAGGTGTTAATAATAATGTATGTGACACCGTACACATAGGTACATTCAAAATGACGGATCCTTTTTAATAATATCGTGTCTATATTATTAAAAGGATCCGTCATTTTGAATGTATCTATGTGTACGGTGGCACGTAAAGCATTAAGATGGCCGTTGTTCCTTTTGATTAATATACGTGGTTGACGTGATGTCTTGTGTGCCGCCGTGTAGTTTGGTAGATGTAAGATGGCTGCCGTGGTTTGTTGAGGAGTTGATCCGATGCCGTTGAAGGCCGCTCGCATACTGGCCTGCTCTAGGAATTGAATCAACGTTTAACCGGCGACGCGTGGGTATTTCTTTGAATGTAGCCGTTTGACATTAACCTTATAAGGAGTTGTGGGAAGTAACATGACTGGTATTGGTTGGTCCAGGAGGTGGGCGGGGCGTGAGCGGGTATTGTACAGCAATGGCGGCTGGAGTTCTAGGAAAGAAGACATGTTGACCGTATCCGTATAAGGAAGAAGGAATGTGTTGGCCGAATTTGACAGAGCGATCGGCACGTTCGTGGAGGTGGACCGTGCTTAATGGCTTGTTAGAGCGAGGGAATGTCGCTGGAGCGTAACGCCTTGGAAACGTGAGTACGTGTTAATATGCATGTAACTAGAGAAATGTGCCAGCTAATTTTGTGCTGTGCCAGCAACTGCTTGCATAGTATGGGACAGGGGTGTACGGGGTATAGGTTTTGTGAAATAAAAGACAATCGACTAGATCTACATATAGACGTATTATTATTAACAGAGGTTTTTGAATTTACAGTTGTTCTTGACGTGCCCGTTTCAGCATGATGTTTTTGAGGATAGGTGTGCCGTTAATTAGCATGATAACCTGAAATAAAAAATTGCATTGTCTAAGAGTACTAGGGAAGCTGTTGACAGAGAAATAATATAGATGTACCATTTAGTTATTTTATCTTAGTTTTTCACACACACAGAAGCGGCGACTGCTTTCTCTCTCTATATATACATGTCAAACCATCCGCCATATGCCCTGAAAATGGTTTCCCCCGTATCCGTAGTACCTTCATACGCCAAATAATATTCATCTACATTGTTAGAATAAACCATAACCAATAAACCTTCCCACGGATTCTAGACATCTTTGTGGTAATAGAATTAGTCGAAAATCATGGATGAAATTGTTTATAAACCACAAAGATGTGAAACCGTCTGTGCACAAGTACCACAGCGTTGGGATAGCCCTCGATTAATGAGTCGGTGGGCTGGTAGATGCCGTGCGACAACTAAAGCTCAATTTCTTCAAAAGTCTGTATTGGCTGCCTAACTTGGAGGGTACATGGGAGTGAGGGCACCATCTGAAAAAGAATATAATAATATCTATTCAATGTCCAAGATGTAAGAATTTGGAGCTGTGTTAGTGCCTAGGTATTTAAGGCTTAAGGACACTTTTATCGTTGATGGCACTCAGATCGTCATCACTGAATATAGACCCGTAACGTCGGGGTAAGAACATTTTCACAAAAGTGTGCGGGGATTCTGCTCGTAGATTTGTTAATATCGCCTCGCTATATTTTGTCTGGACCCTCTCCGCTCGCTCGATAGGATACGGCATCCCAATCTTCAAAGAGGTGATCTTAGTCTGTTGACAAGACGTGACCATCTTAAATTTTGTAGTTATATCCATCTGAAAAATTCGAAACACCCGTGTAAGCTTCAAATAACCGTGCGCGCGTGCGAGTAGCTGGTAGGAGAGCGTAGTAAAAGAAAATGCTTACTTCGGAAAAATCTTGTTTTGTCGTTCTTTGCAGGAAGTCTTAATATCACCTCACTCTCAACTGTGCCTGTGAGGCGCAGTACTCTGCACGGCCTTTTATAGCCAGACGGTCATGTGATAACGCGTGCTATAGTACTTACGAGCAAGAAAGACGTATATAGAGTTGTAGGAAGTCTGTACCAGCATGATCGTATTTGGTCCCGACTAACACGTACATAGAATTCTAGGAAGTCTGTATCAGCATAATCGTATTTGGTCACGTACATACAGTTCTAGGAAGTCTGTATCAGCATAATCGTATTTAGTCATGTAGTATAGGCGTTACGAGCAATAAAGACATAAGTACCATGGGTATAAATAGAGATCGAGGCAGCCGATATCTTCATAACCGTTTAAGGTCACGTAATTTCTTCACGCACTTTACAGGTTAGTAATTACCTTTTTAATTATTGTATAGTGTATGTATAAGTGGGTGAAACGCAAACCGATCCTATCATTCGCGCACGCTGATTTCAGAGTGCATATGGCGCAAGACGATAATGAGCCTCAGAGATTCACGATCGAGGAGAAACAGACCAGACTGCACAGGCGTTTCAATGCTCGGGGAACGCAGCTTACTGTGCGTCTCTTACCACCACCTGAGGGACAGAAGGATCCAAACTCCATGTCGCACTTCCTAGACAGTGTGACAGAATTGTTCGAGTACGCGTTACGAGGTATCGAAGATAGCGATATGATAGGAATTACAATTAGCAATAAAGTTAATGTGAAGGACAGAGCTATAGGGATTAGCTTCAGAAGAAAGGATCAGATAAAAGGAGACGTGATCTGGTCGGTGTTCGAGGTCGCCCAGTCGATTGCTAGGTTTAATGCCCTAGATACATTAGTGATGACTGTCCATCGCGACAAAGGGTAGGCCGCTCGATATTATGGTTCGTCTGAAAAAGTATCGTACGAGTCAAAGCGAAAAATAACTGTTTGGCTCACGCTTTGGTCATAGGGAAAGCAAAAGTAGACGGCGATCCAAATTATGAATCATATCGCCATGGATATAATACACGTCCCATAGTCGATCGTTTACTCGAGACGACAGGTATAGACTTGTCGGCCGGTAGGGGAGTACCCGAGCTAATGAGATTCCAAGAACATTTCAGAGTATAGGATCGTCGTTTTCGGAGGATTGAATTGCGAGGATATATATTTCGACGGGTAGGTAGAATCCGAAAAAAGAATTAACCTGGTGTATGATGACGTAAATAGACATTTTCATGTGATAAAGTCTTACGGGTGCGAGGACGCGACAATATGTATGCAGAGGATGTAATAAAGGGTGTAGACGTGGCGTGACGCATAAGTGCGGAGAGACGTGTAGCGACTGCAAGTCGGTTCCTCCATACACGTTCTTTGAAGAAAGTCCCATGCGAGTCCTGCAACAGAAAATTTAGAAGTTGCGCGTGTTTCGAAAAACATAAGACAAACAAGCTGGAAGGCAAGACAGTCTGCGAAAAGGTGCGAAATTGTGAGAAAAAATCACGAATATTTCAAACCATACTGCGTGAATTATAATAAGAACATGGAAATAAATCATCTCCATTATATGCAACCTTTTTAAAACGAAGTGCCCAGCGCCGATGATGTATTATTCGTATTCTATGATTTTAAGACCTCACAGGACACGAAAATTAGGGAAACGGCAAAACTGCATGTCCCGATCCTCGTCTGCCTTCAACAATTCTGTACGGCTTGCGAGATGCAAGACGAAGATGGTGAGAGGGATTGCGCACGGTGCGGTAAGAGACGGCATTCGTTCTTTGAAGACCCCGTAGGCGATTTGCTATCGTACCTATGCGAACCGCGCCCATTGTGTAAGAAGATCGTCGCGATAGCGCACAATGCCAAAGCCTTTGATTCCCAATTCATATTGAATAGGGATATTTTACATAAGGGGACCCCCGAATTGATATTAAATGGTCTAAAGATAGTCAGTATGAAGATCCACCATTTTCAATTTTTGGATTCGGTATCATACATGCCTTTGCGCAAGCTGCCCGAGGCATTTGGGTTGCCGTCGTCTACGTCGTGGTGTCCCATTACTTCAAAACCGAGGCAAATCTAGTCTATGTAGGGCCGATACCTGACATCGAGTATTACGGTGCTGACGAGATGTCGGGGGGGAAGAGGAGGGAATTCATGGCCTGGAATAATGAGCAGAAAGTCAAGGTCTTCGACAATCGACACGTGTTAGAATACTGCCAAGATGATGTCACCGTACTGCGACAGGCATGTCGTGTATTCAGACGGGAATTCCTAGAAATAGGAAATATCGAGGTTTTCCTCGAGGCACTGACAATCGTGTCGGCGTGTAACAAGGTGTTGTGCAAATAATTTTTTAAACCGAGACGATAGCATTAATTCCTCCTGGAGGTTATAGCGCCAATCGGAGAAACAGCAAGAAAGCGTTGATGTGGTTCTTGCATATGGAACGTACGGATGGGTGCCACATGCAGCACGGGAGAAACGGGCGCGAATATAGAACTCCGGAATTGCCGCATTACAGCGTGGACGGTTACTGCGCCGAGACCTAATATACGAATTCCTGGGATGTTACTATCACGGCTGCAAGTGTCAGCCGTTCAGAGACGTGAAAACGTTGGCGAGCGGAGAGACGCTGGCCGAACGGTACGAACAGACGCTGGCTCGGATCGAGCGGTTGAAGAGTGTTGGCTATAATGTCAAAGTGTAATGGGAATGCGAATTTGAAGGAGCTGACGATCTGCGGACACATCCCATCGTTAGACACGAGCCGATGAACACTCGAGATGCTCTGTATGGGGGTCGAACCGAGGCCATGCGTCTTCACTCTAAGATTAGAGAGGGTGTGGAGTCTGTACAGTTCTGCGATATAATCGGTATTTACCCGTACATCTGCAAATATTTCAAGTTCCCCATCGGTCATCCGATCATTCACGTAGGGGAAGCATGCGCATAGACGCCTGTCTAAAGATGGAAGGTCTGATGAAATGTAAGATCGTGCCACGCAAGGACCTCTACCACCCTGTCCTACCATACAGATGGGACAAGAAAATAATATTCTGCCTGTGCCGCACGTGTGTTCAAGAACACAACGCAAATAGCGAATTCCAACATCTCAGTGATACCGAAAGATGCGTGGAAGGCACTTGGGTCATACACGAGGTACGATTGGCAGTCGCCAAAGGATATAAGATTTTGGAAGTGTTGAAAATCCATGAATACAGAGTCACGTGTTACGATCCTGAAACGGGTGAAGGCGGATTCAACACTTTTTTTAAATTAAAAGCGGAGTCGAGCGGTTTCGCGAGCAGGGTTCGAACCGAGATGGATGAGGTCCAATACATCGACCAATTCTATCAGGACGAAGGCGTTCGGCTAGACAGAGACTCCATACGTTATAACGCTGCAAAACGAGGTCTAGCCAAACTATATCTCAACTCCATGTGGGATAAATTGACGGAGAGAAGTAACAGGACGCAGACGAAGTTCATCTCGGAGCCAGCAGAACTGTGAAGACTCTTGGTAACGCCAGGTGTCGAAGTGCAAAACATGTTGCCAGCGATGACGTAGTCTGGATATCTTGGCAGTATTCCGCTGACGAGCGCGTGCCTAGCTTACGTCATACGAATGAGGTCATAGGCGCTTATGTCACCGCCGGAGCGAGGATTCATCTGTATGGTTTTCTAGACAAGCTGTAAGAAAACGCCATGTACACGGATACGTACTCTGTGATATTTATACAGCCAGGGCCTGGAAGCGAACCTACTCTAATAAAGACGGGTGACAATTTAGGTCAGATGCAATCCGAATTAAAAAAGGGTGAAATAATCGTGGAAGTGGTCTGTGCCGGCCCTAAAAATTACGCGTACAAGACGTATAATTCGGCGACTGGCGAGAGCAACACCGTTTGTAAAGTTAGGGGTATAACACTTAACTATAACGCCTCGCAATAGGTAAATTTTGCGAAGATAAAGGAAATGATCTTGAGCAAAAAGGACGACGAGACAGTCACCGTGCACACAATGAACAAGATCAAACGCAAAAAGATTGATGGAGGAGTACATTTAATAAGTATACCCGTGGACAAGAGGTGTAGAGTGACGTTTTTAAAGCGAAGACGTCTCAATGACAATAAGTCACTTCCGTTCGGGTATATTAACGCGAGGTGAATGTCAAAATAGGACATTCACATGGCTGACGACATCAGGTTCAAACATCCTTTTACCTGCATCGTGAGTGGTCCGTCAGGATCGGGCAAGTCATCGTTTACCTTGCGTCTTGTTCAACATCTCGATTCTCTGTGTACGGAACCTAACTTTAGCGGTGGAATCATTTGGTGTTACAGTGAGGTCTGCCGTTCCCGACAGAAGTTGGCCGCTAAACATAAGAACGTCAGTTTTTACAAGGGTGTTCCCCAGAATTTTAGTGATGACCTCGGTAAACCCTTTCTCATAATTCTCGACGACCTGTTGAACGAGGTGAATTCGAAAGACGTATGTGACCTGTTCACGTAAGGCAGCCACCATAGGAATATTAGCGTTATTCTTATAACTAAGAACCTGTTTGTCAGGGGCGTTTCTGTCGAGACATATCGCTAAACGCTAAATATTCAGTCGCCTTAAAGTACGTCAGAGACAAGAGTCAATTTCAATACTTGGCGCGACAAGTGCATCCCGAAGACAGCGATAGTTTATACAAGTCTTATCTGGATGCTACCGAGAGACCGCACGGTCATCTTATATTAGATTTCGCGCAAGACACAGACGACCGCTTGAGGTATCGAACCAACGTCTTCCCGGACGAATATCCGCCTATAATCTAAATGCCGACAAAGACGGATAATTAAGCGGATAAGATCGAATTACCACACTGCATGTATTAAAGACGGCAGATACTAAACTACGTAAAGCTATACTCACAAACTGTAAGAGTGAACTTGTGAAATCTTTGAGTTACTGCTCCTTGAACCTGTTGCGAAGTAACGTCAAGTTGACACCGTGCCAGAAGAGGAAATTGTGAAAACACAGAGCTACGCAAGCTAGCCGATAGGCACGTTTCACTAACTTCTAAGAAACGTTCAGCGAGGCGGGTTCTTGCTCCCTCTCCTAGGCGCTGTGCTGCCAACTATCGCCAGTCTAATATTCAGGCAGCGTGACTCATTGAACAGAACATGTTACGTAAAATGTTCCTCGTATCGGCAGATTACCTAAATACCGTCACGAGCAATAACATTAACACCCCAGCCACTCCGCCTCCCGACACGGTTCGGAAAGCCTCGAAGGCAGGAGAGAAACATAATAGCAGTAAACGACGGACTGTAAAAAAGATAAAGAAGAAGAAATATACGCCGAAACGTGAACACGATAGGTGTGTTGCAAACGCTCCACGGCGAGACGAGACTATGATAAGTGGTTTAAAGTACGTGCCAAACTTCACGAGGCGTATGTCGAAAGGAAGTCAGATAGACTGTAGGCGATTTCATAAAGCAAGTACTACCAGCCTCCTACTCATCGCAGCGGGTACGCAGACAGAACATGGTCCCACAAAACGGAAAAAAATCTTAACTTCCTCCTCCTCCTACAATCCCCGCGAAACGTCGTATAGCATATAAGACGACGACGCGGATTCCATCTACGTCTAGTGAAGTCGATTATGAGGCGTCTACTCCACAGACCTCTATTAAAAGAGACGTTGATGGTGATGACGAGGTAAGCACCGATGACCAACGAGTCGACCCCACGTGATAGATTACGGTGCGATGACTGGACGCATTGGCTAGTCCGTATGTGTCCCCATATTTGTTTGAATCTAAGAAGCGCGGTCTCGATACAGAGTACGGTATCCGAACAGACGCTGACGGGTTCATGATCGGCTATTCGCGATTCGGTGTGGATCGGGACGGTAATATCCATATCAAGAACGTAGAGTTCCCGGCTACAAAGGGTCTGTGGAAGCTCCTGACGCGTAAGGTGGATAAAAAATCGATTACCACAGACGATCTAAAACAATATAAGGCAATATTGAAGTTGACCAATGCGCATTTATAAGGTTATAACCCCGAAGCTAACATCCGCACTTCCAAAGGTCTCAAGTTTAGGGACGTTATTTCGAGGCTTTTCCCAGGCACCACCACCACCCGACAGAGTGGCGTCGAATCCGCATTACGCCGCGAGTGGATAACGTATTAGTTTTTACCATGTTGCGGAATCTCTATTGTGATCCTACTGCACCGTAAGGATTTTCTAGCTTACACAAGCTTCAACAGGCAGACACGCTGCTGCTACCGGTAAACAGAAAAAGACACCTGCTGCTACTGCACCGTCAGCTCTGTCCAGCCCACACGCAAAGCTTCGAAAGGCAGTTAGACACGTTCCCAGTAAACAAAGAAACGTCTAACCAGATAAAGGCATGGCTAGAGAAGCAAGATGCATATACGAAGCATCGGCTCCTCAGAAAACGCTTCCCCAGAAATCCGTACAAAGTCAACAATATCGACGACGTTTGGGAAATTGATATTTTAGATCTGTCCACCTTGAAGAAATATAATAATAATTATAGGTATCTACTGCAGGTAATTGACGTGTTTTCAAAATATCTGCATAGCATACCTTTACGTACAAAGACGGGAAAAAAGGTAGCAACAGCACTCGAATCTATATTACAGGACCCTAAATACATGAAACCTATACGCAGACTGCCCGAGTGGGTGCGTACAGATAAGGGGAAAGTTTTTTAATACCCAATTTCAGACGTTGCTAAAACGTGAGAGGATCAAGTTTCAAGTCTGTAAAAATCCCGACGTCAAATGTGCGGTCGTGGAGCACGTCAACAGAACTCTGCGCGATAAACTGTCCAGATATTTCACCTTTAAGAACACGTATAGATATATAGATGTCCTGTCCAAATTTGTGAATGGAGGACAACGCTACAGTTCATTGGACCACTGGTATGGCACCCGCCGACGTGCGCGACACCGACGTTTTAACGATCTGGAATAAGATGCCGGGAAAGGCAGAAAGAACGCTACGTTTAAGCAAGCTAAAATTTCGGGTAGGCCACCACGTACGCATCAGCAAGGGGAAGATGAAATTCGCGAAAGGCGGAGAACAAAATTACACCACAGAGATATTCAAAGTACGTAAGGTCGTGCACAGAACTCCCCGTCCCGTGTTCTAACTGGAGGACTTGCGTGGCCAAGAAATCGAAGGCCAGTTTTACAGCGAAGAATAGGTTCCCGTTCGCATCACGAAACAGACCACTTATAAGATAGATAAAATACTGGACAAGAAGGTCAGACGCGGCATTCTAGAGTACCTGGTTCGATGGAGAGGATACAGCGCAGATTTCGATTCTTGGGTTCCTGCCAGCGATATACAGTCTGTGTAAATAGAAATATGGATCGTGATCATTTCTATATCACGTTGTTTAGTAACGCCTCTCAAGATATATACCCAGACAATAAGATCGCAGCCTTCACGATACAATTGGCACAGCCTATAAGACTAGACCCGTCCGAAATATGGGAGGTGGGATAATGCGAACTCTCCTACTCGGCGACCCGGCAGCAGTTAGTCAATAATTAGAAGGCTCTGGTGTATTGCGATCTCATAGCGCCACAGCTTATAGGCACCACTAATGTCAGATGTCTGAGATCGTTCAGAATCGTGCCAACTGATCATGATAGCGAGTTCTTATACGAGAACGTCTATTATGTTCCCGTGGATAAGGGGACGTTTCGAGACATACGTATCGAGATACTAAATCTGTCTGGGGAGCGGATCACCTTTAGAGATAGCAAGACCCCTTGAAGGCGTTCCCTCATTTTCGGCGAGTCGTCACACATTGATATATAAACATGACATCGATACCCTCACCCACATTACCAAGTATGACGCCGTTAGGACAGTATTATATACGACAAGCGGGGTGTGGCGGAGTGCGTGGTCACTGGCATAGGTCCCATCTCTTCCGTCCCACCATTCATTCAGCGACCCGTACTCTGGAGCAGTGCCAAGTCTGTCGGACGCGAAGCGTTGCGCACTGACGGAAATATCATGACCGAAATAGCCGCCAATCCCGGACAGACAGGGGACATCCTATCAAAACACGTGTCGGAAACGACGCAGAATGGTGTACGTAAAAGAAAGAGAGCATCTTCCCCTCACAAACCGCGTGAGCAGAAGGCCAAGAGAGATAGAAAAACTTTTCTTCTGAACGCAAGGCCCCTTCCAAGACTATAAATAGAGACATATTCTCGTGATTCGCAACAGTAACTACCCGATCATGTCTGGAGACGTAGAGTTTGTAACGTCCGAGTTCGATATTTTCGCGCATAAGCCTATACAGACGGCAATCCTAGAGACGCATTTCGTCCACTCTAAGCCAATCGCGACGGTAGATCAGAACGAACTCGAATTTTTTATACCCGGCGATGCCGAGACACATCGATCAGGACATTAAACTCTATGTTAGAGGCAAGATAATCGGCACGGATGGGAAAGATCTTGACGCTTCAAATTTTACGGCGTAACCAACAATTTCGTCCATTCTCTGTTCAGTCAATGTAGCATCTCCCTTAACCGAGTGAACATCACACCAGCCTCTGAACTGTACCCCTACCGCTCATATCTGGAATCCCTCCTGACCTATGGCTCCGACGCTGCCAGTTCGCATCTTACAAATGCGTACTGGTATCTGGACGAAGGGGACGTCTTGCCGGGCGATCCGACATCTGACAACATTAGAAACAAAGGCTTTGTCTAGAGATGGGAGCGGCAAAAACAGAGCAAAGTAACAGAGTTATACGGTCGTCTACACGCCGACATCTGCAACGTCTTGCAATTTCTGCTGTCGGGCGTCCGCATGCAGATAAGATTGACCAAGGCCAAGGATGATTTTTACCTTATGAACGAAAATGCCGATACAAAAGCGACTTTTAAATTTCTCGACGCCGAGCTGATCGTGAGTCGCATCCGACCTAGCCCAACAATCTCCATTGGCCATAAGTAGAATCTAAGCTAAGGACTCCTTGCCAGATATAAGTTGAAGAAGGTCAAACTCGAGACTTTTACGTTTGCCGGCGGCCCTCAAGCAATATCAATCAATAAAGCGGTGTTGGGTATGCTCCCGAAACGTCGGATATTTACCATTGTAAAGAACACGGACTTTCTCGGTTCGCGAAATCGAATACGTATAATCTCCGCCATTACGATCTGACCAACTTCACCATGTACGTGAACGGTAGACAGATTCCTAGCGAGAGTCTGTCTCTGAACATGGGTCACGAGAAAACGTCCGTCAGAGGGTACGGTACACTGTTCGAAGGCACAGGCATTCACCACTCGAACTCGGGACTCCAGATAAGTCACGACATGTTTATAAACGGTTTCTTCATGATAGTGTAGTCTTACGCCTCATCTGGCAGCGTCGGAAGGTCATGCGTCACCCCCACAAGCGGCGATATCAGGATAGATCTAAAATTGGCAACGCACTACCCGAGTCCATCACCTGTCTTGTGTATCTAGAGTATGACAATTCAGTGCGCATAGATCTGGCTCGCAACGTTTCGACAGACTTCTTGTAATGGACACCGTCCAGATTCAGCACGCTCTAGAGAATGTTAATTCTTTTCTCGTGTCTATGCTTCGGATCTCCTACCGCTCTCGATCGTGCAGACTGGCACGCTCATAGTTAACACGGACCCTCACACATAGCCTGGCATACACTGGCAAGCGATTAATTTTCAAAACCCCCCGATCCTCAAACGGTTATTTTCCATTCCTACGGCCGCTATCCACATATTCCCACCATCCTAGGTTTTATACGACACCATTGTACAGTCTGGTAATATAACAGAACGCAACTCCAAGGACCTACCACTACAGTCTGCGGCGAATATTGCTGCCTCTTCGCTCTATACATGTATAGGGGATACACCCCACAACAGTTTGCGGGTCTGTTTGCTGCTAAGAACGCTGACCAAAGAATCCACCAGCTATTGTGCTCGGAATTTGGCCCTACGCTGTGCCGACAACGCTCAGGAGGGCATTGCTGTACCACCCTATATAAAAGGTGTCATTAACGTTAATTGTTTCATTCTGTGTATGACAGCACTCAAAGATGGAGTTTGTGTGATAGAATTTGAAGTCCTGCACTGCCGGCATAACGAGGAGATCGTCAAAGAAGTCTCAGTCGCTGCCGAAAATGTCATAGAGACATTTCATTTTAAATCACCATACCCTATGATGGCTCAGGGCTCTGAAGAAAACGGCTTGTCGTGGTCGGACGGGCAGCTCGTCTATGACAAGCTTCGCAAAGCCATATGCGAGGCCGTGTCAGGATACGCGCATCTGTACGCGTATGGCGTCGCAAAGACCAAATTTCTCACTACCTTGCTGGCGCAACCTGTAAGAAATCTAGAGGATTTTAAAAGTCCCCCACCCCACGGCCTCAAGGCGCAATTCAGTTGCAGTATGCAGTGCCCTCAAGAATTATCAAAACTACCGCTGCGCAACACGAAACGCGCACACACTATTCAAATGGCTCAAGCATCACCTTCATTCCCGCTACTATATCAGCTGTCCTCCAGACTTTACACGCCATACCGCTTCGTTTACTTCGGATGTATCGCAGCTGTAATGACGTCATTTTAAAACGGCGCTAAACATCTATCAGCCTATCAGTACGCGTCGCCATGTCAGCCGGAAAGCGTCCACGTCAGCAGCGACAGGCACAATCTACGAAGAGGATAGCAATGCTGGCCCCCCGACCCGAAACGTTTCCGAGCACCCGAATTCGACACGTGTCTGGAGGTCATTACCACTGCGCTCGCCGATCCCAACAGAGCCCTGCTACGCCGCGTCTTCTTCGTCGCTGAGGACAAGTCCAAATACGTGTCAGTGGGCTACAATCCTACCCGTGATTATCAGCCGCTAGCAGAATTCGAAGGCGCCAAGAAGCTGCCTCTGCTCGTCAACGCTCAACAGCTACAAACTATGGCCGAAAATATCGCGGCCCTGTGCGACGCTCTGTCTACAAACGAACATTATAAGAAGACGGACGGAGCTTTAAAATGAACACGACCGGCACTTACAGGGTTGCCAGAGTGTATCTCGGCAAACAGTACATGACATTCACGTACGAGGAGTTGCCTGTATAATGTATATGATTCAGAACCAGATGACTTTCTACATAGCCGCCATGACTGATGTATTGGCCTATATAGATACGGCTCACAGCTCTTCAACATATGTGCAGCCCTCCTCTACTGCTGACAAATCTATCAATTATTATCAACTGTTCGAAAAACTCAAGTCTGTATTAACAGTCTAACCATTCTCAGTCCTCGTTTCTGATGCAATAAAGGACGCCTACATAAAACTGAACACGCATGCGCAGTCGTTATTATTTCATTTTCCTATCACTAGAGGTCTCTCCTTTCCAATGTAATCCCACTATAAAGAGGACGATAAGCGAGCGTATGCATGACATTTCTAATGTGTGCACTGCCATGGACGTCAACGATGGCCCTGTCTCATCATCAGAAGATTCTGATATCTCGCACGAGACTCAGACTCCTCCGCAGGTGTGCGGCCGCTGCCGCAGCAGCAGCGACAGTCCACCACCCACGAAACCTGCAAGGTCCGCAGACATAGGTAGTAAGGACCTATCTCGGGACGGAACAAAACTGAACTTGTTCTTTAGCTTCATGGTGTAGGGGTGACATTGGAGGTCAGGCTCCGTCTGTCTTGACCCCTAGGTTGGGGATCGGTTCCCCAGTGTAGATGATGTGTATGACTCGCGAGCCATAGGTTGTATATCCGTTTGGCCTAAAGGGACGGATGAAGCTAAAAAACGAGTTCAGTTAAGGTCGACCCCAAGATAGATGGCGTTGATGCCGGTTGTTGGGGATGGGTTGCACGCGAGCCATAGGTTGGGTATCCGTGGCTCCACAGCGTCCCCAATGTTGGGGATGGGCTATGGCTCCACAGCGTCCTCAAAGTAGGGGATCGGCAGATGGCCATAGGTTGGGATAGGGAAGGGTATGCCCCCCGCCGTATATAGTTTGGGCGGGGGGTATGGGAAGGCCCACCTTATGTATGTTTGGGAGGGCCTCTCCCCAAAAAGAGGGATGCACTGCGTGCATCCCCCGGCCAAGTCGCTGTGCGACTGGCAGCCATGTTAGTTTGTTGGCGTGAGATATAGGTTTGCGAGTGTAGGGGAAGGGAGAAGGGGAAGGTACGGTAACACCATCTGTGAGGAAAAGATAGGAGTTAGAGGTATGCCATCTGTGGTGGAGCTGCGGAACTAAATGGTATAGAGTAGTTCCGTTGGCAGAGGTGTTGTCATGGAACAATATAGCATAGAGTATTTCCGTTGGTGTGGGCGTTGGCTGCAGGCCCTGAGCGTTGTGATAAACAGTGCGGTGACATCATTGACCATATATGGGAATGTGAGATGTGGCAGGCTGTGACATGCCAAGATGGCTGCTGTTAGTTTGAAATAAAGACAAGTGAATATGGTGTACATAGAGAGATTGGTTTTATTAATAGACTGTATTTACAATGGTTGGACTACCAGTTGCAACGATGCGTTGTTTCATCATAAGACAAGGTTAAACCTGCCGACGAAGGCTCGGAAGAAGGGGCTGCCATCGACGTTGGAG
>Ga0268261_10001958_pt1 | contig 14595 bp, 7 predicted proteins | sample TergutNc150P1_FD_190353 | JGI IMG/M metagenome (GOLD analysis project Ga0268261, IMG submission 190353) | Nasutitermes corniger P1 segment gut microbial community from laboratory colony in Florida, USA - Nc150 P1 (SPAdes) (version 2) | ecosystem: Host-associated > Arthropoda: Insects > Digestive... | reverse complement strand
CGACGAGCTGATCACTCGTCCAGAGGAGTCCTACCGACTGTGCTGCGTCGTTGTGTGTGATCTAGAAACATCAAGAATGGGTGCTCCATATATATATGACATTAGTCGCCTAAGGGTTAAAGTTCTAAAATTTATTTCCCTATCGCACATTTTAAAGACTGTGAAACAATAACAATTCCATCTATTCGGTAAACGTCACGCTATGAATGTGTATGGAAGTGTAGACGTTTGGTTCCACACATTTTTTTTACCTTGCAGTTAAATAAAGGAGAGTGAAGAGTTTCACACCCCGACGCATTGACTTGTAAAGAGAGAACCACCCGGTATCGTGTGGATAAGAGGCTGGGTGGACTGCAGTGTCATTCTGTGCTCTGGAAAAGATAATATTGCTTTCCGCTGCTTACAATCAACTGAGATTTCTCGGCTATCCCACCCACAATATGTCACTGTAATACTGATTATGCTATGCAAGATTAGTGTAATTTATATTAGTGTTTTCTGAATGTATCATCATTCGGTTTTGTAGATAGCCACAAATGTTTCGGGGAATAATGTCGCTCCCTCATCAGGGCAGAAAGGGGCTGCACATTGCAGCTGGAAACAAAACATTTTACCGAAACAATACTCGTACATGTCTAACAAACCACATATTGTTACGTACCATAAACCCGTTATCTAAATATGCGACGACCATAAAAATGTCGAATCTGTGAATTCTTAATCAGCATTGTAAGAAAATATTCTGCTGTACCATAAAAGATACATAAGATTGAACCTCTCCTTCGCTGTTATGTTTTTTGATGAAGCCATAGCAACACTTTTACTGTCCGCATCTTGTCGCTAGTTCTAATTCAGAGTCGAGGAACGACGTAGGAGAGGCCTCCAGAATATCAATTCAGGAGGGAGAGTGCTGGAGTACTCACTTCGAATACAATATCATGCATTCGGTCTTATTGTCTAGAGGAGAGATTTCTAAATTTTTCACAACTGGAACAGCCGGTCGGTAAAGTCCTCTTTCAACTCAGGCTACCAAGGCTGGTTATTTTTTAGAAGCACCCAATTTAAAAATCCAGGACATTTTCTTGTTAAAATATATTTATTGCACAGTGTTATTTTGACGTTATAGATTCTGTGCAAATTAATCGAATATAGTTTTTTAGTCGTGACACTGCTAAGTGCACTTTTGATACACACAAATACAGTCTTATATTTCTTGTACATGTAGGAGTGATATAAGATTTTATTTTTTTATACCTAAGGAGAAATTGTTGGTTTCGTAAATGAACAACATATTCTATTAAATTCGCTTGGCAAGACAAGGAAACGTAAATTCCCTCCAAAGAGTCTAGAGCAGGGTTTCAAACACGCGGCCAGCCAGATTATTTTGTACTGTTTTCTCACTGATCTTACTTCCATTACAGAATGTGGTGTGGCTCATTACCGAAAATTTTATGTTTAAAGCTTTTTTAGTCTTGGGAATGAATAGGTAAACATTTTGCAATTCCTGGTTCGTAACGTGCAAACTGCATCCGCAAAGAAAGACAAAAATCAAATAAACTTTTTAATTTAGTGATTATAATACATTTTTATGTTTGTTACAAGTACAGATTATTCTTAATTAAGTGTTTATTTTAAACGAAGATTCTTAATTTCTCTCTTCTATATAATAATGTAAGAACCGAATCGTACTTCGAAATTATTTCGTTGGCTGTCTTATTATTTGGTCCAGACGGTCTCTGAAGCCCAAACAACCTTTTATTTAATGGGTATCATATCAACTTCCCTGTCGGTAAAGTGGTAAAATATAGGTAAATTTCATTCTAGAACAGACCTTGAAGGCCGCGAGAGGGAGTAGGATAATAGCTCTACTTTTTCTTTAATCTCGACGCTAGACGGGGGTGGGTGGTCAACGCCACTTTCCACCCACTTTACCCCCGCAAAAAAACGCAGCACCTGTTGCACGGAAGACTAGGTCTGGATGAGTGCTGAAAATTTCTTTCCACTGAGGATTTTATTTATTTATTTTATTTTTTGCTCTTCATTGACTTTATCTCACTCACACACACATCATGCCAAAATGCAAGTAGGCACAAGGACACCATATTCTCCGTCACCAACACTTTTTTTCTTCTCTCCTCTTTGAAGGGAACCCATGTTATAGAGCTTAGCCACGCCAAGACTTCACTCCCTTCAGTCGGCCAAATCTTAGGAAGTGTCCAAGTAATGCCGTAGGTCTTCAGCCGTGCACTGCACTGATAAAACCATCATCGCGTGCGGCACATGAAACCAATATATTCAAGCGCTGATAGTTTCCCGAAGTGTGTCACCACATAAAACAACAAATGCGCTAAAAACCGTAGAGTTGCTTAATGTTTTGTGCACGCCAGATTTTGAAGACCTGACAGAGAAGCCACTTTCGAGGAATCCGTCGAGGTACCGTACCATGGAGCGTGTACACACACACACACACACACACACACACACACACATATATATATATATATATATATATATATATATATATATATATACGCCCACTCCTGATAGTCCTTAGAAATTTAAAATCCTTGGGATCGCAGTGACACGGGGGTTTGGAATGGGAGACAAAGTTACCCAGACTCGAAACCATTGATCCTTCAGTGAGCTGGGCAGGTTGCGTTGTGCTTGCATCTCATCGGGAACAAGCTGGTGCATTGGCCTCAACACCAGTGAGGTCCATACCCCTTCTCGAACTAGCGCCTAAAGGATCACAGTGGGTACCTTGAAGATCGCTCCGTGAAATATGAACTAGAATCGCGGTTACAAGTTGCCGGAGGTTCTCTTGCGAGATGGGGAAAACCTGTGTCATGCCAGATCCGAGCAAGTTCAAACCTATTGGTACACTCTGTCCTTTGTTTGAGGCACAGGTACATATGGTACGCCCCCCTTACCTCCTCCTTGACCTTCCTCGTTGTTACGGTCCAGGACAGCGTACTAGTCTGCATTACTGTCTGTGCAAAACGAACGCCAAGAATCGTGATATCCTGCTAACAGGGAATGTCCACACCAAATACCGAAATGTCCCACGATACGACGGCTAGGGCTTTGGATTTCCGTAGGTTGAGTCGAGCTCCTGTTGCCCCTTCATAATTCCTGATAAGTTCGAGCGCTAAGCTGACCTGCTGCTCATACATGAGGAGCAAAGTGCTTTTTTCAGCATGTATCACCACGCCTTACTTCCCGTTGCCACACTGTATGCCTTCGGAGTATCGATCTAACGTAAAGAGCTACGAGTTCAAGGCCAGAGTAAACAAGATCATGCTCACTGTACACCCATGTCGAATTGCGCCTCGAACAGGGAAAGGCCTGGAACGGAAACCATTTATCTGTTCAGACGATAGCGCCCCATTATACATGGCTTTTATCACTCTTAGCAGGTTGACAAGGTAACCATAGGCCTGCAGTAAACGAAAGAGATACTAGTGCGAGATCTCATTAAAGACGGCTTCGGAGTCTAAGGATAGGGTGCAAGACGTTTTATCTTGAAATGTGCGCGTGTTGTCGTGTCTCGTAAAACCGCTTTTGCGTCGGAGATGATTCTGCCTGGCACCCCACAATACTGGCCGACGGCATCACCGCCGAGAGAGTAAGACGCACAATCCGCTATTATACACGCCAGACTTTTTTTGTCGGCATTGGGGAGTGATCGGTCTATAGTCCGCCTGTTCCATCGAAGATTCCTTGTTTGGGCGCACACTACTACGCCTATTTTTCGTGCTGCAGTTATTTTGACTCCTTGAAACATCTGATTATACAATATCAACATGTCGTCGGTGAAATCCAGATACTTTATATAAAATTCCAAGCTAATTCCATCCTACCCTGGGGATTTATTAAGAGCTCCTTGTCGCAACGCCAAATACAATTCCATGTCAGTGACTGTCACTACCAAGTTCTCTCTCATGTGTAAAGGCACAAGCTTGGATACTTCTAGCTCTATTCGACTAAGACATTCACCATTAACTATTGTTCATCATAACGCTGTCTCAAGGTCTCCATCATGTTGCGCGAGATGTCTATGCTGCTCGTTAGGACGGCACCAGAGCTGCCCAACATCCTAGTTATCTGCTGGCCTGTCCTCCTGGCCTGCCTCTGAAAAAGGTGAACTATCGTCGGCCTCTCCTGTCTATTGTGAATGACTTTGTATTCATGCTCTGTGCGTGAATTATTTTCGTGTAAAAGAAACTAAGTCGTGCAAGTGTTTCCCTATGAGGACCTGGGTCTCTAGAAATGTCATACACACAGGAAAGGTAGAATTCCTCGTTCAGCGAATCAAACTTGGGCCCCCGCTCTTCCTGCATGAAAAAATACCAGATGTTTTCTTGACGCCTTTATCCAACCACGAATTACGGTCAGGATAGTACCGTGGCATTGATTTTCAACGTATCCATTCATTACGGAGGCGGCGGACTCGCTGTTCTTTCTCCTACAGTTGGCTGTTGAATTTCCGTAGCCCTCGACAACAGTATGTTATCTTATCTCCCGGTGTTATCCTTAGACACACTGCCGGATGGTCTGGAAACGCGACCACTACTGTCTGCTCTTCGTATACGTTTTCTTGAAGTTAATTAGGTTAACACACATTTTGTCGAGGCGTGCCGCACTCTGTGGTACATAATACGTGAGCGTCCTCTTTCTGGCTGTGTATCCATATATCGATACGACGGTCCAATCGGTCCAAGATTCTACTAAATATCTGCTTCCCCCATGCAATCCTCCGAGGACAAAACACAACTAAAGTCTCCACCCATGATTAAGAGGGGCGGATGAAATTCGATTAAGTATGCCAGGTCCAAATTAAAAACGTTTTCACGTTCCTGTCTTTGGGAGGTACAATACAGACACTTGACTAGACTGCCGCAGTTCTATGCCCCGACGGTAGTAGGGTTACTCATGATAAAGCAATGCCCTCTTTAACCAAAATGGCCGGTCCGTCGGCGTGTGTCACCAATGTTTAATGCATTGTGTATCCAGTGATGCTCTGCACGTCTTCGATTGTTACCTACTGAACAAGCAGGGTGTCAGTATCATGTTTATCAGTGAAGGCACCCAACATGATAGTCGTATACACGAAAAACATCCATTTATGTTAAATGTCGCAGTCTTGTGGAGTGAATCCATGGCGTGGGTAGGAAGGCGTATCCAGACTACTGATTTTTTCGTGGCATGAGTCCTCCCATTTTCAATATTGGTGAAATGCATTGTTCTCCTGTTACGATGGCTCTTCCCCGTTTCTCGATCTCTACCTTAGTATCAACAGTACAACCGGGGATATGTAACAGGACCTCCATTAATAACTCCCACAACAACAAAAAATCAGTACGGCAGTCTTTTGTTTGCAGTGAAACTTGTGTAACATCCGTTTCTTAATCTATGCATGAATGCCATTGATGTTATGTTACAAAGTCGGTCCATACAAGTGGATGCTATTTACTCTCTAGTGAGAGTTAATGTTGCGTTCTGACTGTACTCCAACTACGGCTTCGTGGTTGCTCTCAGTTGTTATCGATCTTCTGTGTTTTGTGGCCCGATTACCTGATTCCCTAGTCCGGTGGACCGAGGACGTCCAAACCTGCCCCTTCGGATCGTCTTTCTTTGCCGTAGTCTTCTGCCGTAGTAACATGGGCTCCACTAGCAGCCTGAGAGCCCAAGTCTGCCAGCAGAGGTTCGAGTTGTGAATCAGCTAAGACGTTGTAATAAAATGATTGTGCAAAGGACTGTTGTATGCAGTTAGCACCGACATCAACCCCTTATTGATCGAGTTCTGTCAGGGTGTACCGCCCAGTTCACCGAGTCTGCAAACGCTGATTGCTGCACCTTCTTTGTACAATGTTATGACAGGTTTATGTCGTTATTCCGTTTGGGTGTCAGTACGTCAGTTTTGTTAGGTTCGTCCGAGGCTTATGGGTCAGACGTACTGGCACGGCAGTGTCACTAGGTACATCATTTGTGGACCGAGTTCCGCCCAATTCCACCATTTGGACCCACGCATATTCTACATTCTGTTGATTACTTCTCACGTCCTGACTCCTCCCTGTGACACTCTTGTGCTATATGGTCAGCTGCATTACACACAAAAACAGGCGACTGGCTGACCGACGTAGGAAATTAATACCCGTTGTCCATCGATATGTAGTTGGGACGGTACGTGATTCTTTATGCCCACCGTCACGAGTCGCATGCCATTTCCCACTTTATATCAGTATATTATTGACCATTTTTCTTCCTTTATTGCCTGTACTTTTCCGAATTCATTCATTGTTTATTGAATGACATGAGCAAGCATTTCGAGCGGTAAGTTGGATACCCTGATCGCCCGCCTTCCCAACTCCGCGGGGAAATACTGACCCTAGATATTTCACTTGTTCCATGTTGCTCTCCCGCTTTACGTTGTGTGCGGTCAAGCCATTCCGTGAAATATGTGCCTGTGGAAGGTATAAAATACTTGCCTTTTGAGTCTATCTATCTAGATCGTCGTGACTGTATTCTCGTCCAAATGTAGACTCTCATATATCCGTTCTTGGTATCAAACGCCGATATTGTCGGACTTTCCTTATCTAATATACACATCATTGTGTTTTTCCGCTCACGCGTATTCGTGTTATGTTTTCGTCTTCCCAGACACATTACATCGCTCGACAGCACGCGCAACCTTACAGGCTCGAGAGAGATGTAAACGTCTGCACCGTGCGGCTGCTCGTAACACACTGGGTTCGATCTCCGAACCTTCCAGCCCTTAGGGAGTCGCTATAACGACTACGTCATACGGACCCAAAAGTGAAGTGGTCGGGTCATTAAGTTAACTTATTTCCAGGGTTGAGAATGCTTACGGATGCACTTGCACTCTCACGTAAGTCTTCAAGGCACCATGCTTAATTAAGCACAGGCACATCTTCATTTTTCACCCAGAGCAAGGGTACCGGTCAGAGGAAAAGACGCAAGTGGTCAGGACCAGAGGCAGGTACAGAAGATGAACTTTGTGTTTCGTTGGATCTTTATGACCAGCGCAAATTTCAAAGCCAGTTCACATTCTCTGCCCTTCATAGATGTTCAATGAACGAAATGGGCACGCTTGAAAGAACAAATGTACCGGAATACAGTTTGCACCATATAATCGTGCAAAGGTCTCTGCCCTTTGAAGAGTGAAGAGGCGAGGGAAAAAAAGAATTGCTGGGTGGAGGGGGGGGGGAAGGCACGCCAGTTTTAGGCCGATAACTTGATACATCAGTGTGGTATATGGAATCCATACAGGTCGTAAATTTTTATACATTATTGACATGAATGTGGGACTTGAAAATTCAAGCCTACAGGAACATTACAACGTCTCGATTGGTGAATATCAACGGACGTTTCGTAGGAACTTAATTCCATGTACAGAGTCAATCTACCTTCTTTGAGCATTTGACTCTGGAGATGAAAGCCAAACGTTTCTACGAAACTTGGTAACTCTTTTCTCGGTACCTCCAGAAAAATTTGCAATTGTATTTCGATTAGGTTACTACCGCTTTTCGGGGACGTTTGCATGGTCGCTAAAAGCACCGATTAATCTCATCATGTCAGTCCGTCTGTCAGTCCGTATCCTCTATCGACGAGGCAGCCGCTGGACGGATTTCCGTGAAGTTTGATATCGGTGAGTTTTGAGACTTTTTGATGAATTCCAAATTGGGTTAAACTCGGGCAGAAGTATTGGGAACTTTACGTGGAGAACTAAGTAAGTTTTATTGTTACTAGCAATATTAAATCGTCATGAGGGTGCTCTCTTCAAGTGAAATGGCATCAGGCTATTCAGAGAGCCGAGGAGGTGTATATATTACGCACATACGCCACGTCACGTTATAGGTACTCTGCAAACCTTGTTTCCACATACTTTGTTATTTATGACTTATTAGTCATTGTTAATTTCCGACGATACAGAGTGTGAGATAGCCTACTGACAGCATCATAAAATGAACTGCAAAGTATCCTAAATTCTACACAGTGAAGGCTACTATCACTGACCTAGACCTTACCTCATAGCCTAATTGCATTTCCTGGCTTCGAATATCTTTACTCCCCTGGCACTCTTTTTAATATTTTTTTCTTACAGCCTTCCATTCTGCACCAAAAGCCTACTGGAATCATTATAAAGCTCTTCATGACCAATTTACGTAACTCCTTTTTTATGATTTCAAAACTTTAGTATTCATACATTCTATCAAAGACGGCGGTATCTGCAGAATATTTCTAGGCAAACCGTGAAAAAGATTTGCTTTATTTTCTTCTCCTACAACAGCCTGTTATTTCACCCAGCATTCATGCTATTTATATACTGAGAAAGAAAACCTGTCCTAACGAGAGTTTTTACGACAACAAAAAGCTCTTGCCATAAACAGTCTTTACATTGCGACCTAATTCACCGTGCCGTAAGAAGGGCATAAGTTTACTTTTAGCTGATATGAACTGAGCATTCACAAGATTCGAAAGAAAAATCTTAAGTATGTATTGCTTTCGGAATGGATTGAGAAGCAATAATGAAATAACTACTCATTTCACTAAATGATTTAAGACGATAAAAACGTCGTTAAATTACAAACATCACCAAACAAAATTTGGCCTAAATAGCTAGTTCTTCAATATATATGGATTTTCTTTATTAGCTGCAGCTCTCTTTGCACTGAGTTTCGTTCTTCCTATATAAATTACTTTATTAAATAACAATAAAAATACCGAAGAAGTTAGTTTTAGAACATGTAAATTTTGACGGTTGTTTTAATGCAATGTTACATGTAACACAACGGTATGGTATTAAATGTAAAGAAAAGGAAAAACATTTTCTTCGAAACTGTGCTAAAATTATACCAGACATCATGACATAATATCTCATAAGGCAATATTCTTTGTCGTCAACGCACAAGAACCTCTAATTTTCATGGAATAGGAAAAAATGGCATCCGCGTCTCGCCTTGCTTTTCTATCGCCCACAAGCTTTTTCAAACAAAATTTATTCTTGTCCACCAAAATGGCCATTTATTTGAGTTACTTCATGAACTTCGCATGAAGAGTAAAATTTAGTAAACAACATTAAAGTTCAAAGTATTGTATGGAAATATAGTCTTTTGGAACTATTAAATATTTGACAATTGAAAAAGTGAGAAAGTAAGAAGTGATACATTCCAAAATCTCCGTCGCTGTTTCAGTTTTAAATATGTTCTAATAACGATTAACACAATTATATCGGAGTCGTAATGTTATACAAGGCAAGTCTGTGAATTTCTTAAAACCTTTTTAGTCACCAAGAAAAAAGGACAAGCTTCCATTTGTGTTCTTGCATTCTTAAAAATTACTGTAATTCGAAGAAATAGATTACAATTTTTTGCTGTATTAAGAGTTTATTACAATAACAGAAACAATTATTCAATAGTAATTCTAGTTTTTTATAATATATTTATGTAAAAATAAAATTTTATTAACAATTGAGTTACTCTTAACAGTCGGTTTGAGGCCATCGCAAGGTATACAAATTTTCAAATGACCCCTTTATATCACAAAACTCCTGGACACGGAACTATGGTTACTACAGACTGTAGGCTGAGGTTAGAAATACCTAAAAATATCATAGTGATATTTTGGTCGTGATGAACCGTGGTGGGACAGTGAATGAACTTTAAGGTAACCAGAGGGCAGATCGTGCAGTCACAGTTTCCCATATGTGAAAAGTAAAGTTTTTTGATGTAAGGCTTGTTGATTGATAAATACTTAGCTAATAATTTACCAATGTGCAAGGCGTTTCATTCAAAAGACTTACATTTTAACAATTTCGCTGTAAGAATCTCGGATATTGTACTCTAAAAAGTACTCGCACCGTGTGCACTTATTGGAACTCTTAATTTATAACTTTTCTTTCAAGGTGGAAGACTTATTTAGGTAATAAATGCATTATTCTTACTGTATTATTATTATTATTCCTCTCTCCAAAATTATGATTATGATTTATATCGAAACTGATTTGCCTAAAGTAAGTTGCTTATTAAAAACTGAAACATTTTGCAACATTTGTGCTCAGTAATATTAAAGTGGAAAATCTTAGCAAGATATCTTCTGAGTTTTACTGTGGTCGGGCGACTAGGACTACTTGTAAACACTGAAGCCTAAGATGTATTTACGATGAACGAGCAAAAAATTAATTATTGGGAGGGCTGGAGTAGGACATTCCATGTTTGTTACAGGCAAAAATCTACAAAAATAAAATCCTTAAACTTGTAGATTCAACGTCACAAACAACACAGGATATTCATTATAAAATCCAATCTGCTAAAAATGTTTCAAGAAATAATCACTGTTTGTTGTGAGAATCACACAAAACCCACTTTAGATGTATTTGTGCGACTTCTGATTTCTAGGGTTTCTGTAGGGTTACAGTCCACGTTTCACTACCATTATAAAATGTTTTTAGTGTGATGAGAGCTAATCACTGTCAGACACTAATATAAGGTCAGTTTGCCTTGTTAAATTGTGATAAGAGTGTCTAACTGAATTCTTGAACTGCCACTGTAAGCATAAATGTTGAAATTTGAAGAGTTTTCTCGCCCGGCGGTGAGACTTTCCATTGGCATATGTATAAGTTATAATGTAACTAAAATTCGGTTCTTGGCTGTAAATCGATATTCTACAAGGGACGTGGTCTGAAACTACAGTAGCGGACTAATAATTTATACAAGCACCGCAAAATTAATAATAGTGTCAAGTTCCTAAAGTTTCGGTACGAAAGTTAGTGCACAATATTGTTGCAGGCAGCCTGGAGCTCATTTGCAAGCACATATGCGAACTGCTACATTAACTGGCTTGAAGGATCCCGTAGGAGACAACAGTGCGTGGAACGTTGCGATGTGAGGAAGTGAATCGCTTTGGGCAGCCGTCTATTGTGGAAATATGAAAGCGAATTTTATAATCAGTGATGGAAACACAGCAGATCTTTCGGAAAGTGTGTGATCATTTTTTACCCATTTGCAGATTTGAAAAGTTACGCTAACTGGTTTCGCCGTGACAGTCTGTCCACCTGGCCGCCCTGAAGAACTCAAGTAACTCTGAAAGTACTTTCATAAAATTTGTTGTTAAGGGTTTTTTCAAAACTTCTCAAAATTTCCGGTTTTTGTTTAAAATCAGCCAACAGCAACGAGCACATACGGCACAGGAAGAAGTAAACGCTATTGCGTCCTTTAAAAAACTGTACACAAGAATAAAATGTGGGTCCTTAATTTTTTGTCCAGTAGATATTTCCTTTATTTCCATTAGTTTTAAATAATAAAATAGAAGCATTGAAACGCGCCATAATTATTACGCTGTACCTGCCTTTCCTAAAGTAAATAATACCATCTTCTATGACAGAACGCCCTGTAGTCTGTTCTACATTTTCAAACATTTCTGAGAAGCACTTGTCTCCGTTTTCACGGTCGAGTATTTAACCTACTCTTCTACTCTGAAGATCGGATCATACGTTTCAACCGCCAAGTTGGTTAATCTCCCTCAGACTAAGCGGTGTCACACATTGTAATACAACATTCCTTTATAATCATCGTCGTGAAGAGCCCAAATCTCACTGTACGTAACTTATAATTTGATTTCCTTGGAAGTAGTATTGACGCTGTAAACATTTTGTCGAGGTTTAAAGGACGTCAAATATTGCGTCTCGTGTTTTAGCTTGCAGCCGCTAAAAGACCGCATTTTAAGACAGTTGCGTCTAATGTCTCTTAGTGCCACTCAGTTCAGGGATGTGGCCTTTATTTCATAAACATTTAACTTACCATGTAAAACAAAACGTAACACAACCGTGTGCATTCATGCAAATTAAAGGCTGCCAAATTATCGTGCCTGCACGCTATGCCACATGTATAGAAGTCAAACTATACAGGGTATTTCTGAAATAGGCGCCCTCACAAAAACAAGCACCCTAGAACGCTTGGCTTCTTCAGTATGACCTTAAACTTTAAAACAAATAAAAACAATTCACATTTCAGACAACAGTAGGAACGATCCTAGGACGACACGACATTTATTGCCACTTCCAAATCCATACAGTGTATAAGTAAAATTTCACAACAGGTTCTAGAAGTTTCCGCCTTGTACTGTTGAACATGTTGAACTGCTGCAGGTTTACCTTCCGATATTTAAAGTGGTCATACCGCTAAATCAAAGCGCCCTGTGATACTTGTTTATATGAAGTTCGTTCTTTGTTTTGGTGCATAGAACACGTACCCACAATACGGCCGTCTTTTTCCCAAACATCATGTATAGAAGTGTTATCGATATGTCAGTGTATATTTTTATATAAAATTCATTTGTTAAATGAGGCACATCTTCAAGTAATGCCACGAAAAGGCAGCAAATAGAGGCACGACACTCAACAAGTTTCAGTGCTGAAAGAAGCTGCTTTCTCTGCTTAAGACTGCGGTCAAATGAGGCAAACTGGAAACGGCAGGTTCCTATGAACAATTTAAAACCATCTGCCATAACACATGCACAGGGCTTTACCTTCCAGTTGATCGGTTTTCTTTTTCATTGCCTTCGAAACATCAAATCATATTTTCTGTAACGTTCGCCTCCATTTACTACAAATAAAATACAAACTTTTAGAATTATATTGAAGTGTAAATCATTTATACAGTATTGTAATTTACCAAAAAATCTCAATAAACCCCAAAGTTTATGAGGATAATGCACAACAGTTCAGTTTCTATCATGCACAAAACTGTATATCCTTAACAAACAACAATCTCTTATGGTGTATAATGGAAATGATGACTGTTGTGAGAATCAAACAAAATGACATACACGATTTTGGGAAAAATACAGAGGCTCTTAATCTCAGTACAGGGGTATACATATCCCGGATGTTATGTCGCCATGGCGACTAAATTTTTAACGTTGGCTCCTGATATTTATGGCTCATCAGTAAAGAAATTGCTTCAGCCACACTTTTGAAGGCTAGATTTATGAGGTGGCTGCTAGATTTCTGGCAAGATTGTGCCTCCTCTCTTTTAACAAGTGCTGTAAAGGTTTAGCATCTCAGAAAATAACAATTACTGAGCAATGTTTAAAGATTTATTAAAAAATATGTTTGCAATGGGCAATAATTTGAAAGGAATGCTTTAGAATTTGAACAGAATATACACTAAATATGTTTTGAATCATGTAGAAAAATTTTACTCTCAAACAATTGCTCCATTTTACCTTCAGCACTGAAGGAGCGTCATTACATTGGCTAATGACCATTCAGATCTTCCTTAGTTATTTCTTTTCTATTTCTTATTCTGACTTCTTTCTACCTACTCATTGTAGGAGTAGAGGGATATTTATTGTTGTATTTGATCGCACTCAGTGACACAAACACACACACATACGGTAGGACCCCTCTATAAGAGGGATCTCTCCGTCTCGGAGACCTCTAGATGACAACGTTTAACCGTCCAAAAGAGAGACATCCATGCCTCCCGCGGGATTCGAACCCGCAATCCCAGCAAGCGTGCGGCCGCAGAGACACGTTTTTGACTGCGCTGCCATTGGGACTGGCTGCCCTTTAGCTTCATACTATACACTTACAATTAGGTTATGTCCTGCAGATAACATACTTTTCCTGGAAAGATTAAATAACTTTCATTGACTCTTCGTGAAAGAATAATTGAAAGTATTTTGCGCTGTTGATCATTAAACTAAGATACTTCATAAAATAGTACTACTCTTTCGCATATAATGCAGTGAATGTAAATGGGAAACGCATGTAAAATATTAGCAGTTGTTTATTACTGTCTTCACGGTTGTGTTACTGGCTAGAAGACATAAGGGTCAAGAACTGTTGTAAGGAAAATTTAATGCATTGTACTTGCGTGGTATGAACAGGCAATCATGGCCTGGTCTCTGGATGCCTAGGATTTGAGTCAGAATATGCCACACTAGTTTTCTCTGCATTTCGTCTCCCTACAGCCTCTCATGTTAATTTAATAATTTCATTTACTATATATTTTATTTTATTTGCTTTCTTGTTCTCCCCACTTTTCCTTCTTTTCCCCTCCAAACATCTATTTGTAATACTCCCATTTCTTTTTTGACCGTCAATGTTTATCCACACCCAGATCTCCTTCCCTGCAAGAGAACCCTAAAAAGGGTAATGAATATACGAGGGTATGTTTGAAAAAGAGGAACGATTATTTTCCCTTATCACGAAGATCCTCAGCCAAAGCGACTGCCCCTAAATAGCAAAGTTTGTAGTGCAACTACCCACACGTCAAACTTGACAAAATTCTTCCCCCTTCCCAACCCCACACCTCCCCCCAAACGAAAGACTAATTGCCGTTCAGACAATTCTCCCGCCAGCGGCATACAGTCCTGCATCCACGACACGAAACGCAGCAGCCTCAGATTATTCCCTGTTACAGCCTCTAAGCATTGTGTTCATATTACTCCCTGTTACAACTACTAAGCATTGTGTTCATATTACTCCCTGTTACAGCCTCTAAGCATTGTGTTCATATTACTCCCTGTTACAGCCTCTAAGCATTGTGTTCATATTACTCCCTGTTACAG
>Ga0268261_10001957_pt1 | contig 14596 bp, 12 predicted proteins | sample TergutNc150P1_FD_190353 | JGI IMG/M metagenome (GOLD analysis project Ga0268261, IMG submission 190353) | Nasutitermes corniger P1 segment gut microbial community from laboratory colony in Florida, USA - Nc150 P1 (SPAdes) (version 2) | ecosystem: Host-associated > Arthropoda: Insects >... | reverse complement strand
TTGCATATTTAAATCGTAATACCTTTTTCACATCCGTGTCGTCATTTAAAGAAAATCTGTCCGGCTTCTTCCCATGAGACTTGCCAGTGGTTAAAATTTCCCCCGAATGGGTTACGGGCCCAGAGCACGGTAAGTCCAGTGGTAGGATTGCTACCTTCAGCCTCTGGACCGGCGTGTTTAGGGATGGCATTTCCTCCATTCCTGATGTAACAGTTATACCGCTGTGACTCGGTCGTCATATCCTCGTTTGTGAGAACAGGGTATACCACGAGAAGGTGAGGATGACTGTTGGGTAGGATAGGCATCAGTACCCTTATACCCCCTTAAAATTACATTGGTAGTTATATATTTAATTCCTTGAAGTCAAAACCTGATGGCTTCAAGTAAGCCGAAATATGTTGCTATGTTCACTTAAATTTGTTTATATGGTAAATTAGTGTCAGACTAAAATTTAGACTTCTACTAACAGCGTTCATTGTCCCATAAGATTAATTTTAGTTTTTTCCAGAATTACTGTTTTTTATTTTCTCGTTTTTTACAACTTTGATCTTTTCCTTCAAAAAAACTATCTGGTACTGTTCTGTAAATCTCAAATTCCGGTAGCCACGCGGACTAAGGCGCGGATCTGCGGTCGCTTGCTTTCTGGGATTGCGGGTTCGAATCCCTCTGTAAGCATGGATTTCTGTATTTTGTGAGTGTTGTGTGTTGTCAGGCGAAAGTATCTGAAATGGGCTGATCACTCGTCCAGAGGAGTCCTACCGAGTGTGGTGTGTCTGAGTGTGATCGTGAAGCCTCGATAATGAGAAGGCCTTGGTCCACTGGGGGCTGTTGCGCTTTGGTAAAAAAAATTGTATATATTAGTGACATTATAAACGCATATTGCAATTACAAGAATATTTTAAATAAGCAATAATTAATATAAATATATATGGGATGTAAAATATTATGCGAAGTTAAAAAGGCATAAAATGGACAAACTATTTTCGACAGAATAAAAGCTGTTATCCTGAGGCATATATTTAAGGGCATAAAATGTTTGATATTATTATTATTATTATTATTATTATTAAGTTATATTGACAAGAAATCCAGCGCATTTTTTGTCAGTTGTGTAGGCAAGTTCAGATGTTTTTGTAGCTGTGTAGCTCAGGACGTTTCGACTGTTCAAGTTGCTGACAATTCTTGTCTTCCGGCTCCACATTACTGTAGCATCGTATCCCAGAACAGCAGCACCCTCAACTACGTTGTATTTGTCTGACAAAACATCGCAATTTACGAGTCCGTAAATTTTGACATTCAACAATATATGCGGTATTATTTTATTTGAGCAATATATTTGTCATTTCCCGCTGCTTTTCGAACAAGTGTGTCAGCTGGCTTCCTTGTAGCTACAATTTGTACGATAGGCCAACCGACAGGAAGTGAGATATGATGCTGTTCGTGTACTTGTTGTGTTGTCCTATTATTGAAATCCCTGCACACGTTACCTGGATCTTAATATGTCATTAGTTGTCAGCAGACTGAAAACAAATACTATTTTTGTTCGGTATCACGTTTTAAATTCAAATTCCAGAAAACTGCCATAAGTGAGGTTACATATTTTGCAAATATCTATTGCAGAACTCTATAGCAATTCGTATTAATGCTACATCTCACAGTTCCTGTCTGAACCACCTTCGTACTATTGATTATATAAAATGAGAAAACCTAAAGCTTTGGTGGCGTCTAATTATTTCACTGTAAATCGGTCTTTTTAAAAATTTAGAATTGGGAAGAAATGGACATTCTCGTACAGACACGTAGATTGTTGTGACGTAATAAGAATATTGAACTAGAAAGAATCATTTTTGCTTGTTTTTTGTTTACTCACGAAGCATGATTTATGTAAAGGTAAATTTGTCATTTTGTACGGCATGAAGACATGGCTCCACTCATTCTTAACCGCTGCATTAGATGTAGGCGAGAGGTCAGCCTCACATCTCCGTCGCTTTACCACCGGAATCCGCTGAGTAGTAGTTTGGGTGGGCTCCGAAGACGGTCTGGAAATTTTGGGGAAGATAAAAATTTCTTACTCTTGACGGGAATCGAGTCCCGGGGAGTCCAGCCCTTACCAGAGTCTCTATACTGTTTACGCTATCTCAAATCTTTCCACATAATTTCAATTGTAGAGGTCTGAATAGTGAAAACTGAAGACACACAGAAAGAAGGGTAACGGCGACTGAATTTAGGAGACCGTCAGTAGGGTGCAATTAACAAGCTCATTACAGCAGAGGAAAAATGTTTCTTTTTAAATTCTACGTGGGCACAAAGGAGAAGAATTTAGACAAATCAAATCATGTTTCAGAAGTTAAAGGCATTATATAAAGGAAAGACGCTATTACGGATCCTCCTGCCTGAAAAATAAGACGCGGGTGACCGCTAAAGTGGTCGCTAGAGAGGTGAAATTATGAGGCTGCAGTGGGTCATTTGGTGGGCTGGTTGACCAGAGGAAGAACAAGAAGAATATTACTTAATCAGTGGCACAGTGTTCTATTTTGTAAATAAGAAGTTGTTCATTTGGTCACGTTATGCCCAGAAGAGACACGTGGCATTAAATCCCATGCTCTATGTGTTTGTTTATGTCTTCGTGCTTGTTTTGCTTTCTACTCTCGAGCCACTTAACGAATAACACGAAATGTGCGAACATCATTATATGTAAACAAATCATCATGCTTTGTAAGCGACTTTGCAAAGGTGACTTGAAAAGTGGCTATTAACCACATCACGTCCGGCCGTTCGAAACTTCCTTCGAAGGGAGCGTCTTCCGTTTTCACATTTCGGATTGTTACTGAAATCTGTCACAGCTTTCAAATTTCTGTTATTATCGGAAGCAGTGAACGGAAAATTTACATGAATTTTTTTCGTACATTTACGAATTTTGTGCTAAGTCCCAACAGTTGACGATTTAAACTCCGTCTTGACGAATATCTAGTACTTGTGGCTCACATTTTGTAGAATTTGAAGCAGTGGCAGCTCATGGGGGGTTTCTGATAGACAAAGGGGCCTTGGGACTGAACCCTTTCTTACCCTCGTCAGCATTATTCTTCACATGCTCTATATTTTTATTTATTTTATTAGTTACAACCAGTATATCACTGTAGTAGCTGCGATTGTCTTAAGAAAACCGACACACTTTTGTAATATACGAGTCGGGTTCGATTACATGGTTAGTTGCAATATTTCAGCTGACGGCTCTCGTAATATAGTATTTTTACTCCAGGAAATGTCTGGGAAATTTGCCAGTTTATCATCATTAATAATCATTCTTTCATTGCAAGCTATGCTATGTATCTTACTGTAACCGTACATTAAACAAACTCTGATATCATCATTGAGTGGAAAAGCACTAAAGATCCTTGCTTGGGTTGCATCATAAATTATTAGGAAGCGATGAAAATGCGGTTGTTCAATGCCCTTAATGCGAGCGGCAAACAATGGCGAGTAACTTTGACCTTTAAGTAATTCTTGTCTTTCATCTCGTACGCACCAGCCATGCTTACCCACCGATCTTGAAGTTCAAAAAAGGAGGTCTCCACCAGAGGGAGAAAAGATACGTATCCCATAAATTGTCTTCACAAACATAAATGCAGTCCTTCTGCCTTTGTGTTGGTAACACTACCTTCAATTCCAGATGCCAGTACCTAGCGCATCTGCGATTCTGAATGATTCTAGAGGCTTTAAGTTTCTGAATCGAGTGTAGTATATGAGAGACCGAGTTAGATAAGAAAGTATTGCACTTGGAAAATAATAGGTCATTACGGAGGTAGTGTAGAGAGTGGAGAGAGTGTAGAAAAACACGAGATGGAAACAGTGTTCTGAGGGAATGCAGGAAAACATGAGATTGAAGCAGTGTTCTGAGGGAATGCAGGAAAACATGAGATGGAAGAATTATTCTGAGGAATGCAGAAAAACGCGAGATGGAAGAATTGTTCTGAGGCAGTGCAGAAAAACAAGAGATGGGAGAATTGTTCTGAGGGAGTGCAGGCAAACACGAGATGCAAACAGTGTTGTGAGGGAATGCAGGAAAACACTAGATTGAAAAATTGTTCTGAGGGAATGCAGGAAAACACGAACTGGAATAATTGTTCTGAGGGAGTGTAGGAAAACACGAGATTGAAACAGTGTTTTGAGGGAATGCAGGAAAACACGAGATTGAAGAATTGTTCTGAGATAGTGTAGGAAAACACGAGATGGAAGCAGTGTTCTGAGGGAATGCAGGAAAACACGAACTGGAATAATTTTTCTGAGGGAGTGTAGGAAAACACGAGATTCAAACAGTGTTTTGAGGGAATGCAGGAAAACAGGAGATGGAAGAACTGTTCTGAGGGAATGCAGGAAAACACGAGATGGAAGAATTGTTCTGAGGGAGTGCAGAAAAACAAGAGATGGGAGAATTGTTCTGAGGGAGTGCAGGAAAACACGAAATGAGGGAATTGTTCTGAGTACATGAAAACACGAGATGGAAAGAGTGTTGTGATGGAATGCAAGAAAACACGAGATGGAAGGAGTGTTCTGAAGGAATGCAGGAAAACACGAAATCCATCAGCAACAACGTCGGAATTCGGAAAGGAAAACTACTGGACTGAAATTCTTGAACACACCATGTAGCAGAATATTTTATACGGATCCTATGAATAATAAACGAGGAGTGATTTTTATGAAAATTACTTAGGTAGTTAAAAGTAGAATGCAGAATATTTCGCAAACGAACGCCAAAGACCACAGCCGAATTTACGTACAGTCACTGAATTGATCAAAATATTCGTTGCATTTTATGCAACCCTCATATTCATCGCCACTCTCACCAGATACTGCCTTAAGTAACATCCTGAGCCAGATGAATCTACCACACGCCCTCGCCCATGGTTATGTAAGATCCATTTTTATGTTATCCTCCCATCTAAGCGTCTCTGTTCTTGGTCATATTATTACTTAAGGTCCAATGATAAAACTTTACATAGATTTCATATTTTTAAAATAACAAAAAATACACTAATTAAAATAAATAAAGCAGATCACAAAACACATTTTATACCAGGTGCCAACCCCTAAGTGTTTCGGCACCATAGTGCCATCATCAGAGAGTTTTTATCAACAAACGTTTGTTGGTCCAACAAGTATTCCAGCCATTATTCGCCCATACTTCCATCATAAATGTAATATTCTTAGAATAAGGAAACTCCAGATCTCATATCAACTGTATACGCACACATTTCTGCAACACCAGTACACTAGGTACCCTGATAGAGATACATCGCACGTTTCAGCTGGAGAAGTTCTTTTGGATCACATTGACATGGATTTTGATAAACAGATATGAATAACAGAGGAGGCCTCTAGCTTAATGGTGAATTTAATACACCTAAATAGACGTTTAAGAGAAGCAAAATTAAAGGAAATTTAACGGACAGGCTTATGTTACATACGCACCTACACATGCCTCTCTACTCGTAGATGATAGACACCTAGAAATCTGTGTACATTATGGCAGTTTTTATGACCTGTGGTTAACGGAAGACTGCAATACACTCTACATGTGTGTTGCAGTTTTAACAGGAAAACCTGCGATATTATGAATTCAGGTACATTTATATTATAAAACCCTTCTGTCTCTTCTGTTTTCCTGTTTCCTGTCGCCCTGGTGGCAAGAGACTGCGGAAAACGAACAAAATATAGTATACGCAACTCGACGTCTGACCTACTAGACAACCCAATATGGTTGAAAAACAAAGTGTTCTATTTGGCACAAATACACTTAATCATCTTGCAATGACACAGTGTTAAGTAACAGAAATCTTATGTGAGGTCACATCTTTGCTTTTGGAATGGGAGATAAGTAATTCTTGTTGCTTGTATGTGTCAGTTAAAAGGTAATTGTAGAAGATTACACTGACATTCATGCGGTTAAACCGTAAGAGTTTATGAATCCCTTGAAGCCTGGTGATGATTTTACATACCGCACATAACACATAATTCTACGTTTTACCCACAGTGCCGTTCCCAGTGGCCGCGCGGTTTAAGGTGTAGGTTTGCGGCCGCTCGCCTGCTAAGATTGTGGGTTCGAATCCCATCGGGGGCATGGACGTGTGTCTGTTGTAAGTTTTGCGTGTGTTGTCAGGTAGAGGTCTCCTCGACGAGCTGGTCACTCGTCCAGAAGAATTCTACCGACGGTAGTGCGTCGTTGTGTGTGATCTATAAACCTCGTGAGGACGCCCTGGCCCACTGGGAGTTGTCGCGCCAAAAATAAACAAGCACACAAAGTAATTTAAAACATTTTTATAGATCCCTGAACAAATAGATATACTATTTCCGTATATAATTCAACATGGACTTGAAAGTCTTTATACTTGAGACGAAGCGTGTTTACTACGCGGTAATTTTCGTTTTCAAGAGTTAAAGGCATCTTTTCTAAGCAGTACGACACTTTGTCATTCAGCACAGTACATTTTGAAAAATATATTAGAACTGCTTTTAAGCACGTTCTACCGCGAGCAGTGAAAAATATTGTCCAAAATAATAACCACAATACACTGAAGAAATTGACATTCCTCCTTGGTTTTTTGTTCGCTTTATTCCGATAAAATGCCTATGGCCAGAAGCAGAGTGTAATGAGGGGATTGTAGTCCTTAATTATTTTCTTATTGTAATTCGTCAATTAAGATATTGCAAATGTAAGTTCTAGAATATCTACGTTCTATTTGACGCATTGTGCTGCGTTTTTTCTATGGCGAGACAGATGTGAAATATTTACATTCCATCCGTATGTAATCCTGACTATACTGACCCGGTAAGAACAAAAATCAAATTCCCCGAAACATTTATTGTTGACGCCACATCTGAAGGCAGAAAGATAAAAAAGAGCATTCTTATTACGAAAAATTTGAGGTTTATTTCTTGGTTGAGATTAACGGAGTGGTTTTATGGGTAATGACACCGTGCAGTCTGGTAGGAGGAAGACAACGTTCTGGAGAAATACGTAGCCTCACTTTTTTGGGGGAGGTGCATTTTGAAGGCAAAGCACGTACTTCTGAAAGGACTGTTTGTACCCAACAGACTGTACGGAGTGATAAACAGAAAGACCACTTTATAAAATGCCCGTTTGTTGTAAGTTTTATTTTCGAAGTTGTACTTGAATTAATGCAGGAATACAACAACACAGGGAACGTATTAGAGATTTACTGTCTGAATAAACCGCGAGGTACATACAAGAGTCGAGAAACCTTAGATGGACAAGACCTTCCTTCCCTGCAGTCAGGTCAAAGCTGATAGGTCTGAAATATGATTTCAACGTAGCAGCCTAACTAGGATGTGTCGTGTCAGCACATTACTGAGCTGTTGTTCCAACTAAATAATCGCCTGATGTCTCACAGGGGGCAAAAGGTACTGACTGCTTCTGAAGTGTCACTATATCAACACAATACACCTCTAAAAAGACACTAGCTGAGTCTTCTCATTTACGTGATTTCCTATTCCTCTGTAAATACACACCAGTTTCGTCTAGAAATGTATTACTTATACAAGTCAACTGGCAGAAAAATACTCATTTCTCTTCGGAAACCGAAAGGGCTGATAGGTCTTCATCAGTGCACTTTTCCTGTGAGACTGCATATCAGTTTTACTTCCCAACTTGTGAAAGCAAGTTTTTAACTGTTCTACTGCCCAACAGGTGAAGAAAATTCTATATCCATGTGATTGACCAACAGGTAAAGACAAGTTCATGGCTGCCAACGTTTTAGTCACAGCTGTAGATCCTAAACTTTGTTCAATGTGACGTCATTAAGATAAGACCTGTGCTTCGGTCAGGGCTGTTCGTGATGTTATTTAGCAGAGGTTGCATCTGACGAGTAGAGTAGAGACATTCCGCTAAGCAACTTAGATACATGACTATCAGCCAGTCAACTCGTACAGTAATCCTGAGAAGAATCGAATGAATCATTTCAGACCTTAACGTCATAATTGAGCTTAAAATTTTTACGGACGTATCGTGCCGTCACAAAGTTGTAAATATATCTTCATGCGATTTAATGACAACTAATATTTAACAGAAGGATTTGTGTTCACACGTTTTCCTCTTTCTTATTTTATCCATTCCGTGCAATACAGTTTAGTTGCTACAATTTCAACCAATAAATACACACCACTGTCACTTTATTCACAATAATATTTTTAAATACATTAAACACCTACATGCTGCTGAACTTACTGTTCTGTCATCAGTGGGTATATTAATTTATAAAACAGTTATTTCCTGATAATGTAGTACCCGTTATTCTTGTAAGGTTTTAATTAAACCTTAATTTTCTCGACAGATCTTTCGAACAATATTCAAATATCAAATCTCATGAATATCCGTCCAATGGGAGCCGATTTGTACCATGCGGACACATAGACAGACAAATAGACAGACTGACGTAAGGACAGGCTAACAAACATGACGTAGTTAACTGTCATTTTTCGAAAGTTTTTTAATGCGCCTAAGAACTTTTTACTAGCCATACGTATTTCAGTGCAGACTGATTCATTAGGGCTTTGTCACTTTTCAGCATGTTGTCACATCTGCCGTATGTAGAACGTACTGGTGGGTTTATAGTTGTAGATCCAATCAGCCTTAACTCGGTAAGCAGTTAAAATTAGATGTTCGTATGTACTTATTTTATCACCTTCCAAAATAGTCACCTTTCTCCTGTATCATCCTGATGATGGTAATTCTATTCCTAAGCGTAAACACCACAAGAGGGAGACGTGTGAGAGAGCAGAGAGCGTACTCCCACATTTTTTGCTCGAGATGAGTGGCCAGCTTCTTGTCCCGGTCGCTTTACCCTAGGTAAAAACCTTATACACTGCTTGTATATGACTTTGTGTGCCCAGCAATTACAATGGCAATAGTGCTACATTGCTGTACCTTCCCAAGGCCGACGTGAAACTAATTGTGGGTCACAAAACTGGAATGGCGGTAACATAAATTGTTGCCGATCCCGGTGGCCGCGCGGTCTAAGGTGTAATTCTGCGGCCTCTCACTTGCTGGGATTGCGGGTTCGAATCCCTCCAAGGACATGGAAGTGTGCCTTTTGTAAGTGTTGTGTGTTGTCAGGTCTGCGTCGGGCTGATCAATCGTTGAGAGGTGTCCTACCGGGAATGGTGTATTTGAATGTGATCGTAAAACTTTGGTAATGAGGAGACCCTGGCCCACTGGGGGCTGTTACGTTGGGGGGAAAGGAAAATGTTATGCAGGGATTGCTGAAGGTTCGGCAAAGGTAAAATCGTTTTTCCTGTAGCAGCTTTTTACTTTGTATTCTTTTGAATATAAATTACAAATAACTGAGGCAAAGAAAATGTTTATCACCGTGAAAACAGAAGCGCTTATTCATTGAGATTAAAGTAAAGTCCACCCTAAAACAGGCTACGAAGGCCAAGTGGAGGAGTAGAGGTATAGCTCTACTCTTCCTTTAACCTCGGTGCTATATGAAATAGGCAGTCAACGTCACGTCCTGGTTGCTTTACCCCGGGAAAAACACGATACCCATTGTACAAAAGGCTAAGTGGGTCCCAGGGCCGGTCTGGACGTGTGGGGGAAAACTCGTCCCCATCGGGATTCGTTCCCTGAATCTTACAGCCCGTAGCTAGTCTCTTTACCGACTGAGCTCTCCCGGCCCACGCTTATTAAGTAATTGTTTCCTTATTCTAATTCTGCATTTCAAGTTACATACAGTGACAATCAGTATCTCCAGCAACCCGACCAAGCGAGTGAATGCTTTTATTATTGCTACATTACGTGAGCCTAATTCGTTATCACGCTACATACAAGCAACCACTTTATTTGCCTTTGTAACGAAATCTACAACGCCATTATATTAAGATTCAAATTTGGATTTACATTTCAAAACTACGAGTTCTACGGTTTGTGAAACCAGAAAACTGTCTCTCGCTTGCTTACCGCCGACACAGCACACCTCAGCAAGCAGCGCGATTCCTCCACTCCCGAGAGTGACATGACATGAAGAATGCATTAGCTGTTATTTTGTCTATAAATGCTACTGATTTCGGTTATTGAACTCACTCACTAAATACTCAAGACGATTATTACTACCAGAGTAACGGCTGTCGCATATCATAAGAACTGGAAAATCAGAACTACATCTACGAAGAGTATAATTAATTTGTGCACGAATATTATAAAAATTTACTGAGCGATGATAAACCTCGGTCTCCTGATTCTCAAAGGTAAGACTTACTGACTGTGTAGAATTAACTGTGTTAAATTAACTCGATTAATTCAGTTATTTCTGATTAGAACATTGTATCGAAATGAGTAACTTTCGGAACCATCTTAGAAATTCTTTTAATTAAATTCCAAATTTAATCTCAACCTTAGAGGCAAAATAACTATTCTAATTAACTGTTTCGGTGTAACTATTTTACATTGAACTATTTTTTACAATCTCCTAATTGTTGTGTAATATCAACTTGTTAACACCTTTATTATTTAATATTTACCCATTTTATAGATTAGAATATATATTGACTTTTATATTTAAAGACGAAACGCTGTGAGTGGTTGCTAGCTTATCCTTGTGTTCCTAAAACCATTAATTTAATAGACAATCGTCTAATTGGTGGCAGCTTTCTACCGTCAATACTGGTAACTATGAACCCCCGCTATCCCTCTACCATATCCCCCTCATTAGTGCTTAACCGAATAGAACTCGTAGAAATCCCATATCTTTCGGCGGGGCAATACAGAATTGGTTTGCAGGGGCGGCATACTGTTTTGCTTTGATGATATCTTTTCTACCGAGATATTTTCTGTGGAAACTAGGATTAGCTTTACTTTCACGATTAGTAACGATACTTAGGAGCGAGTCAAAATAGAAATATCGCGACAGGAATTAAGCCGGGAATATTTCTGATTTTTTAAGATAAATTATTACGCACTTTTTATTTAGACATGCCGATAGCCTGCAAGCAGAGTTAAAGCAAAAGAGATCAGAATTACAGCAACTGAAGGAACTTATGGAAATAGACGCAGTCACCATCCACAAAGATCTTTAGTTGGTCTCGTTGATTCCCAAATGGTCAAGCATAGATTCGACGTTTGCGCTAGAAGAATTTTTTCCTAGAATTCAGTCCTCAGCTAAAATTGCAGACTGGAAACAAACAGACCAATTACAGATCGCCATTTTGAAACTAAGTGGAAGTGCAAAAACTTTTTATCAGGGTTGTGCGGAATTTCATACTAAGGAAACAAATTCGCAAACGTTCAAGGAAGCATTCAGGTTAAGATATAGAAACGTCCACACGGATCAAAATCACTTCACAAATTTCAAACAGCACGACAAAAGAAGAACCAGAATCCCTAGGAGTTTGCCGACAGGTATCGTGAATTAGCACAGAAAAATACGCGCAAATTGAAAGAACCTGTACATTGTAAAAATGCAGAGCGAATGGTACTAGTAATCTTCGTTTCTAACCTGATTGGCCCGGTTAGAAAACAGACTAGATATGCTAACCCTACTTCAATGCATCATGCTTTGCAGAGTGCTATGACAGTAGAGCAAGCAGGAAAACAAGACAGATTTAACGAATGTTTCTACACCAGATTTGAAAAATCGGTACGGTTAACGTCACAGTCCCCGAGTAGCACGTATGCAGAAAGCAGTAGGACGCGGCACTTAGCTAACGCCCGAGGGAGTAGCCGAACGCACGTTCAGCAATACAAGGCCACCAACAAGGCCAGCAAAGATAGAGTTCAAAGTCCCAGAAGCGTGCAGATTAGAGAAGTGCTAAATTGTTATGAATGGGATGGTGTAGGGCACCTCGCTAGAGAGTGTCATCCAAGGCTCAAAAGGGAAGCCCAAAACCCGAACTCACCGAGAAAAAGGGACCAGCGCGAAGGCCCAAGCCGCCCACGTTTCTCGGGAGAAAAGCCCCTTGTGCTGCTAGGCGGTAAGATAAACGGGAGGCCAGAGTTTCGGGAAAGACAACGAGGCGTGAATGAAAAAGCTCTTTCTGCCTCACTGTCCCCGAAAAAGCTGTCGGTAAGCCTCCAATTAATATTGCATTGGAGTACGGCACTCCTTTAATTTCTGTCTGTATAGAAGGCATATCGAGAAGTCTAATTTTGGACACAGGTTCAAATGTCTCGATATTACAGCCTGGTATTTCAAGCAGTGACGTCAAGCTCACTGATGTGAGGCCATACGGAGTGACCGTTGAGGTCCTCGACATAAACGGGAGGCACACAGTTTCATTTTGTTCATATGGGCGCGAAATTAACCATAATTTTTAGTGTGTTCGCTCCGTATGGACGCCGCGGGAATTTTGGCTACCAATTTCATGACGCTAGTAGGCGCCATGATTGATTTCGAGTGTTTCAAATTGATGATTAATAAAAAGGGCAGGAAGCCCCAAATATACAGTAATACTTTTACAGGCCGTAGTGCAATCACGATTTTCACAGAAGGGAAAGAGGCATACAGCCCTCAACCTAGTAAACAGGGGGCGCGGCAAGCTAAGGAACAGTCCCACTGTGAGACAATTAACCAGGGCAAAACTTGGCTTGTTAAAGCCAAAAAAAATGTTACCTTTGCGCCCAGATGCCGGCAGGTGGTGATGGGAAAAGTTGAATTCGAAAAGGGACAGTAGCCCTTCCTCTAATTTATATTGAGCCAGTTCAAATTCATATAGAATGTGTTTTCCCTGCGTGCACTCTCTCATGTATTGAGTCAAACGTGCATAAGTTTCCAACAGTAGCGTCGAAGGTCGCTCACACGGAAACAGACTTGTCAGGCAGCTGTCCATATGTAATATTAGCCAAATTTAATGACGTAGAGTTGACAGCCCCTAAAGCAACGGTGTTAGGTGTAGCTGAAGAAATATCTGAGTCACTAGCAAACGACACAAATTAAGTACAAAAGTCTGCCACAAGTGAGCCGAACAAGCCCCCAGGAGGAGGAAATTGAGGCACTATATCAGAAATTATTACAGGATAAACTGGATTATTTAACAGAAGAAGAGAGGCAGATAATTGAGCCCGTACTTTTGAAATACGCTCATGTATTTCAGGATGAGTAAACTAACGATTTTCCGGGCACGAATATTGTAGAACATCATATACCGGTAGGTGATGTTCAGACAATTAGGCGACCCCCATATAGAACTCCTTTCGCATTGAGAGAGGAAATGCAGTCCCAAATACAGACGATGTTGTATAAAGGGGTGTTAAGAAGTTCCGCATGGTCTGCCCCCACCATTCTTGTCTCGAAGAAAAGTGCTAATGAAAACTCCAAGTATAGGTTTTGTATTGACTTCAGGGCCCTTAATTCGGTGACTAAGTTTGATTCGTATCCGTTGCCAATTTTTGAAGAAACAGTGTATACCTTACATGGTTCAAAATACTTTACGGCCCCTGACTTCTATTCTGGGATCTGGCATAATCACATAAAGAGAGAACCGATTTTACCGTCCCGTCTGGTCACTATGAATTTGAGAGATTACCATTTGGATTGGCTAATAGTCCCGCCAATTTTCAAAGGCTCATGGATAGTCTTGAGGGACCTAATTGGGCCGATATGCTGGGAATTTATTGACGATATTATAGTTTTCCAGCTTAATAGAAGAACTTGCGCAGAGGTTGGAAAATATATTACAAAGTTTCGAGGGCGCCATCCTCCAATTACACCCCGGGAACTGTGTAAATGCTCAACTAAAGATGCAATATCTAGGTTATGTGTTATCAGAGGAAGAGATCACTGCATCCTCTGATAAAATAAAGGCAGTCAGGCAATACCGACTACAAAGGGCGTAAAAGACGTTAGAGTTTTCATAGGCTTAGCCTCTTTTTACAGAAGGCTAGTTCCAGATTTTGTCGAACTGGCAAAGCCTCTAACGGCACTTACGAGAAAGGACCAGCAGTTCACATGGGGTCCGACCCAACAGGAGGCTTTGGAAAGTTTGAAAAAATGCTCTGCAGTGCCCTTGTGTTAGCCTTCCCAGATTTCAAACTGCCCTTTATTTTAAACACTGATGCATCCAATGTAATAATAGGCGCTATTTTGTCTGTTAGAAAATAGAATAGAATGCCCAATCGCGTATGCAAGTAGACAATTGAACAATGCAGAACAAGTTTACACAGTTTCAGAACAGGAAATGTTGCTTAGGTTTCGGCTACCAAACAATTCCGATGTTACCTCTTCGACAAGCAGTTCTTAGTCAGAACAGTCCATTCTGCGTTAAAATACTTGCAAACTTTTGCCGATCAAAATTGACGCCTGATGAGATGGTCTTTAAAATGATCCGAATTGGATTTCGCGGTCGAACACAGAGCTGGGTCTAAAATAGGCCATGTTGACGATCTGAGTCGGAACGTTGGTGCCATCTTAAGAAAGGAATCCTGGATAAGAAAAATATCATCCAGAAAAGTAACTTTTTTTTATTGACAACTAAGAAATTTACAATCAACTTCACTAGGAGTTTTAAGTAAATGTGTTGCAAGTTGGGGGACTTGCAAGGGAAACCTCCAGCAAGGTTTCTCCTTATGGAACGTCACTGCTTATGTGAT
>Ga0268261_10001956_pt1 | contig 14596 bp, 11 predicted proteins | sample TergutNc150P1_FD_190353 | JGI IMG/M metagenome (GOLD analysis project Ga0268261, IMG submission 190353) | Nasutitermes corniger P1 segment gut microbial community from laboratory colony in Florida, USA - Nc150 P1 (SPAdes) (version 2) | ecosystem: Host-associated > Arthropoda: Insects >... | reverse complement strand
TTGGTTCATTGTTTATTGTCCATTGTTGGCGGCGAAAACTACTAGACCAATCACGACGGTGATAACTACTTAGTGTCCCTTAGGTTGGAGCTATCAGCGGTCATATTCCTAACCCGTGGGCACTACAGAAGTAAATTTTAGATGGAAAATTTTAAAGCTTATGTGTTACATTATATGTATTCACACAGTCAGAAGACTGACTTCTTTCTGCTATTAACTTGAAGAGTGATTTCTTCTCACTACTGCTCCAATTCGTTCTTGCATATTTTTATACAATTACTGTTATGAGACACACTTTGTATAAAATGCAGGAGACAGTATGTTGCTGACATGCAGACAGTTCATATAACTTTTCAAGCATAAACACAAGATTCTACTAAGTCACTGACAGATCTGTAGTGTTTGGTTGATGCACTTAATCAGTGCAAAACCAAGAAAAAGCTCAAGAAAAATGAATTACTTCAAGACAGTTCAAATCCACTCTGAAAAGAAAAGTTTTGAGTGTGATTTTTTGAACTGGATGAGAAAGATATTAGAACTAGACGTGCAAGTTTCATTGTGGAAAGCAAATTCAACAGCATCTTCCTGACAACATTTGTGTGCTACACATAATAAATAATTTAAATGTTAAGTCAAGTTAAGTTAATCAAAGAAAATACTTGGAATTAATTTATTCTGCTGTAATCGATAAAGATGTTATCAGTAGCTGAGCCGGAAAGTCAATTTTGTCCAACAAGTTATAAGACTGCAAAAGTAAGGTTAGATGCTGAGCAGAACTTGAATCTGTTATAAGATTTATGTCGAAATCACAATAAATAATAAATTATACTTTTGGTTTATATGAATATTTTAAAATTAGATCAAGTTGTACAGCAAATTTACCAAAAGTCACCAACACAATGGTAAGTATTATAACATTATACTATTATGACCTTATGGGACCACCGTCATGTATGCAGTCCGTCGTTGACTGGAACGTTGTTATGTGATGCATAACTCAAACTGATCAGACTGGTAGCACAAGGCCTCATGCAAACAGACTTACTTTGAGCACAGCACATGTACGAATGAATGACGAGGAACCACAGAATGAGAGGAACACAGAGAATTTAAATGGCGTCCCATTCTGTGTCACACCATTCCACACTCACTGATTGGTGGATACAAATTTCATAAATTCTGTACTATTCTAAAGTAAAATGTGAATCTCATACAAATAAATAAATAAAATATAAAGATGTTTCAGCTACCATTAATTCAACACAAACATTATTTCGGCTACACAAATCTTGCCATTAATCTCATACATTACATCATAATTCAACATACACATAGCAACTCCTTTATGTTCATAGGCTGGGAGATGGGAGTAGGGGGTGTGGTTAATAGTATACTCGAGGTTTCTGGTAAGGCGGTACATGTGAAGTAACTGAATGGCAAGTGGTTGTGATTTACAAATTTATGGAATTGCCCTTATGGCAACAACAGGCCAGAATAGCTCAGTCGGTAGAGCGACTCACTATGGGCTGGACAGTCCAGGGATCAAATCCCGGTGGTGGCAAGATTTTCTGCACCTGTCCAGAGAGGCCCTGGGGCCCACCCAGCCTCCTATATGATGGGTACTGGGTCTTTCTCGGGGGTAAAGCGGCTGGGGCATGGCGTTGACCACCCATCCCATCTAGCACTGAGGTTGAAGGAAGAGTAGAGCTATACATCTGCTCCCCCTCTGGGGCTTTGTGGCCTGTTATAGGGTGAACTTTACCTTTACCTTTACCTTTGCCCTCATGGCAATACATTCATTACTGATTTGTAATGATCGACCCTATAAATTCATATCTATGTATGGGGAGAAAAGAAATGCATACAGAGTTTTGGTTGTGAAACTTACAGAAAAGGGACAACCAGGAAGACCATCATAATATTAAAATGAAACAATGCTGAACGCAGTTATCAGGTGTGGCAATTTAAAGGTAACCCTGTTTACAGCTTGAAGACATACGTGGGAGTTGAGATAGAGGTCCACTCAAACGTGTGCTTGGCATTAGTTCGGTTAAAGCCTCCAAAGGAAGAAGATAACAGGATGTCAAAGATGTTAAGATGAATGTAAACACTGAATTAAATGCATTATCTTTGAACATCTTCTTTGATAGATATGTGCAACTTTTAGAAATACAAAGAGTCAAGGAAGATCATTTTCATGGAAGATAAAAGTGTACTTTCCTATATCACAATTACATGTTCAAATAGACTGAATACAGAATTTAAATTTTTGATTTTGTACAACTCTCTGCTTCTTCCTTACCAAACATATGCTCATGCAAACACAAACACATATTACATGTACCATATTCATTTATTTCATTAATTCAAATAGATGCGAAAAGGTTGGAAAACCTATATGATATAGAACAGGTCTAAGTGAATGAATATCCATCATAGGCAAGGAGAAAACATCCCACTCATTGACCAAAAAAGGAGGGCATGACAGCAAAGAGGTTACATGCATACAAACAGTCCATTGATACATCATTCTGCCAAATGGCAATTTCATACGAAACAGGCCATAATGCTATAAAAACATAATTATAGAAAACAATCAGTATATATCAGAAGCTTCATTTCTTACTGCATGGAGCAGAGTACTTGAGAAGCTAACCAGTTCTCAGCTAATCAAGAAGTTCCCTGTATTCTGTTGAACCCAAATGTTCATTACCATGTTTACCAGGGCCTGTCACCTGTCCCTGTCCTGAGCTGGATCAATCTATTCCATGTCCCCCATCCCACTTCCTGAAGATCCATTTTAATATTATCTGCACCTGGGTCTTCCAACTGGTCTCATTCCCTCATGTTTCCCCACCAAAACCCTGTATGCACCTCTCCTCTCCCCCATACATGCTACTTGCCCCAACCATTTCATACTTCTCGATTTGATCACTCAAATATTTGGTGAGCATTACTGATAAGCTCCTCATGTAGTTCTCTCCCAATCTGTTACCTCATCCCTCTTAGGCCCATATAAACTCCTCAGCAACCTATTCTCAAACACCCTCAGCCCATATACCTCCCTGAATGTGAGTGACCAAGTTTCACACCCATACACAATAGGCAGAAATATTGTTCTGTATACATTAACCTTTACATTTTTGGATAGCAAACTGGAAGGCAAAGATGCTGCACTGAACAACAGCAAGCATTCCCTCACGTCAATCGGCTCTTAATTTCTCCCTGAATAGAATTCTGATCTGATCATGTTGTTCCAAAATATATGAACTCTTCCACCCTTTCAAAGGAACTATTATCAGTCTTCATATTGTGACTTTGTCCAGCACTCTGACTTCAAGACACGACCATGTACTTAGTTTTATCAGCATTCACTTCTAATCCAATCTCCTTAATAGCAACTACTAAAGCTTGTGTGACTTTCTCAACAGTATGTACCCTTCCATCCAATATATTAACCCATTTATGTCTGACATTCCATTATTGGAATGGTTGTGACGTGGGAGTTATTTATATCCTACTGCTCAAGGTCATCGCTGAGACTGATTTTTTTTCACACATGTCTGCCTCCTGAGGGTACATGTTATCACATGGTGCACAGAGTTAGTCACTGCTGCAGATCCTGTTGTGCTGGGAGCTTGTTAAAAAAGTAATGTGAATTTTCGATAAATTTTTTAACAACCATCCACTGACAGGTAAATACAACTTTACTGCACTACATCCTATACTAGCAATTTTTTTTCTATTACCTCTCTAATAGTTGTGCTATTGTTCTGTAAAAAGAAAATAGGGAAGTTATTATTGTTGTATTAGTTATGGGCTTGACATTTTGCATGTTGCATTTTTGGAACACTAGGCAAAACCACTACCACTAGGACTAATTATATCTTTTTCGCTTTTTTTAGTTGAAATCATTTTACAAGTCTCAAGATGCCTGGAACTCTAAGTTTATATGAAATAATTGACCTGTTAGAGACAGATGACAGCATACAAGCCAGTGCTATAGTGATACAACCACCTGAAAATGCTACAGCACCTGTTTCTGATGAGGACTCGGGAGATGAAGAAGGTGGAACAATAAATAATCTGCCAGGTTCTTTGTTGCGCACATCTGCATATCTTATTCAAGATGGCTATGAAACATATTTCAGCATTGATGAATCCATGGTTCCTTATTTTGGTCGTCACGGGTGCAAACAATATATTCGGGGAAAGCCCATTCGATTTGGCTATAAGTTTTGGTGTGGTGCAACATGTCTGGGCTACATTAGCTGGTTTCAGCTGTATCAGGGTAAAAATCCAAATACCAAACATGAGGAATATGGTGTCGGTGCATCAATTGTCCTTCAGTTTAGTGAGGCACTTACAGAGGCACACCCTGAACAATACCATTTTGTATTCAATAACTTTTTCACCAGTACTGCACTTCTTGATAAGCTCAGTTCAATGGGACATCAGGCAACAGGTACAGTGAGAAAGAGTCACATTGACAAAGCTCCATTGGAATCAGATGTAGCTCTAAAGAAAAGAGAAAGAGGCACATTCGATTATCGAATTGATGGAAAAGGCAATATTGTCTGCAGATGGAATGATGACAGTGTTGTCACTGCTGCCTCATCTGGTGCTGGTATCGATCCTGTGTCTTGTCAATTGTTATTCCCAGAAACTGAAAAACAAGATCCAAGTTCAGCAACCAAACATGATCAACGTGCTTAACCATTTCATGGAAGGCGCAGACAGAGCTGATGAAAACATTGATACGTATCGGGCATCAAACCGTGGAAATAAATGGTATTCAAGCCCTCTTTCGTTCTGTTTCGAATTAGTATTACAAAATGCTTGGCAAATGCACAAAACATATGATGAGAAGCCAATGGATTTTCTGGAGTTTCGTCGACATGTGGTATGTAATTATCTGGAGACCCATGGTCATCCTCCAGAACCTGGCCGAAGAGGAAGAACTTCTCAGAAGCGTAACATTGACACACATTATGATGGCATGAATCATGTGATAGTCAAACAGGGAAAGCAAACGCAGTGTGCTGAATGTCATAACACCACTTTTTGATGTGAAAAATGTGATGTTGCCTTACTTGTGAAGTGTTCTGTTGAATATCACACTGAATAGCAGTTGTCACCACCTCCTGAGATAAGACACATGTTTTTATACATTATGTACAATGTAGCAGCGGTTTTGCCTAGTGTTCCATTTTTGGAACACCACATAACTCAACAATGAAATATAATAAAATTTTTTTCTCTTCAAATTCCTGTTCCTTGAATTTTTCTAGGTAACATATATGAATTTCATGCAAAAAATTCAAAAATTTCAACCTCCGGCATAAATGGGTTAACATCATCAGCATACACCAAAAGCTGATGTATACCATTTAATTTCAAGCCATCCTGGTTTAACTGAACCATCCTAATGGCATATTCTACAGCAAAGTTGAAAAGCAATGGCAATCAAATATCTTCTTGTTTCAAACCATTCCTAATAGGAAACATATCAAACAAATTCTTGCCTACCCGGACCCTGAAACAGGTTTCATTTAGACATTTTTATGAGCCTTACCATTTTTCACAGGGATACCAAATTCATTGAGAATAATATACAATACCTCCATTCTAAGTCACAGGCTTTCTTGCAGTCTATAAATAGCTGATGCATTGTTTCACTGCATTCCCATTTTTTTTTTTTTTGTAAGTATTTGATGATTGCAGAATACATGATCAGTAGTTGACCTGTGGCATCAAAATCCATACTGATGATCCTCAAAATTTCCTCCACATATGAAGTTAACCTTGACAGCAGGATTATGGATAAAATTTTGTACATAGTTGGCAAAAATTATATGACCCTATAATTACGTATAAGTGTCCTATTCCGAACAGTTTCCGAGCTAGAGCTATTTCACTGTACAGTTGCAAAATTGTCGATTAAGAGATATTACTTATTGTTTCTAATATCGGTATTTATTGTTCAAGGAACGAAGTTGGTACAGTTTACCTAGAACAAGTCATTTTCGAAAATTCCACTGTCAACAGCAGCAATGGCACTACCATCGCAGAAGCTGTAAACCTACAGCATATCAGCATATTCGGCATTTGTGAAGATGTGTGACAATTTGCACAACACTCCTACAATGTCACTAGATGATTTGTTGTCACTACCAACAGTTACAACAGCCAACCAATGCTTCACACCAATTCACATTTTTCATACAGTGGCGCAGTACGGCGGGAGTGAAGGACAATATTAGGCGCCAAATCCAAACTCCTGTACAGTGAAACAGCCCTATCTCGGAAACTGTTCGGAATAGGACACGTACATATACATTTTTTGCTTACAATGACCGATACTGTGACCTCCCAGAATAATGACATTTCCTCCTGGGACACCCTGCAAAAACACACTTGTAAATGGGGTTATGCTAGTCATACTGACGAGCCGATTTTTATAACATAATTTTTAAAATCAAACATAAATTACATACAAACCCCAGTAAAAAATTCTGGGTGCACATAAACCAGCAGCTTTTTTTCCAGAGTTAAGGCAGCCAGGTGTGAAGCTGACCACTCATCTACACCTGTTTCGAGGATAAGACTAAGCAGAGCTGCAACTGCACTCCCCAAACACCTTCATGGCGTGGACAGGAACTCTACTTTGAACTAAAATACTAATTCTAACTAAACATAAGTATATTACAGAATTACAATAAACTGCAATGTTAGGGTAAGGCGCAAATGATTTTAGGTTGGAAAGACTCTCTTATTATGTATCTGATGTTCTAATTCCAAAAAGGCGTGGCGCAAGAAAACATTGTTGGGTTAACATACAGCCTAACTACGGATGCAACTATTTCCCATGTAAGATTCCGCTGTTTACAAGTAACATCATTCGTCAACAACTGAAAATAGTACATTTTTAGGCACGTTCGCTGCGAAAAGTGACTATTAGCTTCATCATGTCTGTCTGTCTGTCTGTCTGTGTGCATGGAACAAATCGGCTCCCACTGGACAGATTTTCATGAAACTAGATATTTGTTTTTCGAAAAACTGTCGAGAAAATTCAAGTTTCATGAAAATCGGACAAAAATAATGGGCACTTTACATGAAGACTACCAGATATTCTTATCATATCTCGCTCAGTTCTTCTCATAAATGTTTCAGATAAAAGTTGTAGATGACATCAAAATACACATTTTATGTCCAATACATTTTTCTGAAAATCATGCCGTTTATGAGATAATGTGGAAACACAATGTACAGTGGGGCAGGCCAGAGTTGACAGCAAGGTGCATACACATTGATGCTGGATACCTAGGACTACAGATGCACTCTCAGGCTGTGTACCACTTACTGCTTTTCCACTGCAACAGTGGTTTCACGAACGCGCCTGAGTGATACATTATACATACATTGCCTGTCTTGTTAAAAGAAACATTTACCACTGTAACCAAACCGTAGGCCTATACCTTCATTTGTGCTTTCCTTTCTTCTTGAGTCTCCCAATTTAGACTCCCTATCAACACACAAACGCACTGTATCGCCAGTAATTCACAGTCACAAACTCAGAACAAATGTGCATGTATCACGAACACGTGATGATCCACCACGTGTTCATGCCAGTGGCTGGAACTCATGACATAGCAAAAACAAACTGCATGTCATACAGTCAGCACTATCCACTTGAAGACAAGGCTGCTACCCATGTGTGTTGCAAACCATCCAGAATGAGTGTTGCCGTCACATTTACAAGCCAAAACACGATGCACTAGTGAAGGTTCATATTGCCAATGCATTCATACTTTCCCCCAAAAATGTTGCTTCTCTTACAGAAATACAAATAATGGTATACAGAAACCTGGGTCAATGGACAGGCTACCCTACACAGTGAGCCATACGGCACCTACACAGTCTGTTCTGCTTTAACGACATACTCATGTTATAGCAAACGCATAATAAAAAATAATTAAAATGGACTTTAAAATCCTTCACAATGGTCGCTGAAATCGCGATAACAGCCAATACATATAGGCGAAAATTTTGCGTTATACAAACAGTGTTCAGCTATTCATCAACAGTGTTATAGCCAATTGGCGTTAATGAAGGACACATAATCGTACATCTATTTCAAATAATGATTACTAATAATACAAAATATTATCTATTATTATTATCATTATTATTATTATTATTATTATTATTATTATTATTATTATTATTATTATTATTATTATTATTATTATTATTATTATTATTATTATTATTATTACAATGATGATGATGATAAACCAACCTGTTATAGTACTGCATGATAAAAATAAAAGGCCTGCCTACTGATCAATACAGCCATACCAGATGATTCAAATTTTAACACAAAAGAAACTCAAAAACTAAGCAAGTTCAAATACCTGGAGACTGAGGTCAGCAGGATGTGGGAACTGAGGACAAAATTTGTGCCGGTTACAACTGGAGCATTAGAAACAATTCAGAAGGGATCTGGAAATTTCAGTTGCTCCCAGGTCACCTGTCAGCCATACAGCTACAGAAGATCACACCAATGAACACTACACACAGCATTTGGTAAGTGCTGGGGTAAATCTGGACTTACCGGGAGACCACCACCTGATAAATAATAGGCGAGAATTAATTTAAAATTTATTATAAATAATAATAATAATTTTATTATTTTTGTATGGGAGTATATATTGGCTGGGGATAGCACAGTCAGTATAGCAACTCGCTATGTGCTGCACGGTCCAGGAATTGAAGCCTGTTGAGGACTAGATCTTCCGCACCCGTCTAGACAAGCCCTGTGGTCCACCCAGCCTCCTGTACAATGGGTACCGGGTCTCTTTCCTGAGGGTAAGGCGGCCAGGGAGTGGCATTGACCACCCATCCTCATCTAGCACCGAGGTTAAGGAAACAGTACACTTATACAACTAATGAAATTTAATGAAATTTTATTTCATTAAATTTGAAGGAAAAATCTATGAGATATGCTTTTTTTTTCTAAGAGTAAGCATTAAAATTTAAAATACCGAGTAAAAAAATCTCGGCAGGCCGCGTTGCGCGGAGGGATTTAATTCCGATGTTAAAGGGTTAAGCATAACAAATGTAGTTGAGTATGGTGTGTTAACAATACATAAATCAAATGCCCCATTTCCTGTCACAAGACACTAGTTCAGATTCATGTGTAATAAAGATATTTTACAGCTTTTCTTTGAAGATCTAAACTAATCTATGTCTCCCCTGCAAATCAACAACCACTACATAAGCTCAGTAACAGTCAGCTCCTCTACCAGACATCAAGTATGTGCAAGCTGTATACTATCAAGACATTTTCTACTGGGACATCTTGACCCTTGAAGGCAGGACCGATTGGTTATCCCAAAACGTCAGAATGGAATTACCACTTTATGCTGCGTAAAATCCCAGAAGATAGCAGGTCTCAAAACACATTCGATTTCAGTGTCTCTCCAACAGAATGCCAAATGGTGGAAAATATATATATATATATATATATGTTCTGTGACATTACTTCAGAAAATGTATAATAGGGTAAAATCACATGACCTCCCAGGTCAAAGAATTGGTCCTGCTGTCTCTACTCAACATTGCTGCAGTAGTTTCAAAAGTTTCTTCATCTCTAAAAACCACCATAAGCCTTCAGCTTCTGATATCACATAAACAAAATCAACACACAGAGATCAACCAGCTTGCTGTAACTGCTAAGATACTTTCACAGCCTGGCATACAGTTGTGTGTGGCATCTGTAGCTGTTCAGTCACGGCAAACAGACTTTCCTGGGCTGCATGAGAGATTTCCCTGGCTTGTTCAACATTCATGTATTATCTGAAGACAGATCATACTCGTGATTTGCCAGAGATAAGAAAAATATTCGTTACATTATGGTACAGTGAACCAGTCACCCAGCCAGCAAATATACAAGTGTTTAGCAACAGGAAGCATTCCCCCCTGTCTGCATGCAGTCCTACATTGTGGCTGTAAGATTATACAAAGGGATCAAAAGTAATGTTCCTGATGACTGTGCTATAGCGGCTAATAAAAACTGTAATTATGACAGCAGCAATGTTTTGAAATACTTGACATAAGGGGATGATATTGCACTGGCCTCTGTAGTTTCAAGGATACTTTCTTATACTCCTTGACAACTGACTATGAAGCCAGAGGAAACCAACTGCAAATGGCACATCTACTTGTAACAGGTCAAAGGTAGATCTGACTCCACAGTACAGTACTAAATCCCTGAGACTAAGAACAATTATTGTGCAGTTGGTTACAATTAAAGTAATTTCCGATAGACTTCATTATGTGTACCAACAACAGTACAGTTTAAATGAATGTAGCAGAATTCACTGAGTGGATTACTTGCAAAGTAAACTGTAAATGCAAAAAATACAGAAGTCACACATATTAGGTTTTAAAGTTCCTCCTTTTGGGAGTACATTCACACTAAAATTCAAATAGTCTAATCATGTGTCTAATTTGGATTGAAGTTAGACACTTGCCCATACTGACTCCCATCCAAATTAATGCCTGAAATATTAATAAACCTGCTATAATCATGACACAGATATGTAAGAAGTTTGGAGTAATGACACCCAGTATGTGGATGTATTCCATGGGTCCAATTCATGACAACTTCAAATCTTGAAGGCAACTACATATGTAATTAGTAGGAGAGCTCAGAGACCTGAGAAACAACAAAGGAAGTAGAGACCTATCTGATACGTAACTGGAGATACTGGTCAGTGGTGTGAAACAATATGTATCAAATCTTGTGTTTTCACTCTATGTGTTGGAGAGCTTGGCCAAGGTACAAGATACAGGAAGGTGCTTGCTTCATTCCTCACCCTGCTCACACTTGTTGCTGAAGCAACCATAACCTGAAGGCTTGTCATACCACTTCCTAATACAGCTTTCAGGTGGTTTGTACCTTTGCAAATCTTGTTCTCTATCACCCCTGGCATTGTAGCAACATACTAAAACCACCACTTTAGTTTTTCTTGCAGAGTGGCCATTTAAACTGGTACATGCTCCGTCACTCTCCAGTGGAAGGCGAACCAGTGCTCTCCGGGGAAATTTAAGTCCTCTATAACAAATCACATGTTAATTTTTAATACATCTAAGAAAGCATCAGAAATACAGTACAATTCCTTGAATATGAAGCTGATACACCAGAAATCCTAATACTTTATCAGTGGAGGAAAATAGCTAATTCCAGAAGCTCAGTTGTCAGTACCTTCCAGTAGGTATACTGGTACTGTGATTTCACATTTTGCAATCTGGACTTCACTGAGCCCACTGAGCTATTCTAATGGCTCCCAAATAACCCAAAATAAGTAAACACACAGTTGCTGGCACAACAAGGGACAAGATATAAACAATTCTGGAGACACTAGAAATAGTTAGAAAACCTGGAAGTGTTACAAGCCAGAGTATCATTATGGCAGCATACAAGATTGGACTGTTGACCACCTAAGGTACAAAGAAAGACACAAGGAAAAAAATTTCCTGTAAGAACTTAGGTCAGTACAGGTACTGTTTAATAAATGTAATACTTAATAATCTGGCACCTCTCCAGTCATGTAGGTACCAGATTATAGAAATTCTATTGTATATGCAATTGAAATTGGTCTAGCTTTTAGGAAACATCCTGCGGATATGGATTATTTCTTACAAGGAGGTAAGAACATATTTTCATCTTCTCTGCAATTACTCACAGAACTGCCTTCTTATTAGAATCCCCCCTCCCCCCCAAAAAAAATTTGCAACAAAACATTTTCATTCCCAACAGATCAGCTGTTTGCAGTGGCTGATATATAAATAAGCCAAAGGCAACTGACATTTCTAGATACAGTTGAAATGAGTCTATTAAGAGACATGCAGACATATAAATCACTTAATCTGGTTCAGCATTTATTTCATAAAACATTATACTGTATCCTCTAAACTCACCTCTTCTATTATGCCTACAGCCTCCTTTTCTTTTGTATTTATATCCTCATCCTCCTCCTCCTCCTCTTCCTCTTCACTATGTATGCCCTCCTCATCTTTTATACATATGCACTTCTCTTCCTCACCACCTATGCCTTTCTCTGTTTTCACATTCACCTTCCCCTCCTCCCCTTGCACATCAAGTCCTCCTCAACCTTCAGTTTACCAATGTGATATGCACAGTCAGATGATGTTGCATGTGTGTCACTAGTTGAACTGGGCAGAATGTGCAGAGAATCTGTGCAGCTCTGTAAAACCAACATAACATTAAAGTAACCTCCATCAGGACAAGGAATGGTATACGCTTTCATCAAAACTGACAATACTGTAGCTGCTTTGGATAGTCCCTTCTTTATAACTGTCAAAATCATTGCAATGAATAAAAATCAATGTCATGCAGAAGAGTCCCTCCTGAGAAGCCACTAGTTTCTCAGCTACTCATTCAATTCCCTATCTTTTACAGAACATGTAAGCTCATTATTACTTTCACCACAGCCTGACTGACCTAATTTCTTTAATCCATCCACCTTCTGTTCTCACATATATTCTTCACTGAAGAACATCCCTATTACAGTCCATATGTTTAATGCACTTCAAACGCAATGCTGACACACCAAAATGAGGGACCAAAAAAGTGAGACTCTGACAAATCGAGAAATCCCTTATCTAATATATATGTGTAGTAAAGCCTGAGAGAGTGAATTTTGTTATCTGTGACAACAACAGACATGTCATCATATCTGTAGCTTGGTATACATATACGTAACGGCCCCTAAGAGCAGAATTGATTGCTCATTAGGATTAAGGATGTAAATGCATGTACATATGTCTCATGTCAAATTCATTCTACACTAACAAGCCATTTGATTTCCTCCCCCTCCTCTATAATTCTAATAATATCTGGTAGTAGGTATAATTTATGAAGCAATACATTATGCACTTTTCTCCAATTTCCTACTAGTTTCAGCCATAAGAGTCTAAGAACTGATCAGCACCAACACTGTTCCCAAACCCAGTCTACAGTCTACTCTCAATGTCACAGAATGTGTCACACCCACATTTAGGAAAATACTAAAATAAGCACACATTCACAGTTTACATTTCAATAGTCTTATTTTCAGAAAAGAAGGAAGAAGAGCAAAACATTTTGAAGTTGTAGTCAGCATTACTCCAAATTAATTTCCTCTCAGTTTCTTGATTCTGCAACTATTATTCCTTAATTCCGATCCAAAACACTTCAAGTTCTACACCCTTCCAAAATTTAAGTGTATAAGCTAGGTCATGTTTTTTATTGTGCGATATCCCCACTGTGCCTCTAGAATACACAATAGGAGCAGAAATATTTCCCATCAATGCACAGATTCACTGTAGCAATTACAAATGGCAGCTACATATGGCAGCAACAAAGCAGCCATAATAAAACTGTTTATGTGAGAAGTTTAAAGGAAATCGTATACATGTAGCTTACATAAGGTTAAAATTGATTAGTGGAAGATATCTTGGCCTTACATATAAAAATACATGATGTTACACATAAAAAAGTGTATATACGGTATACAAGGTATTGTACAAAATTAAACAATTACGTCATATAATTTTGAAAATCAAAGTCAAAACTTTCTACAAAAACCAGTGTTCTGGGCTAGTTACGCAAGTGCTAGTAGGTAACATGTGCGGGCAATTGTAACCGTTGGGATGGTCATTGGGATATTGTGTGCCTTCTTATATAAGTGATAGACTCTGTATTCCATCTATTGTATCATCGTATTTTAAGATATCAGTAGCGCGCAATTAACACCACGAAGCACTATAATTTCAAAGGTCACGTCTAAAATAACCTTTGAATACGAATCGTATTTTGGAGGGAATGTAATCCCGAAGCCACATTATCCACATAACCGACGTAAATTTATAAAGCCCATTACAATATTATCATAGAATGTCCCTTCAAACACGCCACAGATAATAAAAATGGATCTCAGTAAGTGTTATAACGACACAATAAAAACTTAAAATGCCACCGAATAAATTACACATGTTGAACGTTACTGGTATGATGAAAGTAAATTTGAATCAGTTACAATATTAGTTAAACATATTAATCGAATGAAATACATGAAACCTTACAAATGTATTACTTCTGACTCTCTGAGCCATAACGATGGAAATTCAGTGCAATAAATACACAACACATCAAGACTCAAACAAGAATTCAAACTGTTTCCGAGAGTGAAGCATGGAGGATACATCCCAGAGCACAGATCATCTATTCCCAGAGACAGTTGGCCAGAGCTTCCTCCAATCAGAGAAGATTTCGTCTTGATTGGTTAATTGGTTGTCATCAACATATATCTGTCATGGAGTCGGGCAACTTGTTGCCCGGTTCCGGTCTCACGTATCGAGAAGCCTCTTCAAAGATCTGCCATGATTCCTTCTGCCAGCTGGGGAATAGCGTTTCATTACCCTGGGTAATCTATTACGGGGCATTCTATTTACATGTTGTATCCAGTTTCTCTTGTATTCCAGTAATCTGTCTAAAATTGGTGTTATTTTTAATTCCTTTGCAATT
>Ga0268261_10001955_pt1 | contig 14599 bp, 10 predicted proteins | sample TergutNc150P1_FD_190353 | JGI IMG/M metagenome (GOLD analysis project Ga0268261, IMG submission 190353) | Nasutitermes corniger P1 segment gut microbial community from laboratory colony in Florida, USA - Nc150 P1 (SPAdes) (version 2) | ecosystem: Host-associated > Arthropoda: Insects >... | reverse complement strand
AATCCCCCCATCACTGCCACCCCAATCCCATGTGTATACGCGCGCGCATGTAATAGAGAGAGGCTAGATTTTCCTCATTAGCGACTAGACAGACAGACGGACGGGCCATTGCATAATGGTGTGCGGCCAGTTGCCAGCGACGAAGCAACGCAAAGAGAACTGGACGTATTTTCCGAGCCCAAACGCAGCATTTCAACTGCTTTTATTCCCTTGACGTCTTCTGAACACCTCACAAAATTCCATACCTCAGCCGATATGATGAAAGTTATCTGTTAGGTCTGGAACATAAAAATATGTCTTTCCTAACACACTTTAGTAACGAAATATCAGAATGTAATATACGTCAACATATTAAACGGTAAATGTTCTCCGTTATGTAACTGCTAGTTGGTCAGCTGAACACAAAACCTGAAGCTTTAAAGGGCCCCAAACGTTTAACCAATTGATGAAACGTCACTAATCGACACAACGTGAACCACCACTTAATTATATTTTTCTATGATGCATTTTAACAACATCCTTACATATATGCTAATTACTCTAAACGTTATCCAGAGAAATTTTCGAACACAAATGAAATATGAATATCTAGTGGCACCTATAACATCCATCCACGTCTGGATCAAACATGAATCCCGAATAAGATAGTAATGATCCCAAGGACACTTCCAATCAGCCTCTGACATGTAATTCGCCGTTTACTATTACTAATACGCCTACCGTCTGTAAAGAATGACGAGAAGAATGGTATGAGGAGTGCCAAAGTCATGGCCAACATTCAAGCCGTATAACGTCTGGATACCAATCAACCGTATCACACCAACGCTCGGCTCAATACATTCTCAAGACGCATTCCAGTGTCACCGTACGGACACAAACGATTTCACCTTACAGTGGGTGCACATGTGCCTAAAAACACAACCTTAGCAAATGTGTTCTGGACACCCCTGAATCGCTCGCGGTATAAGTCAAATATAAAACCATTACGAACCTAATGTAGCACATCAGTGAGTCGACTTACGGGTTTGGAAACTCTGGCCAGGATTACCCTGAATCGCTCGTGGCAGAAGGCAACTATGACATCCTTACGAACTGTAAGGGAAGCATCACTGATTCCAACTACGAGTCGGAAAATCCTGGCCTGGATAACCCTGAACCGCTCGCGGCAGAAGTAAAATATGAAAGGCTTACCACAGTCAAGGACTTACGTTATACGCGCTGTATTATTTAATGGATTGGATTGCGGGATTGATGTAATTCCTTTGAAAGGACTACACATAGTGAATCGCTCACAAAATGCGGAATAAATCACATTTGTTTATGTTACACCTTACACGTGTGAAAGCCTCGTGTCACTCCCTGTTAATCTGTACCCAAAAACCGTGTTGGAGAAGTGTACTCCACTTCGAAGTACACCTAATTTCCATCTGCGTTCCCTCCAGCCTTGCATAGGCCCACCATCAGGGGTAGGTCTTCCATGTTCATGAAATACAGACATAATTGATGCTACTGACAAGGCTATTCTAAACTCCAAAAACACACGGCCCCGTTATAAATTCCTATGCTCCCAAAACAATCAAAAGTTAAACGTTAGCCATAAAAGCACTAACTATTGTTTATTTCTCACCGAAACGTAAACATTTCACGAAATTACACTTATTAGCATGATCGTTTACATAAACACATTGATCCACAATAACCGTATGTTACATACTTCACTGCAATAAATGTTTAGCTTTAGAAAGAATATAATTAAGACCAGTCGCTGAATATTGGCTACAAAATGACGTCAACAAGAAGTAGCTCTCATTCGAATTGCGTACAAATCTCAATCAAAATTCCGCCCTCACGGTTAACCCTGCCCTGTAGTGACATAATTACTGGCCCTCGACTAGGCTTCCATATAACAGATCAACTATTGCGAAGATACTGGGAGCGCTACAGACAGAAGAGATGATTAACAGTGAAACTGATTTTATAGAAAAATGTTATGAATGTGACGACTAATCAAATTTACTTTTTACTTGTTGACTCTCAAGCACATTTTCTTTTGGAAAGTAGCTGCTAATACCAGATAATCATTGGTACAAATCCATCCATCCATCCGTCCGTCCATCCATCCGTCCATCCATCCATCCATCCGTCCATCCGGCCATCCATCCGTCCATCCCTCCATCCATCCATCCATCCATCCATCCATCCACCCACCCACCCACATATCACTTACTAATACCTATCGTTTGTCTTAAACTACATACTCCGCAAATAAAAAAGAGTTCCAGTCTAATGTATACAGTTCTCCGAAACAAAACACTTCTCCTTTCCAATGCCAACTCACCCTCCGTATTTCTTTCTTGACTTGGTTACCCCACTTGCACTTCGTGCGACATAAAAATCTGTCTTTTTTTCCAGGTCGTTATTTTTAACTATAGTCACTCTCTTCTAAGTTATTCTTCGTTTAAGTTTAACCACTTATTGTTCACATAGTTCTCCACATATCTCTGTCTCTTTACATTTCAGTACTATACCTTCGGCTTTTTTTTAAGCGGCCTCTTTATTTCCCTGCTCTTCTCCTCACACCACCAAACTCCGTGATTCCCAAACTGAAAAAGTGTCAATTACTTCCATGTGAATCCGTGTACGAACCAGTACCGGCATTCAATATGTGCGGCGAATGAACTCTGAGGTTTCAAAACTGGCGAGAAATCAGGGAAACTGCCGGCTTCTTACGACTCTGTTCCATGTATAGTTTCATGCTCGAATGAATAATACGTCTAAGCAGTGGGTTTCATTTCGTCCTGAATCATAGGCACATTGTGGACTCCGACCAATGCGTTCGTTCGCACAGCGCCCATTAAAATTGCACTGACTGGACCCTGGCATACGTCTCACTTGAATATCCAACATTTTGCGTCGTATACGTTCACGGCTCTACAAATACAAGCATCAGGTTCCGTGCGACTAACCCGGAAATGATATAAACGAAACGAGTCAGATTTCCCTCGCCGTTTGTGTACACTACCAACATAAATGCACAATACTGTACGAAAAGTGTCATTCGCAAACTTCGGAGAGAGGAAATATATAATTTTCACTTTGTAGTATGTTTCCGGCTGAATTCACCGTTTCTCCTAAGCGAGTAACGAATGACAGGTGGCTCTGATGGGCAGTCCGATAAAATAAAAGTGGACAGAAGCCGCAATGAAATTCTCTTCGAAAAGACTTTGAGAGGTTAACAAATGCATTTTTCTTTTAATTTTCTACACAATTACTGCCATATTAATGTACACACGCACAATTCAATACTTTATGTACATTCCATGTGTACAAAAACAAATTCACTACATTCCCAACACAGGAAAACGCTCGGGGGTTATCTCAAACCATTCTAAACAAAAACACAATATCGTTATTTTATCTGACAAATGCCGTTTGTCACAGTCCACCGGCATTCCAACGCGGGTGTGTCGCACTCCACACGGCAGCTAGGGTTTATAAGACATGCAAGTCGTCAGGAAGTGAGAATACCGGAAAAATAATGACCCTGAAATCGAATGTGGCTAAAAACCGAAGCCTGCAGTCGGCAGGACCTACGTATAGCGTTTATTCGAGAACAGCATACACAAAAGAGATAAAAATAAATGAAAAGCTTCATAGTAAGTTCCCACTGAAGACTCCAGTTGTAGGATCCAGGAGCAAATTTCAAAATTGACGTCAACGGACGAAACAGGGAAATAACGATGTGAACTGCCCAGCTGAGAAACCATCAGCTCCTGCCCAGGCCCGCAAACTTTCAATACGCAGTGAACAGATTCGCTCTGTAGTATAGGGCGTCTTGCATTCCGTGTGTATGCAATCTTTATGCCTTCCGGGTGGGAGGGGTGTCACATCAATCCTTCACTTCGCTAGGTTAACCAGGAGGCCTTACTTTCCGGCTGGGCGGTTCACTTCATTCATATCAGGCCATCAGGAGTACCAACAGGTTTCCGTGCCGGGCGTAAGGCCAGTCAACAGACAAGGAATTCAAATAAGAAATTTATGTTCGTTGGCTAGTTTTTGCGTGTGAGCCGAGCTATTCCACAACAGCACAAGCATGCTAACCCCTCGCACACGTACAGCACAGATTATGCAGTTCAATCGTAATTAACCCTTTAAACAACGGTGGTTTAATACACAAACATGTACACACAAACCGACTTCAGTGCTACACAGCACCGCATTTTACCCATACACTGTACATGTGTTCCGTAAGATTCTCTGGCAATTCTGTACATCAACTAAGAAATGCACAAAATAAAATACAATAAAATAAATTTATAAAACAATTCATGCCCTACATGTTTCGGGACCACAGTGTTACTAGAGTCTACTAGAGCAAATGAACACAAATCCAAAACGCCAATTCAAGTACTGATCGCACTCACTGTCGTCATCAAAATACTAAAATATCAAAATTCTACAATACACAGGGTTGACAAGAATAAAACCACAACGCTGACACCAAAAGTATGCAGTGTACACCACATCGACCGACACGGAACACTTCACACGCTCTATTTGGACAAGATCCCTTTGAGAACTGCCCTCTTCTGCGCTGTTACGCAGCGAGTAGTGATGATTCATTACCGACATTTCGGAAAAATCAACCGGTCCCATCTAAAAGGATCAAGAATTCTTTACCCTTGAAAATGGTGTCACGGACTGTGGTTTTATAACTGTCAATCCTGTGTATTCTATAACATTATTTAATATTTTGATGACAACAGTGAGGGCGATCCGTACCGGAATTGGCGTGTGGACTTGGGCTCCTATGTTTTGGTAGATTCCCTCAAGGTGGCATTCCGACACTGAAACATGTGGCAGTTGATACTCATCATGAATCGTATTTCATGTTTTGTATTTCACTGATTGCATCTGTCGGATGCTATATTGAATACAAGAAAACGCAAGGTATGAGTAACATTAAATTCTCTGGCAATTATTTGACTATGAAGCCTTAACACCGATACCTACGTAATAAGGAATGTGTAGCCGCAACACTTTCTCTCAACACTTGTTACATGAAACTCGCATTTTCAACGGTTAAACTGGTCTCAGACGCGTTGGCAAGAAAAATGCGCAGGAAATAACGTCTATCTCCAACAAATGGACCACAGGGCACCTTATATAAAACAGCACACCGGTAATAACTTACTTCATAACTAAACGTTTACAAAGCTCCATTTACTACGACATGCTCGTGCCACTAATTCGTACCGAAACGTGTATATTTTTTACTGTAAAATGAAACACAAATTCTATTTCGAGGAATATACGAGTGTGTGAAAGTACTATCAACGTGTAGTTTACATAGGGTTTTCATTAACAGCGTAGAAAAAATTCTGGCCCCGCAACGATACAATGAAACTTACGGTGCATACACAGCGATTGGGTGGAATCCGACTGCGTACATCATATACGTGAACTCTAGAAATATACAGAAAATTTGTGAAAGAACCATTAAACAATTCGCGAAAAAAAAAAACAGGTGGTGGTACTATACCGCATCTTACAATGGTCGGGCAGGTATTACCTGGGTCAGGAGAGGGTCCAGCTGCAGGTTTTGGTGAACATGTTAAAACACTAACATTCTTTATCAGCTGGATTACTATCACGTGCACGAAGATTGTATCACAGAGTGTCAGACCACAATGGCTGGGCTTCTGAAAACACTTCTACAGGCCATTTAACATGTCACTTGTAAACATGGAATGCCCCTGAAAACCTAACCCACGAACTGATCTGGCACATCATGACCAACAGACACCAGGCTTACCACCGCGCACACCGTTACAGTGAGTGCAGAATGCTGACTCTAGTTCAGTTACATACGCTCGGTGTAACTTCCGTAATTTTTATTTGTGGTCGTAGACATACAGGTGTCCCAGGAGGAAGGGACAAAATTTCGGGAGTGTTCCTTATGTTAAAATGTACCGATATAACCCAAAACACCTATATCCAAAGTTGAAAGGTTACGGAGATAATGGCCAGAGAAGTTTGAAACTTTGACAGCTGTTACACACTTATGGATTACCAAATACATATTAAAACTGGCAGGAATATGTGGTTTCTGTAATGTTAATAACTGTACGTAACATCAAACTAACTTGTGAGTGACATAAAGCCATTAAATTGAACTACAAAAAAACCCGCGCTCACGTCATAGTTGTCCTTCAGGGTTCCAAGCACTATACATGACACATGAATACAAGCACTGACGTAACATGGCTGACGGCGCATTCTGGTATAAGCCTACTATAAGCTAGTGTGAGCGGACTTTCCGTATCCGGACACCAGACTCAAGGACAAACATCGATAAGACTTGACAGCTGACAGGTACAGTGCGTGGAATCGCCAGAAGACCACACTTTTCTCTGGCCATTATCTCCGTAACCGTTCAACTTTAGATATAGGTGTTTTGGGTTATATCGGTACATTTTAACATAAGGAACACTCTCCCGAAGTTTTGTCCCTTCCTCCTGGGACACCCTGTATGTACAGTGCAACAAATCGGGTGTGTTTTTGAATGGGACGTGACTTACTGTCTTCCTTCGTGAAGTGCAGTACTGAGGTTTCTTTCATTGTAGAAACCTATGCAAAAGCGTATCCTATAGAAAGTTTCGTAGTACATTTACAAGTCGGTTTCCCAATGTTCCACCGATGAGCAAATCACGAACAACAGGTTCCATGTCAAAGTGGAAGCTAGAGCAATCATGGCGTGTTCTTTTGAGAACACGTAATAATGCAGTGAGTTCAGAAGCATGTCGACAGAAATCCGTAAAACGCTTAGCCCAAGAATCCGGTGTATCAGAGTAATCCACACCTGCTGCCACAAAATTGCTTCGTCTGAAACTATACACCTGTACAATTGTGTAAAATCTCTAGGAGGCAAAATGTGTTTCAAGATTACGGCTTTGTACCTTGCTGTGTGAAACGGTGCGCAGAGGTTAGGTCGATCAAATGGCAACTTATTTTACAGAAGATATTAATTTTAATGGTCATGTCAACACAAAATTATCTCGGAAGCCTATTACCAAGGACACGATGCACATGCACGGGACGAAGTACGAAATCATCGGGCTCGCGCTGCCTGCAAATTGCAAACAATAACTTCAGATCTTAATAATTCGTCCACCCAGTGTCAAGACTGTCTTTAAACGGGGTCATTTCAAACACCTGCCCTAAAACACGATAATTTACATTATGTAGTCCATAATGTTAAAAGATATACAGAACTATAATTTTGCCCGTGGTTTTGTATGGGTGTGAAACCTGGTCGCTGACATTGAGAGAGGAACGCAGGCTGAGGGTGTTTGAGAATGGGGTGTTGAGGAGAGTATTTGGACCTAAGAGGGGACGAGGTGACAGGGGAATGGAGAAAGCTGCATTACGATGAGCTGAATGATCTGTACTCCTTACCCAATATTGTGCGGGTGGTAAAATCGAGACGAATGAGATGGGCGGGGTATGTGGCGCGTATGGGGGAGGATAGAGGTGTGCACAGGGTGTTGGTGGGGAAGCTTGAGGGAAAGAGGCCATTGGGGAGACCAAGACGTAGATGGGAGGATAATATTAAGATGGATATTCAGGAAGTTGGAGGGGGTCGTGGGGACTGGATGGAGTTGGCTCAGGATAGGGGCAGGTGGCGGGCACTTGTGGGTACGGTGAGGGACTTTCGGGTTCCATAAGTGCGAGGAATTTCTTGACTAGTTTACTGGTTGGCTTCTCAAGAAGGACTCTGCTCCATGGAGTAAGTAAGTAAGTAATCAATAATGTTAATGTGTATTCTGTGAAAAGGAGTGCAGATCACACAGGGTAGTTCCGCAATCAGCTGGAAAATATGTAGAATCGACAATTAATGTTACACAAACATTCATATCACCATAAGAAATAAAAGATACCTCTCTCTGTGCATAAATTACTGCCAATGAAACTGAGCAATTAACTCGATTGAGCACAGTCACAGCTCACACAGTGAGACATGTAAAATGGACTCGTACCGTAATTAGTCCTATCATCACGGAACCGGAAAAATCGTCTTAATTTATATATTTCCACTTGCAACTAGACAACTCATCTTGTATCTTGACCACCTTTCTACATTTCTATGTTTCCGTACCTTTAAGGCTCTCTACGTAAGCCACATGAAATATTTTCTTTGAGTGCTTCCACCCCCAATTCCTTCGTCATGAACCTACTAACAAATTCACTGCCACGGCCACGCAATTAACAATCCACTGAACAGCGCTTTCCTTTATTAATTTACCGTAAGCCTCTTTATTCAGTACCTTCGATGGACAATTAAGTCACACGCATAAACATTCCTTGCACATTCATTTTAGGCACATCATTAATTTGATAACTGTGTAGCATGCCCGGCAGTTAAATGATCGAAAGAAACAAAAAGTTTCTGAAAGCTCAAAGACGGTGGCAAAAAGAAAAAAAATGCAACAGTGGGAAGTACTCAGTAATTACTGGGCCAAAAAAATTGTAAATATGAGTACTATTCTTTCTACTGGTCATGTTGTCCTCGGCGGACTAGCCAAGAAATTCCTCGCCTTATTATACACAATGTTTATTTGTACGACCTAAACAGCCCGCCAATGGTCGCTATTCTGACCCAGCCCAATTCAGCTACACTTTTCACCCACTTCTCTACGACTCTTCCTAATATTCTCCCACTTGCAACTGTCATACCGAAAGAGCTATAGCATCTGTGATGCATGTGAACAAGAGCATAATGAACTAAAAATAAACATAACTGGAAAAAAGGTGGAAGCTATGTAGGTGGATCAAAACCCCAGGCAAAACTCAGTATGACAAAGGAAAACTTTCAACTAATAAATGGGCTGAAACTAACACAAACCTTGAAACACTGAGATGGTACGATTACAGACACACCGGAGCCAAAGCAATATGAGTATATAACGTTTGGAAAAGTCTACAACGACGTAACAAATGGTTACGCCTAAAATGCCATGCCTCAAGGTGTACAGGGGGCCTGCAGTGGATAAACCAATAGAAGTTTCATGCTTTGGTCGTGTTAACTCCAGGAACAATGAGGGTACAACGATGTGCAGGACTCTTTTGTGGCAAGAACGAAACGCCTAAGCCCCTGCTGAGATATAATTCCCGGATGTTCCAGTAATTAAACATTGAACAATGTCGTCTTACAAATTAGTCAACAAATGAATGACATGACACAGGAACGCGGTGAAGAAAGTAACTGGAAAATATCTGGTAGTGATAAATACGGGGGAAAAGGCTCATTTTCAAGAAACGGAATTGTTCGTTCGTTAGTGCTGGCCTATTGTCCTATATATGAGGTGAGCAAAAAGGAACTTAACAAAACGACAGATAACAAATACGGCGTACTTACAAACAACAGACCTACACCACACGATGCTGAAATTCTTGAAGCTGCTTTTCAAACAATCGGATTGTTATTTCGCGCCAATGCCGCTATATGAGACCAGTTTTCAAAATGGCTAACCACACAACAAAAGAGATTGTGTTCCGCAACTGGCACACACCCATTAACAGATGTAGAGTGAATTTCGCACACAATTTCACACAGAACCACATCGACGCACTGCCTTCAACAGGCTACTCCGGAAGAAAGACCGCACATAGTCCACAAATTTATTAGGCCAGGGGTTCTTCATCTTTTTGTGCTATGTAGCCCTCTAAAAGTCTGGTGAAACCTACGGACCATTTTCCAGGAAAATGAATTGAAATGCATAAAATAAGAGAGTAAGATTTACTGAAGCTGACAAACATTTTTGGAGTCTACATGCCGTAAATTACTTTGTTGCCTACATTCATTTTTAATCAAAAGCTAAATTTCAGTTACAGATTATTAAAAATAAAATTACTTTTTTCCCCATCCAAGTTCACGGAACACCCTGAAACCTATCCACGCAGGGGGTCCGGGAACCCCAAGTTAATAAAGGCTGCATTTCGCACAGAGGGCACACCGAAGTCTTGCCCTAGCAAATGAACGCCTTATTGCTCGGACTTCTTGCACAGCTGTTGGTTAGTCTTTGGTCGCTCAGTGCAGAACATACGTCTTGTTGCGGGACTAGCCACTGTCAATACTAGAGACATCTAGCGCCGGCAGAAAGCAATAACAATCACCAGGTCATTTGTAATAAAACTCTGAGAGTTTCTCCATCATTTGATGTAGAATGTTTACACGGTCGTAATTAGATTATGATCAACCTTTAAGAACCGTGCGTCCTATATATAGGACGAGCGTACCGCTACCCTCCAGATGTTGCATTTTATATATTTTTTTCAACAAATATAAGTGCTTAGTATTTTAAACATGCTGCAGACTCTCCGTTTTACTCTTCAAAATGCCGTTTATTTCATAATCCTACCTATTTCGGTTCCTGTATTATTCACATTTTACATACAGGGTGTGCTAAAATTTAAATGTGAAACTCCGGTGCCAAAATGTTAAGGGCCATCAATTACGCAGCTACTTAAAAATGAAAATCAGCTGTTAAAACGAAGTCAGCTATCTCCATTTGAATGTGAGAAGTAACCCTGTCAATTTCTGTATTAAGTAATATAGCTGTGCAATTCGGTCAATTGAGATAGCTGCTAACAGGCCCCTTGGGGTGATCCTTATGACCCTGCAGCGCCACGGTTCAAACTTATGAAATTTTAGCCTACACAACTTTTTTAAGTGTACTGCACATGCTAATTGCAATGTGAAATTATATATTTATATACTGCCCCAAAATATATCAAAGTATCGTATATTAGGAACAGAATAGCTTAGGGTTCACGTGCAACGCCTGTGTCACAATGTTTAAAAAAGTTTGTACAAAATAAATGTCAAAAAAGCAATGAGAATTTAAAGAATAATAAACAAAACCTCTAATATGCCGATTCAGTACAAAAAGGTAAAGCAGGCCGTGAGGGTTATAGGAGGTTGTGGCGCCCAGATTTCACGACAGTCGGCATATGAAGGTGGTAAGGTCGTCAGACCCATGCATCGGCCGCCTTTACCTCCCAGGAAATATTTCCGGTACCCATTTCTGTTCGAAGCTAAGTACACCCCAGTGTCATAATGCGGCCGGAAAGATTATGACAATAAAAAGGGGGTGGGGGAGGGGAAGGGTTCAGTACAAAGCAACAAATATGTATCTTTGGAGAATTCTTTCAAAACTAACAATATGCAGCTTTTCTATGAAAAGAAAACGAAATATGCTTTCAAGAAATTCAGAAAAGTTTTCTAACTGCAGAGATCGGATTATTTTGACGAACTTGGTAAGTCACACAAAACAGCTAGTTTTAGGTGCGCCACCCGAAAAAATTCTATGGCGTCGGTAAGGAATAAGTGAGTATGGTAGAATGGTGAACTGACAGACAGGGAAACCAAAAGTACACGGAAAAAAATGTGTACAATGCGACTCTGCTCACTACAAATCCCAAACAGACTGGTCTGGAATTAAACCCAAGCCTCTACAATGAGAGGCCTGCGACCAACAGCCTGAGTTATCAGAACAGCTACCAACTCATAACTAGTGCACGTGATATATAACTTGCACACCGCATGGAAGGTTCGAAGTCCTCGGGGCTAAAGCTTGTAAGAATATATACACGTGAACAGCAGGTTAATGGCGCGGTAACACTTCGGAAATATGGGCTCCTTAGCAATCTATAATTCGGAATTTTGAAATATGTTTATGTGGAGTAGGTAGCAAATGTTCAGAACTCAGCTGACAAGTAAGCAATCATAGGTCACATAGTTGGTGAGGGCGTTATGAAATTCTGAATGTGAGTTTCTAAACTGGACAATTTCACAGAAGTACCGTGCCGACTCCACGTTCAATTAATGAACCAGAAAAATGCACAAACTTCGAAACAATACTGTACCGATACTTGCAACCTTGGTGAGAAGAGCCAGGAGGGCGCCAGCTGAAGTTTACTCACCTGCAAAGTAAACAAACAAGAAACCATCAGTCCTAGGTAATTAGTTAAATGTTATTTCAACGGCAAGAAGAAACATCTTAAACGAACGTAAAACATACACTCCACCTACAATACAGGCTGTTTCAAATGTGATCACTTTGTCTTGATCACGACTTGTTCTACACAAAAGATGATGCAGAGCCAATCCCATTGCAGACGCAACAATGCAAGTCATGTTTTTCATAAAACATTCACAATATCGGAGAATGATTAATACGAGGACCACACCAGGATGATGGTGATGATGATGATGATTATTATTATAATAATAATATTAACAGTGTTTTTTCTCTTTGGATTGTCTGAATTCGATAATTTGCATTAAACCATGTTTCACTGGCATTTTTTTCTTTAGGAAGGGGTACACCCCACTGTGATGAATACACACAGAGTAATTGGGTGAAATTCGTCAATCGCAACCAGGTGTGACGTCATGTTATTAAATAAAATTAATGTAACATGTTTCGCTAACGTTATAAGGAATACGTCCCTTACAACCTCTGTGACAGGAAGTCTACGTAACAACGATCCAAAGAGCGGCTTAACAACTCCTACTTAAATTAACCGTAGGCAACATTACGAATACCAAATATTAAATAGAAAAAACACGAATGGTTTAACAACCAGAAAAATCTCTAATGCACAACATTATACAGATTAGCGCACAACTTTCCACAGTTACAAGTCATCTCCCTCAAGACCGAACTACAACATATTATAAAGTCTTCACTTTCATGCTGAAGTACTAGACATTGATTTGAACTTTTAACTATTCAATTTTAACCCCACCTTCTTATTACTTCATGATGAACCTGTAGCTGCTCAAAAAAAGTGTAATGAACTCGGCTTATTTTATCTCACGTTGAAAACTCCAGAGAGAGAGAGAGAGAGAGAGAGAGAGAGAGAGAGAGAGAGAGAGAGAGAGTGCGTGTATATATATGTCAATCAGGTTACATTATTATATAACTTTAACGCAATATATTTGAGTGTAGGTATAAAATATATATATATATATATATATATATATAAAACGTGAGTGTGTGTGTGTATATATATACACACACACGCGCGCGCGCGCGCGTTTTATATATATTTTTTTTTATACCTACGCTCAAATATATTGCGTTGAAGTTACATAATAATGTAACCTGATTGACAGCCCTCACCCCTTTAGTCACTAAGTTACTGTGAGAACAGCACACCGGTTATTAATGTGCAGTAACACAGCCACAAGATGAAGATGCATTGGAGTTTCTGAAACAATATTACAATGGGTTTCCTACATTAGTTTATCAGAACTTATGATGGGATGCGGGACTAAGGGCTTCGATGCGGTGCCAAAACCTTTGCGCCGGCCATGCCCGGAACTACATACAATTATAACGCCACACACTTTAATACCATCCTCGTAACCACACATGGGTTTCCGAAGTTGTCATCCTTTTGGGGTTTGCGAACAACATTTTTTTATACCTCTCTCGTTTTCCGAAATCGCCTAGCTCATCCTTCTTCATCAATCACAAAAATTATCAATAAACACTGAAGATTACTAATTATGACCAAACTTCGGGATCGAATGTTTAGCACTTTTGTTTCGTATGTTGGAGGTTCCGGGTCAAATGTCGGCCGGAAGACTGGTTATCCTAGAACTACCTCCGATTTTCCTTAATTCCTCCGCACAACACCGCTCCCTTCCACGCCCTCTCCAATAATTAGTCATAAATAAAATTATCATTCAACGCTAAACATCCTGCAAAATTTTACAAAGTTTACAGCCCTTCTTACGTAATTATCTCCAGTCCTCCCTTTTCTCACATTCATGAAGTCGACAAAGACTGCATGTTCATCATAACTTTATCCCCCAACAGGCTCAGTAAAAGTTTTATGTCGCAGTTCGTCTAGTTGGCGTCAAGGTATTCGGTACATAACTTTGTTGCGTAACTCTTCGCCAACCACAGCGATTCAATTAAACATGCCAACAAATGGTGTTGAGATCGGAGTGGCTAATGGGCCACGCAAACAGTCATAATGAACGACTCGCGACTGTTTGCTTAAAAACAGTTCCAACACCCAATCATGAAACCCGAGCCAGACAGTATTTCTCGAACTATTGGGCCCCTTCCACAAGCATGTGTGTATATGTACAACATAAAACGATGCTGTCCGTAAGGAGCTTCACGAATTTCACTCGTCGTCATGTAAATGTGTTCGGATGATAAAATGAAATCTGGTCAATTGGGAGGAAAGTGTTGCACACATGTTTGGTGATACAGACAATGTCTTATTAAGAAAATTTGAAGGAAGGAGACCAGTTTAAATACTCGCTTGGTGACAGCTGGATATCAGAAGGACAGTAACAGAATCAGGATGCGTTGGTGTACGCATAATTCTTACAACTCAGGACAAGGACCCGAAGAACGCTTTTGTGTACGCGGCAATGACACTTTCTGTTAACCCTTTAAAACCCGAATTAAATTCCATCTGCTATTTGCTGGCATTATTAGGAGCTCACCATTTTCTCCACGTTAGTAGGATAAGGGTTAAATTATTAACCTTTAGGCTACTAATGTCATAT
>Ga0268261_10001954_pt1 | contig 14601 bp, 13 predicted proteins | sample TergutNc150P1_FD_190353 | JGI IMG/M metagenome (GOLD analysis project Ga0268261, IMG submission 190353) | Nasutitermes corniger P1 segment gut microbial community from laboratory colony in Florida, USA - Nc150 P1 (SPAdes) (version 2) | ecosystem: Host-associated > Arthropoda: Insects >... | reverse complement strand
CCCCTCCACCCCCCACTCCATATCCCCCAGTCACAGTCCATGGTCATCCCCACACATTTTGCAATGTAATAAAGCCGCTGACGTGTTTCAAGTTTCGCTAAATGCTGCATTTTGACGTCACAATTTTCGGAACCACAATGTGACGTCATTCCTTCTGACAGACGCAAATTTCCAACATTTCTGCTGACGTAATATCACTGGAATCTTGTACCGAAGGTCCATTTCGTAACTTGACATTGACCGGGTGTCCTTGAACAACTCCAAAATCTTGTCCATATAAATTTTACGCAGAAATATTTGTTTAAATATTTATGTGTTTTTCTGCTCACTGCGCACTGCACACTGCGGACAGATTGTAAGCTTCTGTCTTTTCAGTTGCGTGTTCTCCAGTCACATTGAGCCATTACCAGTAAGTATAGATCATTACTTTTGTTGGTTTGTGCTCTGAACGTACAGATTGTACCGTGATATAATGCTGTGGGTAAAGGAATGAAACAAAGCTGTGATGACAATTGAATTTGCTTTAATACTGCAACAAAGTTTTGTTCCATACTCGCTTCCGTAGGGCAATTCAAACGGTTGTTATAGTGCTGCTAAAGCGCAAAGAAAATTGTTCCATACGAAAGGGTATCTAATATTTTCAGTTACCGTCTGTACTCACAATCACAATCTTTTCTACAGAAGTGTTTAACAAACACTGTAAACCGCGTCACTAATTTCAAGTAATGTTTCCTGTACATCTCAGTACAGCAGTAATTAACAGCTGCACACCGGTACAGTGGTGACCTGTCAGTGTCGTGCGGTTCCTCAAGACAGTCTTAATGTATTCATAATTCAGTATTAATTGCTAACTTAAGGTACAAAGACACGTACTGATTTACATTTTTATGAACCCAATCTCTGTCAACAACAAAGAAGCACTAAATTCTTATAATTCCTTTTCTACATAAACCCCATCCAGTACCAACATTTACACAAATTATCCACTCAGTGTCACAATCCGGTGACTGTAAAGAACCAACTGCTCTCTGCAGCACACACAAACGGATTTTACCTATACAAATCCGAATAACAGAATTCGTGTAAGAATTTTTGGACGCGTTCGTCAATATATTATATAGTGTTGACAATAAACTTTCAGTGAACTTGAACGTTGTACGTTGATGCTTAATGAACTCCACGGACGATATACAGAGCGGTCCGTTGGCAATCGATTTGTATGTATGAACTAACAGACTGATTAGCGTGGAAATAATGAAATTAGTTAAAGACGATAAACAAGTTAAATAAGGATAATCATATGTCCGGCTGTATGTGGGCCTGCAGTGAGGTGATACAGTAAGTATTCACACACACACACACACACACACACACACACACACACACACACACACACACACCAATATGAAAATCTTGATTTTCTGACAGCGGTGATGCTGAAGATTCAATTGTTGTGTGATGTGAGAGTTCGTTGTTGGGGTTACACTGACAGGATCACATCACAGAATACTCCATTCCTTAAGAGACAGTGTGGACATTTATAGGTTAGGTTTTGATTATCTAGTCTCTTAAAATGCTATATCACTTTGATAACAGAGTATCATGTTCGGAATCATTAAATCTTTTGACTTTGTCTTCAGTTACATATTTAAAAATAAAAAAAAGCTGCAGAGAGCAGTGCGTGTCCTTGAATGTACAGTAAATGGTGTGGGTTATCGACCGAATTGAGGGAAAGGTAATATATGTGTATATTTTTGAACTGATGTATTGAAGTGGCAGGCTTATCTATTACGGAAAACAGGCGGAAATTCCGCAATAAGACAGATAAACTGACGGCTACTGCAGTGCACACATTTCTCTTTGAGCCATGACGACGTCACCAGTGCAAGACGGTGGGTAAGACCAAATTAATTCGGGGAGGATTTTTTTCATACGACGCGAGAAGCACAATAAATAGTATATTGCGATTAGCCTTAAACGTGGTGCAATATTACAATGTGAGACTGAAGGTTATAGCAAGGTTATAGCCACAGCCACAACAATTACAGCTTCAGAGAAAAGAAAAAAATGCCAGATAGGGGAAAATCGGGAGCGGAATATAGGGTGTGTTGTGTGGAAAAATGGCATCCTTACTTTTTAAGACATACTGATTCTTCCCACATTGATTTGTTTAATACGTTTTTTTACCAAAATGCCAGCCACTGCTGTATAACATTACATAAACCAAATTGTCTTAGGAATAAAGTTTAATTTTGAACATTGTTATTAAGAGCTCATTATTTATATTTCTTGATGCTTCAGTTTGTGCTGTACGTTTGGCAGCTTGTGACTGTCCTGAAAGGTAAACATGTCACAGCGGTAAATAGGGACACAATTTCTTAAGAGGAGTGGCTAATAATAAGTGAAGTATGTCAAGGTAATTGTGTATTCAATTTAAAAGTATTTGCATGTCATTACACCCCATCGTATTTATGTCCATAACAAACTGCACAACACCACATATGTCCATTACAGGCCTCGGAACATTTCCTGATATGCTCTTCTGACAGAAACAGTAAGGGAAATATCTCCCGCTACAAGCCAGTGCAGATAGAGCTCCACTCGCCATTACTCTCAGCACTGCACTCAAATGAGCGTTCAATCTCACGCCTCTGTCAAGCATAATAAAGATCTCCGGCACCTATATCTATGTGATGCTGAACAGCATACCTGCTTAATTGCCTATATGTTTGTAATTTGTTACTATTTGTTTATTTCCCTGTCATTTGCAATACTGACAGACTCACAGGAAGTTCTATCCACAACATCCTGCTGCAGTTTCCTTAGCACACATCTCTAAAAGCCACGAAACCACCAGCTGACCACACTGTGCTTGATAGGTTAAACTCGTATATTCTCTGGACTTTCCTTTTCCACGATACATCTTGTTTTATGCTGTCCATCTCATCCCATAAACATCCTTATGTCACCCCTCTCACAGGATGTTACCAACTAATTCCATTACCAATTATCACATTGTAAAGCTGACCCCCAAGTGATTGTTAACCAATTACAATATATATTTTTATCTAGTGGGGGAACGCGGTAGCGCAGTTGGTTGAGGCACTGCGCTACAAGCCGGAAGGTCGCGGGTTCGATTCCCGATGGTGTCATTGGAATTTTTCATTGACATTATCCTTCCGGCCCCACTATGACCCTGGGGTTGGCTCAGTCTCTAACAGAAATGAGTACCAGTAATGTTTCCTGGGTTAAAGGCGGCCGGTGCTTAGGGCTGACAACCTTGCCACCTTCATGTGCCGACAGTTTTGAAATCTGGGAGCCTTAACCTCCTGGAACCCTCAAGGCCTGTCCAGGCCTGTAATGGGATTGCTTTACCTTTGCTTTTATTATTATCTAGCGGTAGGTGATACGCCCATTGTTCAGATCACTACCGGAAATTAAGGTAGAGTTGCACTGTCTGTTAAAAATATAACAGTTTATAAGGTATTCAATTAGGACTAAGATTCCTGCAATTACGCGGGATTTTATGTTCTCACAGCGGTATAAATAACCTAAACTTTCTTTTGTTATATGAAGCTACGTTGCTTGGTAAGTGGTTACAGACATTTCGACAGGCAGTAAGGGTTTCGTTTTCAAAAGGTTAAATGTCGAAAACTATTCTGCCTTTGAAGATATACACACTAACCTCCTACGAAAAGTAAGGAAATACGAATAGCTCATGACGAAGGGTATAAACACACGTTTGGTTTTATGGAGGACGAGAAGGGCAAAAAATGTGTCACGCATGTTAGATTAGAAAAAAATACACAAAAGTTTAGCCCGTATACATAAAGCGAAGACAACACTTCAAGGAAATATGCGTAGGTGGAAACATAATATTAACATGAATCTAAAAGAAACGAGATGTTACGATGTGATCTGCAGACATCGAATATTGCACTTAGGCTAATGATAGGTCATTGAAAGCACGGTAATAGATATTTGGTTGTTCAAAGACAAGAAATTTCTATCCTTTTGTACAACTAATCACACCGTAACGCAGATGGTTGTGGCACTGCACTACAAGCCGGAAGGTTGCGGTTTGGATTCCCTTTGATATCATTGAAATTTTTCATTTGCATAATCATTCCGGTCGCAATAAGGCCCTTAGTTCGACTCAGATTCTAATAGCAATGAGTCCTAGAAATAGTTTCCTTGTTTTAAGGCGGATTGTTTTAGGGCTGATGAACTTCCTACATTCATTTGTTGACAATTTTACATCTGGCAGACTCAAAATTCTCTAAACTTTACTGATTGTCCAGGCATGTGCAGCGATTGCTATTACATTTAACTTGAACAGTTAACATATTATCAAGTTCTAATCAGATCCACGGACTGCCATAATGTGTTGGTTCAAAACTTTCTGGTTATTTCATAAGACAGTTCAAACTTTAAAGCAATAAACCAATTTCAACAAACTCAACATTAATCAAGACGTTGTGACACGATCAGCTGTGCAGCGAATGATACAGTGACGGTGTGCTGTGACTGTCGGCGTACAGAACTGAGACAGCAGAACTGTCGGTCACACAGCTGACCAAGTTATTGTCCGACTGTCTGGGGCGAAATTATAATAAAATATGTTAATATAATTTACAGTACAACAGCAGTACAAAACAGCTACTGTTACTGCATGAATGTAGCAGACGGAGATTTGTTTAACTGTACAGCTTAGTTTGTTAATGTGTTTTTGTGACACAAAATAAAATAACAGGATAAACGGCACCAGAAAATGACACAATTTATACGCCCAATCTGTACATTACACATGACGTCACAACTGTGTCTCACTGTACTACATAAATATATGAACTGCAATGTGAAATGGAATGGTGAAAAGATTAAAATTGATGAAATTAAAATTTTTGTGATATTTGAATGTGAGTGGAACAGTGGATAGTTCAGTGGTGAGAATGGTGATTGGCTTAGCGAACTGAGTGCTGGGGAAAATATTTGGAACAGGAGAAAGAGAAGCAGAACGTTACGTTACGGGGATTGTGTGTTGACAGCAGATTGTGTTAGGGGGATTGGATAAAGTGTGGGAAGAGAAGGGAGTGGGGGAATTGTGAGACATTTATTGGGAAATTTGGATGACGAATCTGAAGGGAAGATAATATTAAAGCCTATTTGTATATTTAAGGATATGAAATGATGTTCCAACAAAAATATCTTGTGGCTGTTTGAAAGATATAAACCCAGTCAAAAACCGAGCACAAAAATAATTATAATAAAGGTTATGGCTGTGAACAGTGGCAAGGATTCTTAACATGACAATGAACGGGTGTGTTTCGTAATTTGTACATTATTTGAGCGATTAAGACTTCACAAGTTGCACTGTATCCCATGGAGTACCTGAACAGCCATCACAGACGCAATATTCGTGCGGTTTTAACTGCTGGTATTCTGCGGAGGTTTTTCTGTCAATGTCGTCTACACACCGCTAGTCTGTCTGTGTCGGATGTCCAAAAACACGTAATCAAAATATGTAATATTTACTGCTATCCCGCTGTCGGGTTATGGCTGTCATTCGCTGATCCATCCCACGGACGGAATACAGAGATGCTCGTAGACAATAGAACTATATGTCGAGAGGGGAGATTGGATTGGTTGGGAATCCGGACAGCGAGGGTGAAATTTCATGATTTAGATAACATACAGACATCTTCAGTTGAAAGTAAGGTGTAAGTTCATAAAACCTACATATTTCTCTAAAGAGTAGATAATTTTTATATAGATAATAATAAAAAATAATAGTAATTTATTGCTGTAATTTTACTACAATATACAACTTGCTAGAAAGAAAGTAACTACGTTCTTCAAATCACGTCTTACCGCTGAGGAGTTAAACGATAGCTGGCTCTTCCCTCTTCAACCACGCCACCCGTGTCAGGACAATGACTGGGGTGGAAGGAAGGGCTACAGTTGCTAAAACTGATCCGCATTTAATGGAAATCCGAATTACTAAGTGACTGCTGTATTGTGGGGGAATAAAATGCAACTGAAAGTTAATCTTGGCAAGTTGTGTTAGTTTGGTGACATACAGAGTGAAAAGTGGTTTTGATGCAGTGGGAATGTGCAGTTGGGTCTGTGTATCGGACTGATTTAGAGAACAGGATGTGAAGAACTACAGAAGGTGTTTAGCAGCAATTTTTATTTATATTCAGTGTGCACAACATTGCTGTAACACAGAGTGTGTTGTTCTCAGAACACACCGTTACAGACCGTCACAGTACAATTTGTTATGTACGTTCAGTGTGCACAACATTGCTGTAACACACAATGTGTTGCTGTCAGAACAACCCTTTACAGGCCGTCAAGGTACAATTTGTTATGTACGTTCAGTGCGCACAACATTAAATGTAAGAAAAATGTGTTGCTGTCAGAACACAACGTTACAGGCCGTCAAGGTACAATTTGTTATGTACGTTCAGTGCGCACAACATTAAATGTAAGAAAAATGTGTTGCTATCAGAACACACCGTTACACACCGTCAAGGTACAATTTGTTATGTACGTTCAGTGTGCACAACATTACTGTAAGTCACAATGTGTTGATGTGAGAACACACCGTTACACATCGTCACAGTTCAATTTATTATGTACGTTCAGTGTGCACAACATTATTGTAAGACAAAATGTGTTGCTGTCAGAACACACCGTTACACATCGTCACAGTACAATTTGTTATGTACGTTCAGTGTGCACAATATTACTGTAACACACAATATGTTGCTTTTAGAACACACCGTTACAGACCGACACGGTACAATTCGTTATGTACATTCAGTGTGCACAACATTACTGTAAGACACAATGTGTTGCTGTCAGAACACACCGTTACAGACCGTCACAGTGCAATTTGTTATGTACGGTCAGTGTGCACAAAATTAGTGTAAGACACAATGTGTTGCTGTCAGAACACACCGTTACAGACCGTCAGAGTTCAATTTGTAATGTACGTTCAGTGTGCAAGTTTGCACATTGTGGAATATGGCTGCATTATTAGCAGGCTCTCTCGTTCTCAAAGCACGTAGCTGCAGAATATAGTCATTATTTTAATACCAGTTACTGTAGTGTAGAATTTGTATTTGAACTATTTGCTTTCCCCGTACTTCCTCAATATTTGGCTGTTTTCTGTCACATTTTGACAGTCTGCCGTGTTCCACTTTTTTTTCTGCTTTATCTCTGGACACACAGAATACTCAAATTATAATTAATAACTATATTCTGTATTCGTTATTTTTCGAGCAGTACCGAAATGCAATTCACTGCTGTGCTGCTTGAAATTCCTATATTAAAATACACCCCCCAAACGCCAAGAAATTGAACACAGTAACATTCAGTAACACTTTCTCTTTCTGTGCAGATTAAAGCACCTCGCCATGCCATCAAGACTGACTGTGGTTTTGGTGTCACTGCTGTTAGAATTATCTGTTTTGATATTCTGGCTATGGTTGGCTATCCTCCCAGCAAGAGTATCAATACTGTGTCCTGAGAGATGTGAGTGTAAGAAAGGAGGATACATCGTTATCTGTAACAGTCCATCATTAACTGCTCCTCCCTTAATCCGTCTCACAGACACACGAGTACTTCTGCTTCGTCGCAACGAAATAATATTATTGGAGAGGGACCGTTTTGTTTCACTGACTGAACTCGAAATATTAAGTTTGTGGGAATGTAGACTAGTAACAATAGAGTTGGGAGCATTCAATGTGCTTACAAAGTTGACAGAACTGCTCATAGTGGGTAACGAGATAAGTAAAATAAAACTAGGCACATTTGAAAATATGATCAATCTGAATAAACTTGTGTTAAGGTATAACAGAATAGACCACTTGAATAGCGATGTATTCAGTGGGTTGGTTAACATAAAAACAATAGATTTGACAGCAAACACACTGCAGTTCCTCTATCCAGATACGTTCTTAGGGTTACCAAAACTCCAATACCTAAATTTAAGCATAAATCGCGGCCTCCTAATACCAACTGACCGCAATTTCATCAATTCACATTTTTTGTCACATCTTGATATATCTCACTGCAATGTCAGTTCAGTGTCAGTTGGAACGTTTACAAACGTCAGTGCACAGAATGTGCTGGACCTGAGGTGCAATAACTTGTGGACTGTAGATATTAATATAGTGAGAGCATTGCCAGAACTTTCCAAACTGTATCTGTATGGTAACCCGCTACAATGTAACAGTCAACTGAAAGAAGTGTGGCGATGGTGTGAGCATCGTAACATACGGACAGCGTATGACGGTCTGAATGAGGTAGGAGTGTCGGAATGTGACACACAGAAGGAAGTGATGGGAATTTGGTGGGGGGTTGTTAGAGAAATGGCAGTGCTTTCAGGGTAATATACAGTATTATGAAGACTACAAATATACATGCTACAGTTACAATAATATTACTGTTCCGAACAACTTCAAAGACACAGACCCGAACAGAGAAACAAACAAGAAAAATTATTTTTCTCGTTTCTTAACGCAGTACCAAGCACCAATATATGCAGTTCTATTTATATTTGGTACAACCGGCAATGTCATCCTTATCATTATCATATGCAACAAGGACATGCGAACGCTTACCAATATGTACATCCTTAACTTGGCTGTAAGCGATATCATTCATTTAACCGCACTTTTCTGGCAAGTTAGTGCGAGGCTGGAAGGTAATTTTATGTGTATGTTCCGTCCATTTAGCCGCCGCTTCTCAATCTGTCTGTCAGCGTACTCTGTAGCTGTGATTAGCCTCCAGCGATACAGAGTAACAGTGAAGCCATTCTCCATCCTTGTCTCTTCACAGTCAACATGACGTGTTACAGTGGCTACAATTTGCGGAGTGTAGATTGTGGCTGCTTTTCTCGCCGTTCCGTCAGGTCTCTCAACGGATCTGTGTGAAAAATTTGCTGCTTTAATATATATTACATACCTTCAATGTGTGGTTATTTTTGGACTCTCAGTATCCTGTGTCATTCCTTTATGTGTGATTGCTTTCACTTACATCATGACCGCCCGCCATCTTGTGGAAAGCTCTCGTTCTATATCTGAGGGAACATAAAATCCTCAACTGCAAACACGCAGAAATACTGCAAAAATTGTGTTGGGACTGACTGTTGTTTTTCTGATCAGCTATGTGCCTTATAACGTCTTATGGACTTACATTACTTGGACTCAAGATAATGAAACTTTGTTTTCGGCAATTAACACTAAAATCTTTCATTCGAATTATGTAACGCAACTTATAATTTCAACATGTTTACTTTCAATTAATTCCTGTCTCAATCCTGTAGCTCTGTTCTGTACCAGTTCTCCTTTCAGACGGCATCTCAAACGCTACTTAAATTGCTTTTGCAAAAAGATTTCCCCTTCTACTGACATCGATCTTAAAAGAATAAATTAATTTTGAAATAACCTTCTTTATTTTCTTCGGTTACGCTTAAGCTATATACATCATTTCATCTGTTAAATTAGTGTAATGACAATATATTTTGCGTGACCCAAAAGCAAAGCAAGATAAGTGTGTAAAAAATAATGTACATTCACTGTCATATTCTATTATGTTTAAAGATAAATTTTAAAAAATTCGTGCCATAAAATAACATTTACAGATATTCTCTTTCACTTTATTTTGCAACAGCCAATTCTTGAAAATATTATTAAAGCAGAACTTAAAGGCAACATATTTATTACGTATTAACTGATATTTCTGTGTTGTTATTTATCCTTAAATGCTGATATTCTTTATTAGCCTCTATCGGATTCCCAAAGCAGTTTGCACGTCACAACCCCCGTAAATTACACAGCCTATATTTTCATTCAAATGCACTATTTTCAGTACATTTCCATCACATAAGTTGCTTTATATGTTTCGTCAGTTTATTGACATCCTCAGAACGTACTCGGCAATAAACACAAATGGTTCACATATTTATGTATACTCATGTATCATATGAATACAAAAATATTTAAATAAATACATGTATTTATATTTATATATATATATATGTGTGTGTGTGTGTGTTTATGCGTGTGCATGTATCATATTGCAATTAATACAATTATACTGTAGACATGGTAATGAGTTTAATTAATATTCTACGGTTAAATGTGCTTATTGGATTGTAGAATCTTCTCTATTACTCTATGTGTTTGAGTGTATTAAAAAAGAGTAAAATTTTTCCACTTCTGTACACACAGTGTTTAATTTCACGTGTGCGCGTGTGTGTGTGTGTGCGCGCGCGCTCGTGTGTGTGGGTGTGTTTATGTGTGTGTGTGGGTGGATGGTGGAAAGAAAAGTGGTTTTTTGTAGTGTGATATCAGCTGTTTCAGTTTCTTCAAAGAACTGCTTTGAAAGGTTTTATGAATTTATGTACAGTGGTGTGCTGTGAGTGTTGCATAACTGAACATAAGCAGGCGGTATGGTACAGTGTATGTGCAGATTGGTCTTTCAGAACTAGATCAACTGGGAAAGATATTTATCGGTGTCGACAAAATATCTAGGCTGATATCTGTAAACTTAAAATTATATATTGATCAAATTAAATTCGTTGCGTTAGTCATAAGTGTCATTTTTTCATTTCCGTTTCAATATTATACTTAAGCTATTCAACGTAATCCACCTGCTCTGTATGCTAACAGCAGCATACGTGGAACATTTTTCTTCTCTACAATTACACATACAATTTATTTTTTCAAATAAAATAAATCAGCATGAATTTCCTCCCAACACGCCAGAAGTACCGTTCAGTGCATTAAACACTTCCGTTAAAACAAAAAACCAGGCACAATTCCTGATCACAACAGCAGCACTGAAATGTAGCAGGTACTGTTTGTTGTTATGCACTGGAATGTTGCCAATTCCACGACAAAACTCACGAACCTAAACTAATATTTATTACAGATTTAACTTTTTAATATACTACACAGGCAGGACATCCGGAGAAACTGAATGTCATAGAGTTCCAGCACTCTACATTCTTTGTTTTTCCAGGTACATAATCTCAGTATTTTGTAACGTGTTCAAATTCGTTCCGCGAGCGTCGCTTGGAACTCACTATCTCTATATTGTTCAATACAAAACCAGTCAGCAGTCAGCAATTTAGACTGAAACTACACACTGAACATAAGTGTGTGCCGTTTTGTGACTACAGCGAGGTACAGGCAAAGTATAGGCTGAATATTACACTGCATTTTAACCCTCAACCTATACCTTTTATTGTAACAAAATACAGACACACGATCCAGGTTCATATCCTGGCTGTTGACACTGCAATATAGACCTAACGTATCTGTAGCAACTGAACAGCTGTAATTACAAAACAGAACGAAGTCCTGCATTTTACAATTTTGTAGCATGGAACTATATTTCCCAACCCTTATATCACCCATCATACTTTAACCACAGTCGATACATTTCAAGTTTCCAAGCACGTAATCATGAATTTCCTTCAGGGATGGCGAAGCGTTTGTACTTGATGCAAAGTTCCCAATATCTTCGGATGATAGCAGCAGTGGATGAGTGCTGCCATCTGTGGTAATTTTCGAGCTGAGTGGTTTTCGTTGCCACATGTACTATATAATATACTCGTATACCATATAGTCTATATGCAGATCGTCAAAATTCCGACGCTGTATAATTAGTTGAATGTTTGTGGATGTTCGAAAGCCCGTAATGCCTCCATTTCCAAGGGTCAGACAATGCAAGAATAATAATTCGCGTTATGGCGGAACGGCCATCTTGTAATGCAGATTACCTAGTCAGGAACTCTCCAAATTTCACCCTCTATACAATATAAGCCATTGTTACAATAGCAATTCTGTAACACCAACCCACTCGACCAGTAAATTCGCTAGATGCAAAAACTGACCTAAGTTCCATATATTGTGTTCTGGTTCAGCTGTATAATATTGTATGCATTGTCGTTCCCATAAGCAAGGTCTTTGGCCGAAGGAAACTCCGATAAGAGAACACATGTTTGCCCATTCCCTGTTGTCTTTTGCAAGTATTATGCGTTGACGAATAATTTGTAGAAGGCCGTGCCTTATATTTATGTCAGTGGTGGAACATCCTTCCCCTGTCCGCAGACCACCACCAATAACTCCCCAGTAACTGTTCAGATCCTCACTATAACCCACCCATTCAGTCCACCAAACATCGGCACGGTATTTTCTTGCCCCAATACAAGTGACCGGAACATGAAATGACCGCTGTTCCTCGACTAGTGCAAGTATTGAGATTATGTGGAGTGAAACCGCCACACTACATTCGATTTGATGGCGAAGTTGGATGAAGCAGTGCACTACAATTCGGATGGTCGCTGGTTTGATTCACTTGGGGCGTTGTGGCACCGGGTTCGACACAAACCCTAACAGAAATGACTATTAGTGATATCTCCTGGAGTGAAATGCGGCCGGTCGTACAGCTAACTACCTTACCATCTTTATTTGCCGATCGTCTAGAAAATCTGGTGGCCTTAATCTCATCAAGAGCAGAAGGCCCCTCCAAGCTTGTAATAACTAACTTTAAGCTTTTCATTTTCGATTTGCATATACAATGTTAAAAATTAATAATGGCAGCTACAAACAAAATTATGAACTCTATACATTATGTAATTTGAAACAATCTTGAATAAACCCTTCGATGTGCCATTGTTTACACTGTATATGGTTATATAGATACAAAAGTGTAGTATCGATATTTGGGGTACAAAGGTATCAGGTTCAGCAAAAGGGTCAATTTACAGTTACACATGATGAGATATGGTGTGATATATTTGATAACTTCTATTGAGTTAACACCCGGTGGCAGTAGTACAGTACACATTTACACACAAGTAATAAAGAGAACACCACAATGAAACAGAATACCAAGAACAGAACATATATAAAAATAAGAATTCATTAAATAACAATAAGAACACATAAAAATATTAATACACAATTTACAACATTAACATAAACATTCGAAACATACAACCATATATAAAATGATACAAATTAGAACAATAAGAATATAAAAGAATGTGATAAATAAAACAGAAATATATATAGCAATCTTCATATGATATATATATATATATATATATTCTAATAACAATAGACACGTTGTTACTAAGAACTTCACTTTACTGCATTACACTTCACTACACTTCATTACCCTCTTTGGCTTAACATCTTTTAAATTCCCTACAGCTCCATTTAACCTCACTTAACTTTACTGCATTTTAGACGATTTTGCCACAATTCTATTCCTTTCACTTAAGCCGTTTATATTTGCTTTCCTAACCTTTTTAGAAAAATTTATTTTTACAAGGAAAAGTCCGTAATGCTTCTGCAGGCATTAGGTTCAAGTTGAAATAAAATATAAATACTTTGTGCGTAGTATAACTAATACCAGGAATTACAGTTAGTCACCTGATATTTCAAGATAAAGTGCATTTTTTGGTGTATATAAACTAATATAACAGACATTATGTTTAATTTCCAGTCACATGTTGTAGCCGAACATTTATTTCGTTCCATTCCGTGTTGAACGGCCCATTAGCGTGATAAAGGGAAATATATCTCTTATTTTCGTTGTATTCCTCCGCACGATATTTAAAGAAGGATTTTCTAAACCAGCAAAATTCTCGTATTTCACCCACGTCCCTGTGGTCGTGACAGATAGGGAATTCGTTACAAAGACTACAATTGTGGAGGTTTGGTTTAGGTTTCACATTTTGCGTTGAAAGGTTTTAGGGTTTAAACTCTGTGTGGATTTTCGACTGTACTTTGTGTGTTCGTTTTGTTTCCACGAAAGGTTTGATTATGTTTTAAACAATAAGATGTAGATAAGGTGTCAAACATACAGTGCGTGAGGGAGAAATTATACAACACCACTTCAGTTAAAATTTTTGAGTTCTCCATTATTATTAATAATTTGCTAACAACGAATCGATTTATATATAGAGTATAATTAGTTTCCAAAGAAATATAGCGACATATACTACTAACACTACCAACATTTGCAATATTTATACGGGTTTGGTGTAACTGCATGGGATTATGTTGCGTCATATCCATCTGATAACAGACAGTTCAAACTTGCAAAGCGCTTTTAAGCATTACTGTCATTTATTACTAATCATATTTCCTTTCAACAACTGTTGCTATCGACATAAGTTTTGACGGCTGCAAAATTACAATTCGCCCCACAATAGACAGTGAAGGGCCAGAAGGGTAATAGACGTGTAACTGTATTGTCTGTTTGACCTGTCCCTAGATAGGGGTGCGTGGTTAAATCCACGTCGCCACCGCCGCCGCCGTTACCGCCGCCGCCGCCACCGCCGCCGCCACCGCCGCCGCTTTACCCTTTGCAATAACCCCTTAAGCAATATACAAGTAGCTGCGTGGGTCTCAAGGGCCGGTCAGGAGGGGTGGGAAAAACCTCGCCCCAGAGCGGTACATTAGCCCCAGACAGTACAGCCCTTAACGAGGTGTTATAGCAACTACGCTGTTATGGCTGTCCTTGAAGACGTTACAAGCGCCGTATTCATTGTCGACACCTTCAACGTAGGCG
>Ga0268261_10001953_pt1 | contig 14602 bp, 6 predicted proteins | sample TergutNc150P1_FD_190353 | JGI IMG/M metagenome (GOLD analysis project Ga0268261, IMG submission 190353) | Nasutitermes corniger P1 segment gut microbial community from laboratory colony in Florida, USA - Nc150 P1 (SPAdes) (version 2) | ecosystem: Host-associated > Arthropoda: Insects > Digestive... | reverse complement strand
TACAATATAAACCAAAAGGACGAAGACACATAGGACGACCGAGGAAGAGATGGAGGGACCAATTTCATTTTGAGGATACAAGGAACAGGAATCAAACCTAATCCTTCCTGAACATGATGATGATGATGACAGCTATTATTTTGGCATCTTTTTAGGTGCATTTTCAAAATTGCAAAAAGTGACTATTAGCTTCACCATATTTATCCGTCTGTTCGTCTGTCTGTCTGTCTGCCTGTCTGTCTGTCTGTCTGTCTGTCTGTCTGTCTGTCTGTGCAGGGAGCAACATGGCTCCCACTGCAGGCACTTTCATGAAGTGTGGTATTTGAGATTTTTTAAAAATATGTCGAGAAAATTCAGGTTTTATTAAAATCTGACAGGAATAATGGCTACTTTACATGAAGACCAATGTACATTTATATTATCTTGCTGAGTAAATTTCTCAGAATGAAGAATGTTTGTGACAAAAGTTGTGGAGAAATTTGGAAAATACATTTTATGTACAATGAGTTTTCTCCCAAAATTGTGCCATTTATGAGATAATGTGGACAAATGTGGGTGAGCCAGACAGATAGATGACAGTACAAACACAATGCAGAAAAGGTGCGATCTGCCTGCTGGGTAACTAAGAAAAGAATACAGACCCTCATTCTCGATTGCTTTTCTACAGCAGCACTGGTTGCATGAACGTGCTTCATTGTTAACGTTATAGTACATTGCCTATTTTTTCATATTAGGTGACGCCTGCAAATTATTTAATAATACTGGATGTACCATCTTAGCACATTGTCCAGATTGATAGGCCACTTTTTGCTATAGGAGGAAAGATACCACAAAGAAATGGATGGATTCATGCAACATCCACTGCATGGAAGCTATGACAGGTTTTGAATTTTTTGATACCATTAACTCCGTAGTCTTAGTCCGCGAGCGAACTGTACCGACAGAGCAGCCGCCGCCGGTCGGCGAAGTTAGTGCCAACTTTACCATTAAATTCATCAATCCCAAATTCAACAGCACATAGTGTTGACAGAAACTTTGCGCAGTATGAACTTGTTATTCTTCATCCACCTCCCTACCAATTGGAGCATGACACAACAGAAAAATTTTGGGCCCAAAAAAAAAACTGAGTGGCCACAAAGAATGTGACTGAAGCTACAGGATGTGAAAAAAATCAGCCAAATACCTTTTTTTTCACGAATAAAAACAGAAGAATGGATGGGCAAGCAAGTAGAAGAAATTGTGAAAAGTTATGTAGCGTGTGAGCATTTGATGGACATTATCATCAGTGTCTGGTTATCTGATTCTGGTACCAACTTGGGATGATGAAGTTGAATATGGAATACTTTGTTATGATTACTCTCTCACTGTTGAAATATACTGAGCATTACTGCCAGTTGCTCATGTGGGAAGTTGCTAACAAGACCTAAGAAATCTCCATTTTCTGACAACAGCCACTGATCTTTAAATTATACTGTCCGAACACTAACATACATATTTAAATAGTAAAGTAAGCCAAAACAGTAAGTTACACATGATAAACACTGAAGGCCAAAATATTTTATGAAAGTCCATGGTAATGGATTGTTTGGTAAGGTGACATGTGTTTGTCAGCAGCACCAGATAGGTAGTAGAGGCGTTTCACTGGTTGAATGAGCAATGAAAGTTTTCTGTTACATCCTACAAGTACTCATTTTCACAACTGTGGGATTCGGCTCTTTATCCACGTTCAGATCCTATGCCAGCCGGTGCCAGTAGGCACTTCTCAGGTAGAGACTGCTTGTACCAATGGAAAACGGCTGTAAAATTCTTTTCAAGACTTGGCCACCACCAGTCATCTGCCTGAGGTTGGATATGCTATTATGCCAAAATGTCTGGAACTCTGTACTGAAACTGCATTCTGTAGTATGCTGTAGTATACCTTAGCATTGAGATCTCTGAGTTTTTCCCTAGTTTGATTTTAAAAACCCAAGAAAATTACTAATCAGAAATTATGCTTTTTTATGAAGTTAAGATTGAAATTCCCCAAATTTAGAGATTTGTTCCCCAGACTGGTACTGATTAGCACAAACTAATGTTTTTGGATAGATGTGACATGCTGCACTATGCCCTGCCCCTCATATGCCCATCCTGTGATCCCCACTCCTATAGTGTGCCAGGCAGCATGCAAGCAGCTGGTGCATGTGGGTGCCAGAACATTGCAAATGAATTGTAGCAGTATGGTCGTGTAGGAGCCTGTTCACTTTGCCTCATTGAGTTTGGCATTTAACAGTCATGCTATTTAATGATGATTGTTTCTGTTAATTACACCGGTCAGCAAAAGATTTTTTTTTTTTTTTTGGCTCTGTGTTGAAATTCAGGATGATTCTTTTAATTCTGACATTGCCAGATCCCAATATGACAACCAAATTGCCAGAGAAACTGACTTCCTTTGCTTGTGAACAGTTCAAATTTGGTGAAACTGAATATGAAAAAGTAACAAAATTAAAGACCATATAAATAGGAAAAATGGCAATATGGTGAACACAAACATAAACAATCTAGTCGCAATATTCCTATTTTCTACAATATTCCCAAATAGGATTCTAGGATAGCATCTTTGCACACAACTTACATCAAAGTGAACAATAGGGTCTAAATTTAATATGTCTCTTCTGATCTATATTCCTTTACAGAACTACACATGCACACATGTAAGAGTGCTTGACTTCAGCAATTTCTTAGTTCTATTATTCTTTCCTTTCTGTATGGTAAGCAGTGCATAGTGTCATCCAAAACTCATAAAAACATTTGCTGCTGTCAGTTAATATACTATAATTTATTACACTTGCATAAAAAGAATTAAGATGATCAGCCTGTATTCTTAACATATTTTTCATTCATTCAAAAAGTACTCTCAAAATCAGTTCACAATACAACCATGTGACATAAAATTACCCATAAATTCAAAAAGCATGGTCACAACTCAGCTGCATGTTTGTACGGAGAACATAACTGAGTATCCATCTGGGAGATAAGGTGTGTTGTATTTCATTTATATACAACACCTTGGGTGAAATTAAATTATTTAGAATCCAGTATAATAGCTGTCACCCTCTCAAACAGAATTAAACATTTTAAAACTGTGTTGCTCTTAAACTGTAAAAAAAAAAAAAAAAAAAAAAAAAAAAAAAAAAAAAAAAAAAAAAAAAATTCCTGAGTTCTCAGATTAAGGCGAGCAGAACAGAAATTTGCCTTTGCATATAGTGCAACTGATCTACACAGTTCAATAGAATACCTCCAAAACTAACACAGTAGCTATACAAAGCAACAAAAAAGCTATAAATTGAATCATATTCATTGCATTTAGCCCAGGTGTGTTTATTCTCAAAACGGATATGGAAATCTCATTTCCACATATCTATAATGCTTGCAGAGTGTAACCCACTTCCTTCACTAATCAACATAGAACTCCTGTGTTTAATGAAACAAGCAATCACACAGAAAATATTACTTGTTTCAATATAACAATTAACATTTCTATAAACATTTCTTGCAATCCAGCATGAATATAAGTAAACACTTTTAACTATTTCTCATTATAACCTCAACATGTATACTGTCATTTTCATGCAGCATTTTTTACATGTCTGCCATACTGCCTGCATGATATTATAACAGCTGTTTTAACATGTAATCTTCCCACAAGATGGCTGCTTAACAACGCTTACCCTGAGAAGCAACCACGCAGCAGTTAACGGATGCATTCTTCCTAATCTAATGCAATCTGTAAGTTTGCCCAAACATTAATTTCACATTAACCCTTCCAGACCTAAAGTAACATTAACAACTAACCCAGTGACATGTTATTCTACTGTATATGAACCAACAGTGGCGTCACTGATAATTACACAATATTCAGTATCAGTCAGTTCTTCAGAACCATCTCCATTAACTATGGAATTTTAGTAAACATTTAGGCTATTTGAAATGCATTCCTTCCTTGCAACTATACTATGGGACGTTTTGCTTTTGGAGTTTCTTAATTTCCCATCACTATCACGAAATCTGCCCTCTTATAATGCTTAAATACAAAGTATTTCTTGCAGCTTCTTCTTCATTACATGTGGTAGGCTACACTTCTGGGGGTTTTCAGCTTATCTGTAATACTTTATATTGCCCATCAAATGTATTATCTTCCATGAGGGTTTCACTTGTAATCTCATCTATTAAACACCAAACATGCTCCTCAAGAGGACAGATATGTTTGTGTTTACATTATGAAGTGCTAATGACATATGTCTAGTCTCCACACTTGAGACTTCTATTTAATTTCCATCATTTCTTCCTGTAACACCTACAAACATCCCCAGAACTTTTACATTAGCTACCTTGCCTGTCCACTGAACTAACGTCTTCCTGGCATCATTATAACACAATCACATATTTCTGTAATATGCTATATACCCCACAATCTTAACTCTCAACATCGGATCGTTTACAGCATCAAAATTTGAAGTGTGTTGAGAAGTGAAATAAAAGTAACTGTCTTTTTCTTTCCACACACACCTTTATTTCAACTTGAAATCTTCCCTCAGAACAGAATCCAGACTATAGCCTCGTCCATCTATAATTACCCATCAGCCTCTCACACTTCTGGTTTGTGTAGACAAGCCTTCCTTAATGTTATAGATGGTCCAGTTCTAACATCCTCCCATTCTTTGGTTCTTTTCTTTTGACAAAATCACAGTGAACACTCAACTAGGCTCATTATATTAAAAAAAAAAACAAAAACAAACAAACAAACAAACAAACAAACCAGTCCAACTGCTGTTATTGTTGATACCAGGTCAGTATGTTCACAATCCTTCCTGATCTTCTAGCAAATACCCTATCTCCTGCATGGCAGCGTGAGACCCAGAACGGAAGTGTTGGCTATCTTCGACGTGCTCTTGCCCAAACAGGCGGACTAGAAACATATCACCAGAGGAAAAACACGTTGCACTGGTCATACCAGCTCCCCAGAAGCCATCTTCACCTTTACCACCCCGTACATTCTCGTCCCTTCGTGGGAACACTCAGAAAACTCTTCCCATGGGCCAGCCTATCTTCCTCCTGTTGTCACCACCAATAAGAATGACTTGACCAGTCTGTGTCATCTGTTATGTAGAATCTCAATCCAATGTTGGATGAGCTGACCCAAGTGCTTACTCTAAACCTCCTTCTCAACTTTTCCCATAGGCATGGTTGGTATCAGAATCTTCTTGGGAAATTCACTTTATCAGTGCAATCAAGATTCAGCACTCCCACCTCATGAACGTCCTGAATGAACATTGCTGGTGTCAATGCTAACAGGTCATTTTGATTCTCAGAAAGGTATATTCAAGGCCTGGCTTCGCAGTCGGCCAAGATATCATCTCTTTGTAGTTCGTGCAGGCACGGTTGAGTACATGCCATAATTGCTTCTTGATCACACAAACATTATATTCCCACCACTGGCCCTGCCAAGCTGCAGTGGGTGGATGGAATCTCCATTTAGTTCTCAGGACAGAGATTTCTGCGTTGATATTCTTCCAGTCAAGCACTTCAACAAATTCTCAGTCCCAAGGAGATGTGTACCATTGTCACTGCAGACAACATGTGGCCTACCATGCGTAGATATAAATCTTCTCAATTCAAGAATCAATCCAGAACTAGACAGGTACGTTACCAATTCTAAATGAACTGCTCTAAAAAATGGCGCACTTGAAGATAACTATCCATGATTTAGTATTGCCCTTAAGATAGAAAGGTCCTGCCAGGTCAATTCCAACTACTTAAAATGCAGAGGCATCTCTCACCCTGATTTCAGAAAGATCTGAAGGATCGGTTTCAATATTCTTAGCTTCATGCTGTCAACAAATTGTGCACCTGGAGAGGACTGTGAGTGGTAGAATTGTCCCTCTACAATTCCATTTTGTGCAGACAAGCCTTCCTTAATGTAATAGGTGATAAAGTTCTAACAAACTGGGCTTTATCACAATTCACATATACCTCAAACAACAATTCTCACACAATTTTATTGTAATACTCTCAACCTCTTTCATAAAATTATTTCAGCTGTACCACACTGTTTCACTATATATTGTCCTATGCTTTCTTCATGTGTTTTTGTCTAGCCCCAAATTTCAGCCCTATCTGGACTGAATTTCTACAAAATTTTACTCTTTACTAGCTGCAAGTAGTAAGTTTCCAATAACTTCTAAAATTGTACTCAGCATAATTCATCTAGTAGGGTTGGCTTCTTATCCCTGAATTTCTGCTACCATAAGCTTTACCAGTACTGAATACCCAGCAAGCAATCTAGCTCGATATGGTCAAGAAATCATAGGGATCCTAAGAAGTGGGTCGTCTGCTAAGTACGAATTGTAGAAGTAGCTCCTTCAGCTTGTCAGTCTTTCATATCCCTGTACAGCAGCAACATAACCCACGAAGTGTTCCGACACACTCATACAGTATCTGAAAAGAATCCACTGTAAAAGGCAAGGGGCGGAGGGGGGATCTTCAGATTCCCTGTCCTACAACTCCATGTATTACACATTTGGCTCAGGGTTGTAACACATCTGTTCAATCACTTATGGCCATGCACCATTTTAATTTAGTGAGTTGTACGTCCTGGGCGGTGGCTGTTAAACTAAAAAAAAATATTATTTGCATTTTCCAGATCGTCAAATATTCATTTCATATAGGCCTAGTACATCCCAAAACAACACGGTTGTCTCTGAAGGAATACTGGGAAGATGGAAAACATGGTGATCAGGCCCTGCTTCTCCCCTCGCCAGCATATGTACATACATGGTTAGAACATGATTCCTCCATAAATCAGATTTTAATATATCAACTGATACTATTACTCAGTCCAGATTTCCCTGTCCAAGTATCAGTCCAACTTCAATAATGCAGACTCTTTACAACAGTACTCACAACACTAAATTTATTCCAACAAAACCAAATAAACCTAACCTCAACCATCAGAAAAATATTGCAGTCCATTCCCCTTTCGCCTTTGGACTTCTCCACGGCAATGTCGAGAGGTTTAGTGCGATTTACCCTTAGCCTTAGTTGCTAAAATACAACTGATCCCATACAAATACATTGATCTGTGTAGCATCCTGAACTGCTACAGTCTGTAATCAGTGATTGAAGACAGTGAGGACAGAAAGATAATCACAGACAGCTCTATACAGGAACTGATGAAACATGCTACCTTACCTTATGGCTAGGCATAGGAAAGGGTGGTTGGAAAGACTATACATGATTTTCCAAAAGCGTTTCCTATTGCTTCGCCAAAAAGGGGCTTATTAAAACAACATTTAGCACCACTGCCACACATTTATATTGTCATAATTTCATCTCCAACTACGAGGTGGGCAGGGAACTACGCGTGTTTGGAATGTGCTGACAGACCTTCCCCCAACTTATTGCATGTGACTCCAGCAGCCTGCTTGTACTGAGAGCATTACAAGACTAAATAGCATCCCATGCCAGGAATTTCATAAAACTACTGTTACATGCAGATCTGTAATTCAAAGTTATTACCGTAAAATCCCTGCAGACTGTACCTACTTTTACAAATTTCTGCCACAATGACATCTTGTTCTAACGTCATAATTTTTTTGAAGGGCATGATCTTGCAAAACTGTCATCATTGAGAGGTGCAAACAAAACTGATTGGGATAAACAAAATAAATGAGCAAACATTGTACACTGTGTCAGATACTCTCAAATATCTCGATATTTTCGTTGCCATCACTTTTGGGATTGTTACATTTGACTGAACCATTCATGTAACCTACCATCCATTCAGGTTCCACAGTGAGGGGTTGTATGCTATACTGCTCATACCATGCTTATAAGGATAATATTAAAATGGTTTTAAGAAATTGTTCTGGTTTCTGTTATAATTTCAGGCAAGTTAGGCTATTGTGCGATTGAGGCATTGCAAGAGGAATTTGTACATAAAAATTCTGTCCAAGGTTTATGCGTGTTCGTATATAAATTATATGCTAATCACAGAGGAATTTGGAATAGGGTTATATCTACATTTTTTGCCATGGCTTATGTCCCTAGTGGCCAAAGAGCGAACTTGGTTACGTATTTTTTAAAACAAATATGTATCCAGATCCAGTGTATTCTTAAAAAAAAAGAGACTATGATTATCAGCCATACTGCAGTTGGAAAGAGATGGCACACACACACACACAGAAACCAGATTTCATTGTGGCATGAAATGGACAAGTCCATGTAACTCGGTGGGGGGGTGACAGGTCAGTCAACTACTTGAAGCCAATGTGTGCGCATCAGTTAGTAGCGTTTGTTGTGTGCTGGATACGCTATGTTCCACAGTCATAGGAAGCGTACTGGATACTCACAACATTCTCCAGTTTCTGCTTTACTTTCCCCGTCATGTGTTGCCATGTGCGATCTTGTAGGCTACTAATCGGGCTCTAATGGTATGACCAACCTACAAAACTGAGAATACAAGATTTCCACAGGTTTACAACTTTCTGGGGGCCTAAGAAACCAAGTCCACCGTGCTTCGGTCTAACTGGCCGGTATACATGCTCGCTAAAGCTAAAAGCTCAGTTCTTTTTAATTCACTGAGCAACATCCATATAGACATAACAGAATGTCACTGTTATTAAGGGGGTGCAACATGATGCAGCCTTCGTGTTGTTAAGAAATGTAACTCACTCAACTGAGCTTAAATCATGACTTACATTCCAAAATTTACAAGTACAGTAGCCAAATAGAACAGATAATATGATGAAATGATGCACTATGAAAAGACATTCACATTCTTATGAACTAGATACTAAAGGACAAAATAATAATGTTAAAATCAATTTGTATGCAGTATCCTGAACTGTGATAGGAGTGCTGAAGTTGTTCATGTACACATTACGTAAAACTGACACTGCACTGTAGGTGCAGTATATATATTCATTAAGGACACCAAAACTTTAATTTCTATCAAAATCCCAATTACAACTTTATTAGCAGATAGTATTCTTTACCCGTGTTATGTATGAGATAATAAAAATTGATAGAGGGTTCAGCATCATCATCATCGTCGTCGTCGTCGTCATCATCATCATCATCATCATCATCATCATCATCATCATCATCATCATCATCATCATATTGCCGTCGTCGTCATCATCATCATCATCCCATGTGGTAAGACACTCGAGAGGTCACAGAGTTGTATGTTTGCTGTGCACTGTTAACAGCTGTCGCGGAGTGGTAGGAGCGACTGGCCCACCTGGCATGACAAGTCACGTATCATGCAGGCACTGCATGAGGAGGAGAAACCAAACCCAGTGGTGCAGCGTGTGAAAGTCATTATGTCAGCTGGACTGATGCTGGTGCATGCACACAGGTACATAGTGCACACTCAGAAGGAACAGTCTGATGTGCTTACACCAAGTGGGACCAGCTCATAATATAAATAATATGAAGTAATTTGTCATAATTGTACACACACACACACACAAACACACATGCGCATGCGCGCGCGCGCGTGTGTGTGTGTGTGTGTGTGTGTGTATATATATATATATATATATATATATATCTCAGTCCTTACTTTTTAACTATTTCTTAAATGTTTCAGTCTTAAATGACCACCTTCAGGGAAATTCACAATTACAAACATTAAGCATTGCTGAAGTTTGTAACATTGATGAGATATATTCATAAAAGTCTTAATGATGTATTTGACTCATACTTTTTCCATAAAATCACCAATGTATATTTACATTATATATAAAAAAATTATGCAGCCCCAGCTTTACAAGATGATGCTGATGTGGCTTACACTGTGTTTCTGCTGGATTCCTTGGAAGTTCTTTTAAAATCACACGTCACTGGTCTATTAAAACAGCAGTATCTACCTGTGACTAACAGGATACCATCATAAGGCTGACATTGTAGTGCTTATTTTTGTAGTTATAGTGTGCTTAACTATGCAAATTTTTATGAGTGAAATGAATTTGGATAGGATATAACAAGATGTTTAGTTCTGGAACAGACATAGTAGCATTGTGGCATTTGTTTTGTATTCTGCCACTGTTCAGAGATTTTGATGGTGCTCATATTTATGTGATGTCTGAATAAAGGGTGTGATATGTGGGCAGTGGTAAATCCTGTGGAGAGCCAAGTTGTATCTGCAGTTTAGAAACCACCAGTTCATGCATTCCTAATTTGGCAGATACATGTGTCTAGTTTTGCTGAGTGGAGCGGTAGGTTATGGTAAACTTGGAGTGATAGATGTACAGCTTCTGGAATGAAACTATAAGTTTTATTAGTGCAGATCCCTTGATGATGTTAATAGATCTTGTCTGTCTGACTTCAAGACTGAGAATAATTAAACTGATGTATAATCCAATCCCAGCTCAGACTTGGGTCACAAGATGTCTTAATTATAGTGATGTGGTTGTATCAACTTTTCTGTCTTCCCTTCTGAATCATGGATTAGACTGTGATAGAGACTTGCCCCTTACTGTCTGACCTTAGGGTGACATTCATCATCGAGTCTTTCCAAATAATATGAAGTGAAATTACAACGTTTGTGCAATCAACATTTTATTACTGGCAAGACCTATTCTAGTACCCTGCAAGTAATAGGATACTACTTGTGTAATATAATGGGTATAGCACCCAAAATGGGGGCACACAGTGGCGCAGTTGGTTCAGGCACCACGCTACAAGTCGGAACTTTGTGGGTTTGATTCCTGATGGTATCAGTGGAATTTTTCATTGACATAATTCTTTTAGCGACACTATGGCACTGGGCTTGACTCAACAGATATGAGTACCAGGGCGTAAAGGTGGCTGGTGCATAGGGCTGACAACCTTACCACCTTCCTTTCCCAATTTTCTATAAATCTGGGAGCTTCAACCTCCTGGAACCCTTTGGGCCCATAACAGGCCTGTACAGGGATTGCTTTATGTGCTAGCACCTATAATATTATAATGGCTGTATATAACAGCCATGGTGGAGTTACCAGTTCGTGGGTTCTGTAGTAACAGTATTATAGTAAGTTCATGTTGTATAAGTACTGCCTGCAGAACTCCCTGTGTATCAGCCAACTGATATATGAGTGAATATGTGATGAAAATAGTCATCAAATTTTGGTAACTTACTGCCTGTGGAGTTCAATCAGTATAGTTTCTAGGCTATTGGACTGGATGACTAGAGGATCCAGTTTCACTTGGTAAGAATAGAGATTTTCCATTTCTTGGTATATCTACCATAGCTGTTGGGGCCCTCCAAGCTTCCCAGGCATTACACACCATAGGTGAAGGGACTGGACCATGAAGCTGATGTCTCCCCTGTATCCAGTGCCAAAATTCATGGAACTTCACTTGTACTCCCTTATACACTGCTGTGGTGGGGCATAATTATTCTCAGGGAGAAGACAGTGACTCCAATAGTAAATGAATAAACAGACAAGCATAAAGGCACTGAGCAAGTTAGTGTAGTATTAACATTCATATTGTGCTCTGGAGGTCCTCAGCTTGAATATGATCCAGGTTACTGGCTGATGCGGCCAGTCAGATATCAGGACAGTATGCTGAAATAGGCCAAAACTGTCTCCTTCCAAGACCAAACCCTGTCTTTATTTTTTATTTTTTTGTCATCTTACCTCAGGCGTGTACAAATCCCAGGCATCAGGTTGCTGTAGCAATAGAATTTTGTATGGTGGCACTTAATATTTATGGATCCTTAGTATTGACATTGCTTCATATCACTCTTCTGGCACCTAGCAGTTTGTGGTGGCGTTTAGATTTTGGGGAACTTTGTGTACCCCTGTTTTATAATATGCTGTTTAATCTGTGTGGTTGAAATGGTGGCTTTAAATAAGGTAAGATAGTAAGTCTACCATGAAAGCATGCAAGTGAACCAAACAAGCAGTTATGACCAGATCACTGAGGTTGCTTTCCTGTTGTACAGGTTTGTGGTTCTGCATGCATATGTCAGTGTTGTCATTTGTTTTTATACAGAATGTATTGTTTGGTGAGCTGTGAAGTTCTTATAGTACAGGCTGTGAAGATAGTTGTCTTCTGGGATATGATGCCATGTAGTGTGGTAGGTGTAGTGATGCAGAAGCAGCAGGATCCTCTGAAATATTATACACTTCTGCCAGAATATACAGCATAGCATCCCATCACAGAGCCACCATATTTCTTATGCATTTTACAAAAATATTGTCTTTAGAAATATAAATATTTCTGTAGGTCAGTGTCTCAAATTATGTGGTGCTAGTGTCAGTGTTCACTTCTGAGGTTTGTCCATATGGCATGTTATTACTGAATCTGGGATATAAACAAGTGTGGGGTTTGGGTAGCTTGTATTGGCAAGACACATGTAACATATTTTCTGAATATCAGGCAGACAGTTCAGAAATTGAGTGGGGAAGCACATACAGCATGTTGTTTTATCTTTCGTGAAGCGAAATTAATGGGCTAATAGAGAAATAAGTCAGCAAATAAATAGGAAGAGGGGAAGGTTCCTCCTTAATGTTGGTACCTGTCTGTCAGGCTCCACAATATCACATCCCCAAAGACTAGTCATTGTTCGCTTTGCTGTGAAAACCTTACAGGTCACAAGTGAGTGAGTGACAGCAGTTGCACAACACCGCCAGAGATTATACCTGCTATATATATCTATGGGGCACAACCGATAACCATCATATGAACCTGACCCTGACTTGCTGGCATGCAGACAGTATACATGGTGCACATATATAGTATGTTGGAGTGAGGTGCTGAGATGCATAATGTTGCAGTGGTTATACAGGTCAGGTTTACAGTTGTTCGTATTGACTGTTTGTGGGTCCTTATTGTACATTGTTACATGTTACAGTCGGTGGTCATTTGCTAGTGAGGGGGAGGAACTCCCTGTGGTGAACTTGGTGAATGGTGATTCGGCCATGACCTCAAACAGCACTAATGATGTCCTACTGCAAGGGTACATCTTAAAGTAAGTAAGGTAGCGCTGTGTCTTGTGTTAGTGTGAGTTGAATGATAAGAATAACACAGGCTTATTTAACCTCAGCTGTTTAGAAATAGGATGATGTTGGAGTGGCTGATTACACTGCGCATCTCTGACCCCCAAAAAGGAGGCATCAGGTTCCAAAAGTAAACAGCTTCCCATTCCAGAATATAGTAATTGTAAGAACACACCTTTGTTTGTGTGTCCTGTGTACAACTTTGTCAAACTCGTTCAGTATTAGTGCATATCAAATAACTTACATTTCCTATCTTGGATTTGTGAATTTATGTATGTTTTTATTTACAGTATGAGCTGAAACTCAGGAATGTGTAATGTAAATCAGTGCTATAACCAAGAGGAATATTGCAACCAGTCAGGGTTGCCACTTACTGGTACAATTGAACTGTCAAAGAGCAGTACTTGTTGATAAATTATTTCATATGTGCTTGATGTTTTTGTAACACTTGGTACAGTATTAAGAACAGACACTGGGTTTAAGTAACATGGAGGATGTTATTTGTCAAAGGTACTTGGGGCAAAACTGTATGTAAATAACAAAATTAAACAGCAGATGCTTGAAAGTCAAAACACACATATATATATATATATATATATATGTGTGTGTGTGTGTGTGTGTGTGTGTGTGTGTGTGTGTGTGTGTGTGTGTGTGTATATATATATATATATATAGCAGACGATGGTAACCGCTAACAACTACATGTTTCGGCCTCTAACAGGCCATCGTCAGGTTGTACATCTAATGAAAAAGGTTGAGGGCTGTACAATATACAATGTAACTTCTGTCTGATGACGAGATCTAGTTCAGTCTCGTTCGTTGTATCATATACATTATAACCAGGTTAAACTAGGAAGAACTAAATAAGTAAGTAAAGTTAGGAAGAACTAATGAGTAATAATGCCCTGGGATGTACGTGGTGCGTTCAAGGTCTAAGGTCTCCTAATTTTTTTCTCGGGAATGGAAGCAGGTAGAAACGTGAAAGTTGTTGGAGAAGACGTGGCTGTTCTTTAGGTTGGTTTAGGCCAAATGGCAACACTGTCCTACGCGTTGAATGCTTGTGACGTCATAGAGTGACAGTAGTGTTTTTAGATACTGAAAATGGCGACGTTTACATTTGAAGAGCAGTGCGTGATTATCCAATTCCTCCACTTGCGTGGCATGAAACCCATTGAAATTCATCAACAATTGAGTGAGACATGCAATGATGGCGTTATGGACGTGAGAAACATGAGTTCGTGGGTACGACAGTTCACAGAAGGCCGAACGTTGTGTGAAAACAAACCGAAGGAGCCTCCGCCACGCACTAGCCGATCTGAAGACGTTATTGCGCGAGTGGAACAAATGGTTATGGAAGACCGCCGCTTGACTGTGAGACAGATAGCTGCCAATGCTGGCATATCTGTTTGATCTGTGGACACCATCTTGCATGACAACCTGAAATTGCGGAAAGTTTCTGCGAGATGGGTTCCGCGAATGCTGACCGATGAAAACAAGGCTTCACGCGTCGCAATGTGTCAGGCAATGTTATCACGTGACAAGGGTATGAATAGTGCTTTCTTTTCATCAGT
>Ga0268261_10001952_pt1 | contig 14611 bp, 11 predicted proteins | sample TergutNc150P1_FD_190353 | JGI IMG/M metagenome (GOLD analysis project Ga0268261, IMG submission 190353) | Nasutitermes corniger P1 segment gut microbial community from laboratory colony in Florida, USA - Nc150 P1 (SPAdes) (version 2) | ecosystem: Host-associated > Arthropoda: Insects >... | reverse complement strand
AGAGTATCTAAGACACATCCCTTTATATTGTTCCACTGCACTTCAGCATTCCCACTGTCACATTCAATTGCACCGAGTTTCCCTTCTAGAGTATCCTGCACTGTTTGTTTTTGAGTATACATTTTCAATGGGAATATTATGTGGAGATATCTCAGCTCCCACAGTCACTTCACCAATACACTAACAAAACAAACGTTTCAATTATTTATTGCCAAATTATTGCCAGTTAGTGAGCAGTGTTGGTGAAATAATCACACTTCACTATTGTCATATCATTGACTATGGCACTGGGAAGCATTTTCATCTGTACTGTACAGAGTGAGTGAAGTTTTTTAAAGTTCACACATGATAGCTTATTTCTGTTATTAAAATGAAATTTTTGATCCTCAAGTGTATCCTTTGAATTTAATTAAACACTTAACAATGTTTTATGCACACATCAACTTCAGGTTATAAATTTTTCTGTAATTGACTGAAAATTTGTGAAACATTGAAACATCATATCCACTGGACTCTGATATACCAAAAAGAGTGTCATGCGTTTGAACTCATGTGGCCTGCCCCTAAGAAAAAGATCTTCCCTCTTACTTTTAAAATATTCTTATTGGCAGAAATTTGAATTTTGAAGTCCCAAGTAGGCCAAATTTCAACTTTTTTAAGGTTTAAACCTTATTGGCTAAACCAAACCACATGTTAGAATGCTATGATTTATTTTAGAACACCACATATTCATGCTGAGGACAAATTGTTGTCTAGCAACTTTGTGCAGTAATTTTTGTGTAATATTTTGTTGCAGTCAGATTGTTAGTTGCACAATATTGCATCAATGCCTACGTGCGAAAAATAACACTATGCCAGGCTTATGATTCAGTGGGCTATGTGCAGCTTCATGCATCGCACTTGCTGACTCATTGTCATAAGACTGGTGGCGTGATGCTATAAGCTTCTAGCAATTTCAATGGCTTGAAACTTTGTAAGTATGTGGGTAGCGAGCTGGAAGCGTGGGTGAGTGAGTCAGTCACCAAGTGGCTCCATGTGCATACACATGCATAAGGCTTGCGTTCTGCACAGGCAGTCGCAAGACACTTGCCATAAACACGCCATACTCAGTGTTAATTGTGACCACAAGGATCCATCATTCAATATAACTGAAGTGTTATTAACTTATAGTTTTGGTGTAGTTCATACAAAACAAGACATGCTGCTGTGCTGCTTACACATTCAGACTATAACATTTCAAGTGTTAACATTGTGATTAGTGATTCTAAGAAGCTGTGTATTGTGAAAAACACATTTCATGTGAATTCCATAGGAGAATTGTGAATAGTTTTGTAATATTTTGCATTAGGAAGTTCTGCTAGTAACATTATAACCAAAGTACACAGTTCAAGAATTATTGTATTGTAATAATTAAGTATTCAAAATTAAATTAGATCGTGCTTTAACTGGCATATTATTAGTGAATAGGTATTCCTGTTCATTGCCCAGTATATTTTCTGTGCCAGAACAGTTACAATACACCAAAAACTCCCAAACAACAAATATTTTGGGTCAGAGTGCTTTGTAACCTCCCAGTTGATGAATTACAAATGCAAAAACTGTCCAGTATCAAATTTGACAAACGCCCAGTCTCAAAACTTATACAAACTTGACAGTTGTGAAATGAGTGGCAGACATATCTCCATCTCCTTTGGAGCAGTATGCTACCTCCATCCTTCTTAAACTAATTTCTCTTCCCCATTTTCTGACTGCCAGATATTGTAATTATCTTATACAGCTGAAAAAAGTAATTAAACCATGTAAAGGCCTGTTTAGGGCTAGAACCTGAACCATAGGTAACACACTATTTTCAGATCTCTTATACTGAATTTTACCCAAATGATGCAATAAATGTGGAAAGTATGTATGTAAATGCATTCACGCCCTTAAAGCACTGTGCCAATTTTTATGAAGCTTGCAGTCACTCAGTTTTTGTGGGCATCTCCTGTGCCGAATTTCATCCAAACCAGTTGAAGTTTTAGATTTTATTTATGCCCTTAAGTAGAATATAACTTTCATTGCGCCAATTTTCACAAAACTCATGCTTGCTGAACACCTTATTTTGTGGAACTGCCATACCAAATTTCATGAAAATTCTGCATACAGTTTGGTTGCTGATATTAGATTGTGGCCTAATGGGTGGATGGACGGATGTGGTCTCCATGTAAGGTGTTCTTTTCTTTAGTTCATAAATAATGGCTAAACAGTAATAAGCACACAGGTATTAAAGGAACTTTTTGTTTGTTTATAATTGTTGTAGTCAAAATGGGGAACTTACAATTTTCATGTTTTACTGTTTTCTTCTTTTTCTTACACATTAAATACTTTTATGCATCCTTTGTTTTTGTATCCCCCGTGGTTTCTTCAGAAATGATGGATAGAGGTTTTACTGTAGTTATTAACTGGTCATGGACTGGAGAGTCGGCATGCCTCAGAACATCTGCAGTGAACCCAGTTACAATGCACTGGAACCTCTGCAGTTAATCCAGTTGTGATTCATGAGACTATACACAGTGAATGCAGTCAGAATGTACCAGAACAGTTGTAGTGAACCGAGTCATTTGCAGTAGAACATTGCATTGAACCCACTCAGGGTCCACCACATGTGTAGTGAATGCAGTCAGGATGCACCAAGACTGCTGCAGTGAATTCTGTCAATATGCACCAAAATATCTGGTGAACCCAGTCAAGATGCACTAGCACATCTGCAGTGATTTCAGTAAAGATGCATCATATATGTAGTAAACAAAATCAAGGTGCACCAGAATGTCTGCAGTGAATCTTATCAGTATGCACCAAAATATGTACAGTGAAGACAGTATCCTGTCCATTATAGAGTAAAAGTCAAACTACTGTTCTTTACAGAAGTTCAGAGTTTGGAGAATGTATCTGGTACTGTTCGCAGTCATAAGTTTGTTACGGTAGTTGCTCTTCCCTTTACAAGCTATTCACTTTTGACATTCATTTCACAAACCTTCTGAAATCAGTTGTTGATGTTTGTGTGTCTGTTTTTCCAGGGTTGATTTGGTGCATTACTACTCTGCTCTCTCTGAGGTGCCAGAGAAGCGCAGTCAACTTGCAAAATGGCAAATTGAACGTATGAAACTGAAAGATAAGCGACTGGATCTGAAAGGCAGTGACACGGAATATATAATGACCATGAGAAGCCCTAATAACAATGAGTGTCTTCAAGATATGAACAGCAACCTTTATGACTTGAATATACTTAACAGAATACAGATCACAGAAAACGCAGAAAGAGGGAACATCAGCGTGGATACTCAAAACAACACAGAAAGATATGATACAGACATTACAAATTACAAAATGAATATCACTGACATCCAAAACAACACTGAAGCAAGTCACACACAGAACATCGTAACCAACTACATACTTGAGACAAACAGCTCTGATGTGTGCTTGACAGGATCGTATAGTAATGGCCTTGATGAGCAATTTAACAGTGAAATATCTCTGCCTCTGGTTAGTAGAAATCAGATGACAGATAATATAAAGATCCAGGTGGAGGAAAATCCTGAGCAGAACAGGAGGAACATGACGAAGAAGGCTCCTGAGATGGTAAGTATCATGTCAAAAGTTTGTCATAGGTGCTACTTGGTCTGTCACTTTGAGGGATATTCATAGCTTTGAGGGTGGCTGAGACCAGGGTCCTTAACCTCTTGTGACCAAACGACCCATAAACGGGTCGCAAACAGTGCGTCGAAGTTTGGAGGAACTATGTTCGCTCCAATATATTGTGGAGTGCTAAGCTGCAGGATCCTTGAACATCCGGGTTTCTTTGTGGAGCCAGAATGGACTCCCTCCACCTTCTAAACCCCTCCAACAACACTGCTTTGTATGTCAACACCTAGCAACTGTGCATTTGTCCCAGCTGACTAATACGGTTCCAGACACCGCCCACTTTGTTTGTTGCTTGCATGGGAGTCCATTGTGGGTTGAAGTATCAACACTGGCCTATGAAACAAACACAAATTTTTGACCAGAAAGGTTTTCATTGGCATACTCTACCCATATAATTCAGACAAAATTAATGCTCAAAAATCAGAGATATTAAAAAAATCAATGTGTACAGCTACAGGAAGGCTCACACACATGCCTTGTGTAGTGCTGGTGTACTATATAGGGGTTGTGGGGTAGTAACATGCAACATACAGCCATTGATCTACAAAAAATATCTTAGGCTCCCTCAAATAGCTGGAATTTTATACAATAGTCACATCGTGCCTTTAGATCTGTTTTGCCTTCACTGTAGAAGAAGCTTATATCTTCGTGGCATTTCTGCAACTGTGCCCAGTCATAGAGAGGAGTCTAAATAAGGCAGACTACTGTAGGCGTTAAAATTGTCCGCCAAGAAAATTAAACTGCAGGAGGAAGCCAACAGTGAAATTCTGGTTCCTGACACCAACTCGGAATCAGGTGCTGAGACTGTCATTGTTGAAGACAAATTTGAAAAAGAAACAGAGAAGGAAGAACAGTAGAAAAAGAAACACAGGCTACAACCAGTGGCAGATTACCGACCTGGGGACAGCCTCAAAGAAGGAACACAAATATTCATCCTTGTGTCAGTCCAGCAAAAGGTGTGAAAAACAGTGAGGCTCCACACATCAACAAAGACAGCTCACCACTGTCTGTGTTGATGTTTTTCACAGAAATTTTTCATCTTCTAGTGGAGCAGACTACCAGCAACACTTAGACAGATAAGCCAGACCTAGCTGCTGACTGCCTGACTCTACATTGCAGGACATGATAACTTACGTTGCCTTAGGTCTGCAGATGGGACACAATTTGAAAGACACACTACATGACTACTGGTCGAGACTTAGACAGCTACACACTCCATTTTATGGTGAGACCATGACACGAGACAGATTTTTACACATACTGCATTTTTCAAAAATCTGTCGAGAAAATTCAGGTTTCATTATTACTTTACAAGAATAATGGATACTTGACAGGAAAACCTATATTCATTTATGATAATACCTGACTGAATTCTTCTCAGAATGAGAAATTTTGTAGACAGAAGATGTAGGAAATCATAACACACATTTTATGTTTTGTAAACTTTTTCCAACATTCGAGCTGTTTATGAGATAATGTGGAAAAATATGGTAGAGTAAAACAGGCCTCAGGTGACAATATAATATGACAGAAAATATACAATTTGCGTGCTAGGTAACTAAGGCAAGAATACAAACACATACTTAATGTTGAATACTTCCTGCCTTTCCACAGCAACAGTGGTTACACTAATGTGCCTCAGTGTTATGTTATCCATACATTGCGTGTCTCACTTTATTGTAGTATGTGTATACAACAACACAGCGACATTCAAAGTTTGTGACATGTAACACTGTAATACTCTGAGGATGAAAATTGAGGCAACATGTTCTTCTGAAATGTTTGTGCATGTCTACAAATCTGTTTAGTGTCATATGTCAGAAAACAGTGATACCTTTCCTCTTGACACTGTGATCAGATAGGATGGTGATGAAACTTCTCCTTTCATTTTTAGATTGTGGCACCACAAATTTTTCTCACTGATGATGCAAATAGTGAAGACAGAAGTATGGCATGTGGAACAGTCATTGCAGAATCAGGAAGGTGTACGACAGTACTGACAGAAAGCAAATTATCTGTCACAAACACAGGGACCAACAAGGGGCTGAAATACAGACTGCAGATGTCACTAGAGGATGCACCCCTTGTAAACATTACTGACAATGTGGTGCACTCTGTAAAGGATTCGATGTCAGTTTCAGTTGCAGATATGGATACCGCTGACATGTCTTTCATTAACATCACATTGCAGAAGTCCATCCTCATTCCACTGAAGATTCAGGTGCATACCCTCCCTCTTATTCGTTTTCTGTGTCAGTTTAGCATTAATGTATCTTTAACTTTGAGTGTCAGCACAGTTCTCATAGTCATAACTGAAATACTCAACATTGTCCATTACCTCAGATTAAAAAAACCCACGACTTCTTAGATGCTGGATTTGCCATATCGTTAGGTGGAACGGGAAAGAGGGAAAGCTTATTCTGGTGGGCCTGTAAAAAGAGCCAGTGTCAGACTGTGGTCTAGGTATAGCTGTTACTAATGGACCAACCAGAGCTCATTCTCAACCTTCTTGTGGAACCTGAAGATGGCGGCAGGTCCAGATTCCAAAACATTGTGGGTTTTTTAGTCTTGAGTTGACGGACATTGTCCAGCATTTTAGTCATGAATGTGCCATACAACATTACCAAAAGCCTTTAAAATTGAACGTTTCTTCTCTGTTTGTTGATAAGATGAGAAGTGGACTTGAAAACAGAGGGCAGGAAGGTTAAGAGACCATGGTTAGAGGCACCAGAATGGAAAAGATAGAATATGAACTTGTGGGATGGAACATTGTGTAGTGTAGCAGAGGTGTCACATTCCATATGTCCATAATGTTAATGTGTATCTCTGTGACAAACTCACAAGTTATGCATTATTCACAGTACTGTGTGCCACTCCTTTATCATCAGTACTTTATTGAGGTGAGTGGTCAATTTCATACTCTGGTGACTTTACCTCTGGGGACAGAGCCCTGGTACTCATTGTATAGGAGGGTGGGAAGGCCACAGAACCAGAGGATCTCATTTTGACAGTTCTATAAATTTAGTAAGTCATAAATCAAGTTTAATGTACATTTTACCAACCTGGTAACTGACTTTTGGGCTATTGTGTTTTAGTCTGAAGTTTATTTCTGTTAATTTCACAAATGGACCTAAATTTGTATGGTGTATAGTCATTTTTTCGTGTTATTATTCTATGCATTTATCTCAATCACTGGGCATAATGCTGTCCATGTAATTATCTTCGCATGAAATGTATTTAATGTCACAGTTCAGTTTTAAGCCATTTGAACATCTTATGGTGCCTTACAAGATTACCTGTAATGAATACAATCAGTCACATAAACACATGTTTAATTGCTGTCTTTATATGTATAAACACATACACACAGGCAGGTCTCGTCTTCTGCCAGGGTTACATTTCTGAAAAATGTTGTGCAAATTGAACACAAAACTCCCATTTAAAGCAATGTATTTCCGGGGGTTAGCAGCCACATATAGTGTGTACAAAATCGTGTTAAAGTGAAAATTATTGCATATCGTCAATGCCAAATCATGTTAAAACAATAATTGTTGCGTAAATTCAAAAGTGGCATAAATTTTCAAGTCATGCTAAAGCAAAATCACACACAATCACATAAAACGAAACCTGCCTTATATATATAATGTAACTTTTTTCTTAGTTTCTTGTTTTTATTACAGACATAATAGGGAACACCCAAAAACATGAAATTTACTCTGTATTCTTGCCAATATAGACAGTACCTGTGTGTGTTCCAGCCAAGTGTTATTACTTTATTACTACAGTACAGTTCTTAGGAGCAGGTAGCATCCTCATGACCAATCATTTTCATTGCCATTACAAGGAGGTGACATAGCCTAGCCAGTATAGTGAGTATGTTGTGGGCAGGATGACCAAAGAATTGTGATTTGAATCCAGACAGGGAGAAAAGATCTTTCTGTTTCCAAAATATCTAGTCCAACTCTGGGCCTGCCCACTCTCCTGTTCAGTGGGTATTGGGGACAGCTGTTTGTCCAGGTGTGAAGAAGCCAGGGCATGAAACTAACCACTCGCCTCCATTTAGTCCCAAGGTTAAGAATGTGTGGAACTGTACCCTCACTCCCTCATATGCCTTCATGGCATGCACAGTGACAACTTTACTCTACGTTACATTATTTTACTTTACTTTCCTTTATGACAAGTGAAGATTTTTCACTTAATATTAGCATTATTCCTTCCTTGTGTTGTTGATGCGAAAAGCAACTGTACCAAAATGATAGAAACTTACTTCTGCTTTTCATTTAATCAATTTGAAGCTTACTTTGTGCAATTTATTTTGTAGTAATATGTCATAATATTTATATACTTTTCAGACAAACCTAGTGAACAGTGCTCTACTCAAATTGTTTCTGCAAGATGAGGGTCTGCTGTCACACCTACATAGTCTGCGCAGTTATTTCTTTCTACTGGATGGAGAGTTTGGGCGAAACATGACAAGTATGTTGTTTGAACGTATGTACCAGGTGGCATGCCCTGCGGAGCTTTTGAATTTTGTCACGCTCAACTCCATCCTGTCTAAGGCTCTGACACGCCCAGATTCCAACATGGATAGACTGAGTTTCGAAGTGAAGTACATTCCACCGAACTTCTCATTTTCTTCACCACACCTGCTTGACTGCATTATGTTGAAGTACAAGGTGACTTGGCCTCTGAATATCATTTTTACTGATGCAGCTCTCCACAAGTATGATGATGTAAGTAATGGGTCTGGACCCATTTTAACATTATTCATACCATGCAATTCATATGTTCATAAAACCAAAAACTTACAATTAGAAATACGTATACATGACTTCAGTTCATTCCCACATGTTTCAGCAGCTGATCTCCATCATCAGGGAGCCACACTGTTATTTGAAACCTAGTTTGTAGTGTTAAAATACCTGGTATCATAATAAACCGTAGTACACAATGTTACATGTTTCATGTAAAAGCAGCTTGTGGTGACAGTGGTCTTTTGCATGACAGCATATTGGCACATAAATGGGTTAAGTAATTTATTCTTTTATAAAACCAACAACTTGCACATACAAATACACATACATGGTGTCAGTCCACTCTAACATGTTTAAATGGCTGACTGCCATCATCAGGAAGGTAAAAGAAAAGGTAAAGGTCATTGTCAATGTAAAGTTCTTCTTATGACTTGCCATGAAGGCACAGATCATCAAGGAGCCACACCACTACTTACAACTTACTGAATTTTGATACAGTTTGCCGTGTTCAAATACCTAATATCATCATAAAATCACAGGCTTGTTGCAATATACAGATATCAAAATACAGAAAGATGTGGTACGTATGTTATACTTAATATTAATAATATATTATGTGTTTCATATTGGCCCAGTAGCATTTTTTATAATCCTAACATTTTGTCACAGTTTCAATAACAAATGTGTGGAAATGTGCTGATGTCAAAGTCCTGTTCATGTGATTCAGATATTTGGTACAGTGGCTTGCTCATAGCTAAAAATTCCAACTGTTTGATGAATTGTTGCACACTTCCTTATTGCATATGAGCATCTATTGTTTATGATCCGCTATGGACTGTGTTCTCCAAATATCTAAGTGTACAATAAGGTATACCTATAGTTATATATATTATGGTATTTACACAAAATAAGATGAATAGACGTACACACAATGTGTCTACACGTCTCCTCACTATTTAACACATCTACGTGGTGTGGCTATAAAATAACCAGGCTTAATTTTTTTCTGCTTCTCTGTAAACTTGGCAACAGCGAGCAGTGTGTGGCTTGTTCTCTCCCCTCCATTCACAGTTACAATTTCAAGGTTGTGGGGCAAACAGTTTGGCAGTAGTCTTTGCTTGAAGTGGATCATGTTCTTGTTTTCCATCAGAATCACGTTAAGTGTTAACATGGAGCAACAAGTCAATGTGAAATTCTGTGTGAAACTTGGAAAATCCACTACAGAAACATATGATTTGTTGAAGAAAGATTATGGTGATGAGTGTTTATCTCATACTCAAGTTTTCGCGTGGTTTAAAAGGCTTAAAGAGGGAAGGGAAGAGATCAGAGATGATCAGCGCCCCGGTTGTCCCAGCACATCAAAAACAGATGCTAACATAGAAAAAGTCAGTGAAATTTTTTGACAAAATTGGTGCCTGAGCATTCAAGCAGTTGATGAGTTAATTAACATTGACAAGGAAACTGTTCAACAGATTTTACATAACAATTTCAACATGAAAGAATTGTGTTCGAAGATTGTGTCGAGACTCCTCACTCCTGAACAAAAGAAATTCGAATGAACATTTGTGCTGACATTCTTCAAAACACTTGAAAACAACTCAAACTTTTTAGAGAGCATAATAACTTGTGATGAATCATGGTTTTTTCAATACGACCCAGAAAGTAAGCGCCAATCCATGCACTGGAAGAGCCCCAGTTCACCAAGGCAAAAGAAAGCATGGCAGAGCAAATCTGAATTTAAAGCTTTTTTTTTTTTTATTTTTATTTTTATTACATCTGGAGGATTGTTCACGTGGGTTGAGTGCCTGAAGGTCAGACCGTTAACCAGGTCTATTACAAGGAGGTTCTGACAAACCTTTATGAACGGGTGAAAAGAAGAAGACCTGAAATGTGGAAGAACAGTTCATGGGTTCTTCACCAAGACAACATGCCAGCACACAATGCCTTGTCTGTCAAGACGTTTTTGACGAAGCACAAGATCACCGTGTTGAAACATCCACCATACTCACCTGACCTAGCCCCATGTGACTTTTTTTTATTTCCAAAGATCAAGTCTGCATTAAAAGGAACCAGGTTTGAGTCCGCAGATGCAGTGAAGGAAAAAGTGACGGAGCTCATGAATAAGCTATCAGAAGATGACCTGCAGCATCGCTTCCAACAGTGGAAGATTCACGTGGAGCGCTGTAGGGATCGGGGAGGGGTGTACATTGAGGGTGGGGTTCTATTATGTAATTTTTTTAATAAAAAATGTTCTAACATTAGTCCGGTTATTTTATAGCCACACCACGTGTATCATGACTAGGAGTACAGGACTCAGACAGCAGCACATTAGAGCATGCTTGTTATTGAAACTGAGTGCAAAGATTAGGGTTATAAAAGACACTAATGGGCCACTATAAAAAGCATAATATTTTATTAATATCAAGTATTCCATAAACACCATATCTTTCTGTATTTTTGTATCTGTGTATTGCAACAAGTCTGTAATTTTATTACAATATTAGGTAAAACACTGCATATTGTATCATAATTTGGGAGGCTGTAAATATTGTTGTGGCTCCCTGATGATCTGTGCCTTCATGGCAGGTCAAAGGGAGAACTTTACATTTACTTGTACCATTTCCTTTACCTTCCTGATGATGAAGGTCAGCCACCAAAACATGTAGTAGTGGACTGATACAATGTATGTGCAAGTTGTTGGTTTTATAAAAAAAAATGAATTACTCAACCCATTTATGTGCCAATATGCTGTCATGCAAAAGACCATTGTCACCACAAGCTTCTGTTACATGAAACATGTAACATTGTGTACAGTTTTTCTGTCAGCAGTATTGAGATATAGTAAACTGCTGTTCATGGAGACCAGTGAAATTACTTATTAGTAACAGTTAGATAAAGATTGTAGGTAATAATTATGATCACTTTTCTGCTTAGCTGCTGACTGCATGGTTAACTAACTGGTCACCCTGCTTCCTTCAGATCTTTGGGTACTTGCTAAGGTTGTGTCGCATCTCCTGGGTACTGGAAGAGGATTTCCTTCATCTAAAGAGAGAAGCTGAAGACAGACCAGGCCTTCTGCACTCCTCACAGTATCACTGTTTGCAGCTGTATCGGCATGAGATGACCCATTTTGTGCATGCACTTCAGAACTACGTGACTTCCACTGTCCTCGAGGCTAGCTGGGTTGAATTCCTACAGAACTTAAAGAATGCCAACACACTGGATGACCTGTACAGGATGCATGTTGTTTACATAAAAATGGTGCTGTTCAGGTGGGTCACTTTTGTGTATGAATGGGATTGGTGGGCTGTTCCCATTTTTACTTTAGTGTTACAGTAACAAAATTTTAAGCTCTTAGAATGAAGATATTTTCAGCATCACCAAGAAGAGTTGTATATACCTGCATTATAAGTGTATGTTCATGTTTTGTCACCAGAATCAAGATATCGTAATATAGAAAAGTAATCAGTTCTTTGACAATATAGCATTGTTGTAATGGGACACAACAATAAGCAGTATTCACAGTAATATTAAAAGTACATTAAAATGCTGGCTAATATTCAGTAGAATCTTTTCTTTTGTTATTCTGCTGTAAAGATTGAAAGAATATCACATAAGAGTAGTTATTCTAATTTGTTACTCTAAAGCTAATCTTCTTTATGGAAAGTTGCAAACTAGCAGCATTGCAGCAACTCCTAATCTATATGTAGGTTTCCATTTGATGGTGAAAACTAATGGACCATATGACTGATATCACATAGGTATGTCATGTTGATCAGTTCTATGTGAAACAGTTTTTATGTATAACTAGCCGGGGTGCCCGGCGTTGCCCGGGATTACCAATCGCGAAACCTGATGTACAACGTTATTTTCTGATATAAGGAAAAGGAACATCATAATAGTGACAGAGAAAGCATGAGCAGAAGTGGGTGTTGGAGAGAGTACAGAAGTGTGAGAAGGAATGTGTTGCAATAGCGAAGATGGAAATGTCCGGAAGATGTAACCACGCGGGGGTTGAGAGACATAGGAACACACACACTTGAGTGGGCGGAGACGACGAAGCGTGTTGAGAACGTTACAGAAGAAGGTTTCATGTGAATAGCGAAGAAGGAAATGTCCAGAATATGTAACCACGCGGCGGTGAACACACATGCGATCGGGCAGAGAGGACGAAACACGTGGAGAATCTTCTAGAAGACAGTCTCATGTAAACGTGTGTTGGCAACGCAGACACGCACATGACTGTGTGGGCTGGCAAGTCTGTGCAGTCGATCGGCAAGGGAAATATGTTGCTGGAAGGGCGGAGGAAGGTGGAAAAGGTGATAAAATGTGGAGGCGGAGGTGACGCCATGTGTTGTCTGATCGGTTAAGAAATTTGGCTTTGTATGAGGTGCGAACAAAGAGAAACGAATGAAAATCCATTTAAGCTCTATATATAAGATTGCAATTGCAATTCATTTTTTACTTCCTGTCTCATCAGGTTTCCATATGGACACGTGTCCATTCTGTTCCCTTCTCCGCATTGTCTATTCCATGGATCATAGTTGTCTATGCATTACCCACAGCGCAGGGCACTTGCAATACGAACGCGCAATTGTCGTCTGCTATATCATGGATGACTCTCGGCGCAAGTGTCATCTGCTAGATCGTGGATAAAACGCTGCCACAATGACTCTTGGGCAGGCAGCCATGTTGTGCCCAGGATTTTGCACTGGATCCTGACAGAAGAGGTCGAAAAGGGTCAAATATTGTGGGTCCATACATACCCTACAACCTCCTCCAGACGAAGGGGGAGACGTGTGCAAAGTTCAGTTGAGATTGGTTCAGAAATGTGGATTTGTATACGTTCCATACAAACAAAAAAAGAACGAACAAAAAATCATTTCATCTTTATATATAAGATAAGACATATGTCTAGTTGATGTCCTAGTATTGCAGTGTGTGCCCCTCTCCTACCCCTTCCTTCTTTTCAACTTACCTGATTCAAGCAGTCAGCTCTTGGGATGCAGACCAGTAACAGCCTGTGTCTAAATTTGCCCCTACCTTCGCTTCTGAATTCAGTGTTGGGTAGAATGGGTTAGGCCAGCACCCCTGCCCGTTGTTGTGAGGTCCGTGTCTTGTGTCGGTTACTTTTCCCACATATGCAGGTTAATTAACCCTTTAAACGCCGAGTTAAATCACATCTGCCAGCTGCTGGCATTATTAGGAACTCACCCTATTCTCCACGTTAGCAGGATAAGAGTTAATTCCTTTGGTTCATTACTTTTTAGTTAAGTAAACTCTGCTAGGCATAGAGTAGTTTAGTGTGTCAAGTAAATGCTTTATCAATATGTGAAGTGATATTTGTTTGCCTTTTTTTATTTTGGCAGTATGTTAAATTTATATTATTTTCACCACCCTTGAAGTTGTGTTGTGTGTGCACTTACACCCCTGACCTGTCACTTTCCCCAGTATAATTGATTATTGTTTAGCTAGATAAAATTGAGTGGGGCACAGAAAGTGTGGGGAGGACATGTCCAAATGTAGCAGTTACAAATTTGGCAACAGTGTAACTTGCAGTAATGTCTGTCAAATGTAGACAATTTCGATCGATCCGTGGTATAATTATTATTTTACCTTGCCTTGTGGCCGCAGCATGTGGACCATAGCATTCATGGGAAGCTTTGTGTTAATAAATGATGTCAACATTTAGCTCATAAGTATGGTTTTGGCCCACACCCCATGAACAAGTTTCTTCCAATAACAAGCCTAATTTGTGTATGCAGGGAAAGGCTGAAGTGTCTAAAACCAGCTAATGATAGAAGGTATGAGGGGGGGGGCCTCAAAATTTGTGGTATTGTTACAAAAAATGTATTTAAAATATTTGTACAAGTTTGAAACTCTAGTCCCCTTCAGAGTAATCCCCCTGTCACTGGATACAGCAATCCCAGCGCTGCTCCTACTGCTGGAAACATTGTCTAAAATCTTGCAATGGAAGTGTTGTCCAGGGCCACCAGCGATTCTCATTGGACCTCTGCAATGTCACCAAAATGCCTCCTCATCCATTCCTGCTTCATCCATGGATACAAAAAATGGTTGCAAGGAGCAAGGTCCCTGACCTTGGTGGGGTGGGGCACAACCACCATTTTGTTTTTAGCCAAAAACTGCTGAATGCTCAAGTCTGTGTGGGTGGG
>Ga0268261_10001951_pt1 | contig 14613 bp, 8 predicted proteins | sample TergutNc150P1_FD_190353 | JGI IMG/M metagenome (GOLD analysis project Ga0268261, IMG submission 190353) | Nasutitermes corniger P1 segment gut microbial community from laboratory colony in Florida, USA - Nc150 P1 (SPAdes) (version 2) | ecosystem: Host-associated > Arthropoda: Insects > Digestive... | reverse complement strand
ATATATATATATATATATATGACATTAGTAGCCTAAGGGTTAATGATTTAACCCTTATCCTGCTAAGGTGGAGAAAATGGTGAGCTCCTAATAATGCCAGCAAACAGCAGATGGGATTTAATTCAGCATTTAAAGGGTTAACACTGTGAAGAACTCCGAGATGAGAACAAGCAAAAGGGCAACAAACTCAGCATTCAAACCAGTTACATTAATTACTTTTATATAAAACACTGGCAATTGTCCATACATAAAACATACACATTCCTACTGTTCATCCAAAACAGTTCTTGCTTAACTTGGAAACTATGTTTCATGTCATGTAACTGGACAGTCCGAGTGCTCTCACTGCACAACGGCAAGGCCTACTACACTTTATCAACAAACTTCCTGTTGATTTAAGGCAATGAAGTGGAAGGAACAGAATGAGTATTTATCACCAATACAGATCTATCTTGATTACACACCAGAATACTCGAGTACTACGTCTCTGTATGTGTGCGTGTTTACATGAATTTGCAATCCAAGGAAAAGATGTTATTTTTTAACCATGTTTATGATGTACAACTTTGATTATTCTTGCACACTTTCCTTCACTGAACTTAGTTTCTCAGTACGTAGACAGTTTTTAATAATATGTCACTTTAAGCTACTGTTACAAGTAAAAGCCTGGCTGCACATGAGACATATGTGGGGTTTCTCACCTGAATGAACAGACTGGTGTGCTGTGAGGTTACCCTTGTCACTGAAGGCTTTTATACATGCCCCACATTGGCATTGTTTCTCTCCATTGCGTGTTCTCCTGTGAACAATAAGATTGCCCATGATAGTCAAATGCTTGTTACAGAGTGGACACTCATGTGGATGATCCTGCATATGAACACGAATGTGATTTGTAAGAGTGCTCCTGCATTTGAAAGATTTACCACACATGCTGCACTGGTGAGGTTTCTCCTGGGAATGTAATGTAACATGACATGCTAGATTTGACTTAAATTTAAGCAATCTGCCACATATTGAACACTGGTGTCTTTGTTCTTCTGAATGACAGACACAATGTGTAATCAAATTAGACTTATTAGTAAATGATTTACCACAGATATTGCAAAGGTGAGCATGGTGGTTTAAGTGCAAGGTCTTATGATTACACAGATTAGATTTATATTTAAAACACTTCCCACATATTGGGCACTGGTATGGCCTATCTTCAGAATGTGCTGTGACATGATTCACTATATTGGACTTCCTGCTAAATGATTTACCACATAAGTTGCAGGTAAGAACTCCATCCTAAGCATGCATTCCCCTGTGATTACAAAGGTTTGACCCATGTTTAAAGTGTTTGCTAGACACTGTACATTCACATGGTCTTTCCTCTGAATGAGAAGCAAGGTGACTTGTGAATTTTGATTTGCATTCAAATGATTTACCACACAGTGTGCAAACATGTGGTTTGTCTTGGGAGTGAAAAGTACATTGTTCCATTAGATTTGACTTGTATTTGAAAGATTTTCCACATACAGTGCAGAGGTGGGATCTATCTTGCGAGTGCAATGCTTGGTGAACAATCAAATTGTACTTGGTTTTGAAAGACTTTCCACACACTGCACAATGGTGTGGGCATTCCCCCATATGCATTATGTTTAAAGAGCAGTGATTCATCTTTGAAGCAGTTTCCACACTCTGGACAATGAAATGGCATCTCACCTAAATGAGAAACGATGTGATGCGTGTGATCAGATTTACAATTGAATATTTTGCCACTTATGTTGCACTGATTCTGTCTCTCTTGTGCACGAAATGCCATGTGACTTGTCAGATTGGATCTTGACATTCATGTGACAGTGCATCATGTTAAATTTCTTATAATAAAACCAACTAGATGCACTAATTTCTCAAATATATTCTTGAAATTAAACTCTACATGTTTCAGACAGTTCCTCTGTCCATCATCAGGAGTTTTTCACCGTACACACAGCAATGGTATATGTAATACAGGTTTGCTGACAGCTTGCGAGCAGGAGCAAATGCTTCTGCTTGCAAGACATAAATTGTTAGATGTGCTGGTAGTAAATACAGTTTTTTGACTGTTATACACATTGTAAACGAACGACGAGATTGGGACCTTTTCTTGGAAATGTGACATTAATTGTATGCCTGTGGATCAAACAAGGTTAAGAACCACAATAAAGGGATGCGTATCATTCAGACACAGTCACATTTACTGTTTGTGATGCAGTTTGAATCTTTTCTTGGAACTTACCAGTAGTATTGAGTATGGAATGTAAATCACTTCCTGATTTCAAACACAGGTGACATGCTTCCTTAAAGTTCAGCAACATGTTTTCAAATTCCTGTACAAAAAATATAATACACTGAATAGAAATAAAGGTCATAATTGATTCAAATTTACACGGTGTATAAAGCAAGTAAATTCAAAGGCATATCCCCTACTACCTAAGAGAAACTCAAAAAGCCAATTTTGATGTACTGTATGATGTTCTTACACAGGTACTTTATCTGACAGTTTATAAGAATGAAAACGTATATTACTTGCTTCTAATATTATGTTCATTATCTGGAGTGTCAGATAGTGTATGATACAAGGCTTTCAAATTACATGTTACGCAAGCACGTTAGTTCAGGTTAAGCATGACTGTCATATTTCACCCGTCAGTCAGTGACACACATAACATCATTAATTTTCGTTTTTTACCTGTAGACGACTCACAGTGAAAACGAACATATACTCTTAACAGAACTAAGTTACAAAAATTCGTCCCACAATAAACGCTACAGTAAATTTCACCAACAACTTTTGCTGTTCATATACTTGCAAAGTCACTGAACAGAAAGCTTATTAAAAAAGTCATGGCATGATATAAATGTTGGACATACAGACGATTAGAATATGGCGTATACCGAAAAAGAGATGAAACTGGATCTCCCTTAGCAACAAGTCTAAGGGAACCTTGAACGCATTCGGCTCTTCTGACTTCTGACGAATGCATTCGTATGACTTTCCCTCTGCTACTAAAAGCGATTATTTATGAAATAGAACTGGTTTGTGGGGTTGTTCAGTTGCTCAGCAAGATAAACTTTATTGCATTTCATCTAACCCTAAATCTCCCTATCTTGTTCCCATAACCCCGTTACTGGTAAAGTGTCAGTCTTTTACGAGAAAGGGATGTTGCTCTCCAACCTAACAAATTGGAGAAGAGCCACCTGGCGGATTACTCTGTTAATATTTCACAAGGAGTCATTAAAAACATAACCTATACATATGCTAAATCACACATTTTCGTAAACTGCTGACTACCTCGCATCATATGTCGCAAATACGCTACCATATTGTAGTTGGATCACAGATGAATAACTGCGTCAAGCGCACCAACACATACAAACGAGTACAAAAAAAAAGTCATCCGTGATATACAATAACACTGGGGGGCACTACACCCATCCGTTAGATCACCGCGGCGATTTAAATTTTATGGTTGCTCTATGTGGAACTTAATGTCACCCTACTGGCGCCTAGAATTTTAAGGAGGCTTGTAGATTTCTGGAAAAGTTTTGCACCTCTGACCACAAACAGTCTACTTAGACAACTGAACACAAATGGAAACAAATCATGAATATAAATTCAACAACTGAATGCAAGAGGACCAACGTTTTCCAAGCAGTGTGCACTGGAACCAGTCACAAAAAGCGGGGAGATTCTTCACATGTGAAATTGCACAAAGAGAAATATTACTTACTGACATCGTATGTGTATACAACCACAATTATACAATTCATCTTGGAATTATATCCATAATAAATTCCAACTTGATAGTGCTAATTACAAATGGACCTGCCATTAATCCAATATATGCTTTCCCCACAACAATATAGGGCCTGATTCTAGCCTACTGATTACCTACCACTGGGCCTTCCATTGAACCTCCCCAGTTTGAGCCTTATATTTTACACAGACATGATTTAGTCTTCATGCCACTAGTGATACCGCAAATGTTGTGAATATTTTCTCTTGTCCCATCCAAAGACCCAAAGTAAATCATGAATTAATTCTCTGTGTTTAATAAATTTTGATGTTATATCTAACCTTTGGTGGTGTAAGGAATCTTAAGCCTTGCAGAATTTGTACCTCAATATTTTGTGATTGTCATCAAAACAACAATAAATATTCATATTTTTCTTCTGCCAGAAATTTTTGCCACACAACTATAAGCCTAGGTGAGCGACATCATATACTGAACATGCAGTGAAACCTCACTGCTTCTGGCATCATACTTGCTTTAATTCTGGCTCAGGCAGTGTGAGTGTTAATTCATATGTCTGTTTTAGAAATAATTTTAAATTGTTGATCATGTAACTGTGCAGAAAATTCATTTAATATCATGCAGACCACAGGACACAGTATTCTGGATATATCACTTTAGCACATACTTGAACGTGGGTTGGTTAGTTTGCCTGAAAATATACACAGATTATTCTTTACTGTTAGGTGGTATCATCATTCACTAAGCACCAAAGATGTAGTATGCTGTAAGGTGAGCAATCCACCCATAAAAAATACAGCCTGCATTGTACTTATACTATTTGGCATTTAAGATTATTGTAAATTCAGCAGGGTGTAATAATGTGTAGTTGTGTTCACAGAAAACAAGTGGACAAGTACGAGCACTGTCAGACTACGATCTGTGTAATTATGAAGCATATATTGATTGACTGGATGACAAAAAGTGAAGGAAAGTTGCTATGGGAGCAATCAAAGGACAGTACCTGATGTCCAACTCAGAAGGTTTGCCAGTATCAGTTTAGCATGTATATTTTCAAAACTAACGCAATGGTATATGAAATTTTACCTCATTAAGTGTTGTTTCACATGACACCAAAAAACTACAATGTGCTTCCTTTGTATTTAACAGGGAGTGACAGCATATATATTCCTTTTGATATGTATGTCTATACTGAGAGTTTTTCTTTTATACTGTATGTATTTCACAAGCAAAAGCAGTTATAAATTTAACAGTGTATACTGATGTTTGTTTTTGTCACAACAGGAACAGCCTTCACTTCATTACTTGTGTGGTGTCATGGTCACAGACAATTCCTAATTTGTGTCTGAAATGTTACTATATGCAATGGGAGTCATTTAACAAACACAGCCTGAAAAAGAAACAAAACAATAAACATGTTCCTTCAATATATGTGACATCCAAGCAATTTAGTTTAGTGCACATTACTTTGAATGTTGTCTTGTGTTTTACACTTTTCCTATTACCAGCAATTCAAATTAATAAGGGAATTTTCCCGTTTCAAAATGCTTATCTGATAAACAGGCTACATGAACTGAATTCAGCGCTAACAGAGTTAAAAATACCTCCCATAGAAGAAAATCCATAGCTCAGTCCGCTCACTAGCTGAGCAATAGTTATGGCATAACACAATATGATTCTTAGTATTTCCTGTAGAGGCAGCTCTTAACAACTGCTAGTTGTGTAAGACTCAGTAGTTGTGCAGATAGTGTATGGCTCCTTTAATGCTCCTTAGTCTGTTTCTTGCACACACACAGCTCTTCAAAATAAGCTGGTTCTGCACGGCTCAGCCTTGGTGCAAATGGTGTAGTCTAAATATAATTTTTCTAAATGGGTTTTTCACAGAGGCAGCCCTTATCAAATTCTGGCTTTAGTGAAGAGGGCAGAGTCCTACTTCCACACTTTTTTGTGTTTTCCTTGAAGAGACAGTGGTCATCAAATACTGGCTGACTAAGGCCCAGGTATGGTGCAGATGACATAGGGACAATTTAATACTTCTTAGTGTGTTGTAGAGACACCTCTTACCAAATACTGGCTGCATACAGCGCAGTTTTGGTGTAGATGTCATACTATCTTTTCATGCTTCTTAGTTTGTTTCTTCTAGACATATGTAACCAATACTGATTGCATAAAGCCCAGTTTTGGTGCAGATGTGATAGCATATTTTCATGCTCCTTAGTTTGATTCTTACAGAGGCATATGTTACCAAATACTGGTTGCATAAAGCCCATTTTCAGCGTAAATAACGTAGTGTATTTTTATGCTTATGAGTTTGTTTCTTGTAAAGGTACATGTTATGAAATACCAGTTGCATGAAGCCCACTTTGGTGTAGATGTCATACAAAGGAATCTGTGATCTCATATGTACAAATTTTGGGGTTGGCAAAATTATTTTCTTATGGACATTCAGTTCATTTTGGCAGCAGTTAATATAACACGAACACTGGATGACGATAATGGTGGTGTACAGTGTACCGTGCAATGTGTAGTGGGAGAATATAAGTGATTATATGTGGAAGCCTATACAGGTTACGGAAAACTCTGCACGACGACTGGGGTTTAAGAATAGCTCCACCATAGCTCGTGCGTGTCTTAAAAGTCGACTACAATGAGCACCCTGTGCCCAGGTGTATAACATTGGGCCACCCCGGTTGGGAACTGATTCCATGTTATGCATGGCACACTGCGGGATTAGATGTAAATCTCTAGATTAGGATTACTACTTGCTGCCCTACTGTGAGAAAAAATGCAATGCTTCAGTTACATCTATAAACACTCAATGAAATTTCTGGTCCATTGTGTTAGCATGTTGGGAGATCAGTATTATGTAGAATGTATAGTAGATGTAATGGTGATGGTCATGCTTGTAAAGTGGTGAGGGTTTGTGCTGCTATAAATTTAGGTTACTTTATCTCACCATGATGTAGTTTAGTGGTGGCTGGTAGGTTAACAGGTATCCACAATGTGGGATTAAGAGATTGCATTGAATCTGTACCATTGCTAGATAGCACTAGCTTATGTAATGTCATAAAGTACTGCTTGCCCCTCTTGTTTTACGTTCTGGAGCTCCCAAATGAATACATCATGTGGCCAGAGGTATCAAAAACCAAATGTAGCTGGATGCGTGACAAATCAATGAGTACACCACCATTGCAGTACTTTAATCATTGTCTCATTTTACTTACTTGCATCTTCTTATCAGTTGTACATATATTTCAGTAGAAATAACCAACAAGATGCAACCTTGTAATAGAATTTATTATTCCAACGTTTATTGAAGGCTCAATATCTTTCGAGCGGCACACCGCTCATCATCAGGAGCTCTAAACTGTATCTGCAGCCTCTGGTTTACATACACGTGGTGACCGGCCGGTCACCACATGTGTATGTAAACCAGAGGCTGCAAATACAGTTTAGAGCTCCTGATGATGAGCGGTGTGCCGCTTGAAAGATGCTGAGCCTTCATTAAACGTTGGAATAATAAATTCTATTACAACGTTCCATCTTGTCGGTTATTTCTACTGATGCATACTATGATGCATGGATCCATGAATATTAAATTAAAAAAAAATATATATATATATTTCAGTCTTATCCCAAGTATGTTGCAGTAAGTGAACAAATGAGGCATAACAAGTGGTCATATGTCTGCTCTTGAAAGTTACTTCATATTGAACTGCCCTGTATAGAACTAACAACACAGAACTTCTAAGATTAAATCTTCAATGGCAAAATTGGCTTTGCTGCTTCCGCCAGGAACTCCTCACTGCACACGGTTCACATCATTAGATGACTGCAGTATTTACCAACCAAAAACTGGCAGTTTAGTATGAAAAGCTGCATGTTTATTGAGATTTGCTTGAAGCGAGAATTCTTTTCCACAAATGTTACAAACATGAGACTTCTGACCAAGGTGCAGTGCCTCATGTTTTCTCAAGTTACCTTGCTGGGAAAACTTCTTGTGGCAGGTGTGACAGGAATATGGTTTTTCTCCAGTGTGTATAATCTCATGTTTCTGCAAATTCCCTTGTTGAGTGAATGCCTTTCCACACACTCTACACACATGTGGTTTCTGTCCAGTATGAATAATAATATGCTTTTTCAAATTTCCTTGTTGAGAGAACTGTTTACCACAGACTTTACAAACAAAAGGCTTTTCTCCAGTATGTATTACTTCATGCTTTTTTAAGTTCCCTTGTTGGGTAAAGCATTTGCCACACATCTTACACTCATATGGCTTCTGCCCTGTGTGGAGAATCTGATGCTTTTGTAGATTTCCCTGTTGTGTGAACTTTCTACCACACTCTCTACATGCATATGGCCTTTGCCCACTATGGATAAGTAAATGCTTGCTTAAATTTCCTTGCTGAGAGAAACATTTCCCACACATCTTACAAACATGAGGTTTTCTTCCTGTATGAATTACTTGATGCTTCTGAAGGTTTCCTTCTTGTGTAAAACGCTTTCCACATTCATTACAAGAAAAAGGCTTTTCACCAGTGTGAACTGATTCGTGTTTCTTCAGGTTACCTTGTTGTGTAAAAGTTTTTCCACAAAGCTTACAAACATAGGGTCTAAGACCAGTGTGAATAAATTCATGTTTATGTAAATTTCCTTGCTGGCTAAAGCCTCTACCACATATTCCACATATGTGTGGTTTCTGTCCACTGTGAATCAATTTGTGTTTGTGTAAGTTGCCCAATTGGTTGAACCCTTTTCCACAGACACTGCACACATGGGGCTTACTTCCCGTATGTAAAAGAGCATGCTTTTGAAGGTTGCCCCGTTGAGAAAAGCTCTTTCCGCAAACATTGCATACATGAGGTTTCTCGCCAGTATGAATTTTTTCATGTTTAAACAAGTTCCCTTGTTGGTTGAAGACTTTGCTGCACACATTACAAGCATAAGCCTTCTGCTCACTGTGAATTATTTCATGTTGATGCAGCTTACTTTGCAAAGCAAACACTTTGCCACATATATTGCACAAATGTGGTTTCCCATTACTATTCTGCCTTTCAGTTTCTTCAACTACTTCTTTGTTAAGGGAACTCTGACCTGTATGAATTAATATATGTTCTTTCAGTTCATTCAGATCACCAAAGGCTTCTCCACAGGCCCAACACATGTGTGCACCAAGACTGTTGTGTACATATCCATGAATGTTATGTGAGGAAACAATACTGAGGCCTAGCTTACTTGAGAAACAATCCCGACAAGGGCACTGTGCGTGTGAGTTATGAAGCTCACTGACAGACATTACATGTGATTGCTGTGGAAATGAAGGTATATCCTTAGCATTTATGTGTTTAGATATGACAATCTGGGAAATTTTTCCTGTGGACTACGTAAACCATGGCCGTTGATATGTCCTCCATACCTGAAAGTTAAAACCATTAAGTATATACATGGACATTATGTATCACATCTTTTGGTCAGTCAAAACTGAAGTCATTATTAAAGAGCCTTGCTCATATGGGAAGATACATTTACAACAGCTACGACTAAACATTTTTTAAATAGCTTGGTCATTCGAGTACTACATATACATGAAAGACAGATAAGGGTAATAAAAGTTAAATTTTACATTATTATACACAAGGCCTCTTCTCATTTTATCTTTCATTTTTAAACAACCAGGTTTGTGTATAAATTTTAATGTACTGTTTATGATAAATGTAATGTTTGAAAAGAAAAAAGATAAAATTAGGAAATAAACAGCATTTTGTGAAAAATAAAACAGAGATTATGTCCCACATCTTAAAAATCCACTAAGATGTTCTTTTTGCTTAAATATATAAAATGAATTTCAAATGTGAACACAGGTCCTTTAAACACCAAGTTAAATCCCATCTGCCATCTGCTGGCATTATTAGGAGCTCAACATACTCTTCATGTTAGCAGGATAAGGGTTAATGTATCTGACTACTTACTCTTCTTTTGATTGTTTTAAATTCCACACTACTGTTTGCTGTATGTTTTTGTTCCTTTTTTTTCCCCATTAGTCAATGATTAATGAATGTAAACAAAGACGTCGATTCTCACTTCCGTATATGCCATTAATGGCTCCAGCAAGACTAGTTTTGCTCTACAGTTCAGAGAAATTACTTCAAATGTATGTAACATTGGGTAATTTAGTACAGTCTTTTGTAATGAAATTTTGGGATAATGAACTTTACATGGAAGCACATGTGTAATAATTTTAAGAGTAAACATCTCAATAATCTTTCATTTAATATAACTCAATATAATCCTATGTTTTTTACTTTTAATATGAATTCTTAACTTTTCAATATATTTATTATATATACTCCTTATAATCTACAATATAATTATGACAGCACTTAATTATAATTTACTACTTCTGTAATACAAGATGTCTTATGCTTACACTAAGCTGATACATACGTACACACATAATCAGATGTAACAACAGACTCCACATCCAATTGGTCTTTAAATTTTGTATTGTTACTTATTATATTGGGTGGATGTGCATATATTATAAGTTGTGTTTTGTAATATATAAATTGTAAACTGTAATTGATGTGACCAATGTTACATGTGTGACTAAGTGGATGAACAAATAAACTTAAACAAAATGTTTCAAATCATTCAACACTTGATAAATTTCTGCCAAATTACATGTCATCACATTCCAGGTGGCAGTATTCCTCAAAATAACTTTTTCTGGCTGTGTATCATACAACTCTCTGGATGGATAATCATTATATTCTTTTTCAGGTCCTGTTATCTGACAACACAGGTAAGTACAAAACTACATACCACAATGTGATTTGAAAATGTGATGGCCATGGGATCAGATGGTATTACATTGTATGGTTATGTATTTAGCAAGATCACATGTACTTTAAAATATGTAAGTTTCATTCCTCCAGTTCTTCTCCTTGTAGATCAAAGATCAATAAATGTTGTTTCAGCCCTGCCCTGTTAGTCTTAAAGTGGCCAGTAACATTTTCAATTGAAACTTTTATGTCTTTGTAATAATGACTATACCTGTGGTTCACTGCCTTTGTTCTGCTCCACCATACAAAATGCAGTAACCTGGGTGACCTGGCACCTGGGATTTCTGCACCACTGCTATAATCCATTTAATAAAGGTCATCATATCTGCTGAAACATCTATGATTTGGACCCAGAAAAGTGTCCAAGTCTGAAAGTAAATGTGATGTTACAAGACAGTTGTCATAAAGATATAACATGTATGTTCTGCAGGCACTGGTGTAACTGAGACTGGGTCATCCTGAATAAATGAGAGGGTAATCCAGATAATTTTGTGCCCAAAATACTGCATTGTGACTGGGTAAGTCATTCACTCAATTTATCAAAATGTGTAACGGATATTTGCAGACTCTAAGTCAGTAAGAAATATCATTCTGACACTTATTTTCCTTTTTAAAATCAGTGTTCAACTATAATAATTTGCAATCCTCAACAGTGAAGTTGTGTTGTTAACGAGCACAGAGAATGACCTGGGTCATCTAATCAACAAACATTTTAAAAACTGAAGAGAACTGTACTGAAAATTTGGCTTTCAAACAGTGGGTATCCAAAAGCTAGTCTAATGTAGAAAATATGTAAGAAACCACTGAACGTTTTGTGACTGACACTCCGATTGAACAGTTGAATGTTTTAATCAATGCTCATTCACTGAAACTCACCTGAGTTTTTGAATGAGCTGATAAATAATACACAGAATGCATAAATTATTGTATTAAGTGATTCTGCAGAAAATAATAATTTTTTGTATGATGATGGTCAGCAGTTTACTGGAACAATATACTCTGCAATTACTGTCAGCTACAAACTCTTAAATTTTAAATATCTGTTATATTAAACTGGTGAAACAAGGGGTTAAGGTCAAGAAAAACCTCTTCTGGGTACATGAATATGAAAACAAGAATTTTCACTAATGAAGCTTTTAAAGTGTTTTCATATAATATTGCAAGCCAGGCCTTAATTTTCAATGCTGGTGTAGGTAGACAAATTTACATCCAATGATCTCATGGCAATATTGTGAAGTTTATTAATGATGCTATCAGTTGCTAAGATTATATATTAATGAATTTGGAAACCTGGTGGCATAAAAGTGACTGGAGACACTCAAAGTACTCAGAGAAAAATGTCCCAGTGGCACTTTTCCACCACAGATCACACATGGAGTGGCCCAGGATTGAACCCAGTCCTCTGCAGTGAGATACCACTACCTCAGCCAAGGCAAGGCTCCTCATTGCAGTATGCACTTGAAATCAGGTTATATATTATTGTGTAATAGTATACAAAGAATATGTATGTTTACATGCATGTGTGCAAGCATCAATTTTAAAAAGGTGATTAACATTTTCTTTTTCTTGGTCACCATTCTTTATCCATCCGATCCTTTCTCTGCCAGTGCATTATATATTCCGATCAGAAAAAAAGTGCACTGATTTTAATGTCTGGTTTGTGGGGTGGTCAGACCTGGTCACAATGACTGTGTTCTGCAAAATGTGAGCCATCATTCTGTACAAAGTGTTTCATGCAACAAGTCAAAAATATTTGCTGTATGTGGCCTGCTTTCATCTTGCAAAAGCTATAGGTTACTGACAGGCTCCTGTTGCAGTTAATTTCTACTTTGTGTGGGGGGAGGTAGATTTAACATTCCATTCTCTCTTCAGGATATTTCAATTGACTTAAATAACGGACGCTATGGGCTTAAAGAACATGCCTGCGAAAGGAAACATGATATAACGTACTAAATGTGTTCCCGCCATTAACATCCAAACTTAATATAGCACTAATAGTTATGCTCTACGTTAACTACAAGAACACAATCTGATAGGCACCATAAAAGATGCACTGTGACAGGTATAGCAATGACACATAACACTTATGTACCTAAAATACTTAGTCGCCCATACTGTTTTCCAAAAACAAGAGACTTTACCTACGATTCAAAAGCTAAGGATGGGGAAAACAAATTACAGCTACATTATTTCCACTCAACACGCTTTCCAGCCGTTTTTACCATGCAACCACTAACAAAGAACGACTAACACGGTCCGTTGGATCCATCGTCCACGAACTGGGGCTAAGAATACTACAGAGTTAGGAAAAGTAGAGGCGGTAAAGTATTCCGGTAACTCGAGGATTAAGGAGTAAGAGAGGTGTAGTCTGTTAAATCCGGTCCACCATCATAGGCTTCCTATTTTATTTTATGTTATTTTTCCAGCATTTTACGGGAACGCGAGGGGTTGACATGTCCGGCTTCAAAGGTGCTATCTTCGAATCTCCGCTAAGAAACAGCCATTACTTGACCTCGGTGACGCTTAAATTTATTCTAGGTAATATTTAAAAATTTCGCTGTTATCTTTACGAGAAACAATCCATTTGCATTACAAAGACTAGCCGGGTAATGCTATTTAGAGAAAAACTTGCTCCAAGAAATCAAACGTGTAGGAAACTCGTACGTACATTTCGCCGAAAACTGTCATCACAGGTCGTACATATTACAAACGTTGTGCTTTGTAGGGCTAAGTCCTGTCACTACAGTGTTGTTGAAGATTGGTCAAAGGAATATGAAGACACCTAGCCAAGGGAATGTGACTAAGCATCACGCATACAAATCGCCATTTTTCGTGTGGCACGACGCTGTGTTCCGTATGTAGATAATTATCATGCAGTACGGCAGGCCTACTTTTTTATTCGTATGTTGGAAACGAAATAAAATGGTGTGGCGTTAATAAGATTGGTTTTGTGTAATCATATTGCTTGAAAAGAAGTATTTAACCCGAACTTCGGAACTAAGGTGTACTAACGTTGACATAGTTACGTGCCGTCGCTGTAGCCTGCAGTGTTACTGTCTAGGATCGGTTATGTTACTGGAAGTCGCCCATTACACCACTGGAGTATCTGAATATATTTCCATGTCTAATTTCAGTGTCATAAGAAATTTGCATATTCAGTGAACTTTATACTCTTCTGAAGTTTTCTTCGGCGGCAGACTGCTTTGGCCTTTAAAACGTGATGTTCAACTCACATCGGTAAGTTTCAATAAAAATGCAGGGCTTAACGTAATGTTCCATTACATGTGTTATAAAGTAATTTTGTTTCGGACATTTGACACATTGAACATGAAAGGACCGCTAGTGACATTTCGGTACAACCAAATTAGAGGTTATAGATTTTGGAGTTTCAGGTTAGACTTTCAGTTTGTGTTCAAGAATGACGTTGAAAGCTGCCTTTTAAAACGAAAACTGAAATAAATATAAGTGTGCCACTCTGCAGTAGCCTTGAGGAGTATATGGTTGATTTTATACATTCCAGTGTGTGAAGCCATTTGATGTGTAATGACTGGACATGGTTCACCTATACAGAATTTCTGTTCATTGAATTGTGTTGTTTCTTTTTGTTTGTGTGCTACAGGATGTATTACTGCTAGTCTGGTGTGTTTATCATATACAAGGACCATAATGCAACTAGTTATGTAACTTTTTTCTTATGTTAAACCCCTTCATTTTTCAACATTGTCATCATCAGAGGTTGTTCATAACTAAGTCTGCTATTAAAGGTTTATGTATTTATATATCCATGGCCCTAGATTACACTTTGGTGTATTAATAAGTTGATCAAATATAGGAGGGTGAGAAGGGTGGGGCAAACTAATCGTCAGAGGTATATTCTGTGACTTAAGTAAAGCCTTTGATTGTGTGAACCACAGAATTCTACTATCAAAATTAGACCATTATGGAATAAGAGGAACATTTAAAGCATTGATCGACTCTTACCTTAAAGAGAG
>Ga0268261_10001950_pt1 | contig 14613 bp, 9 predicted proteins | sample TergutNc150P1_FD_190353 | JGI IMG/M metagenome (GOLD analysis project Ga0268261, IMG submission 190353) | Nasutitermes corniger P1 segment gut microbial community from laboratory colony in Florida, USA - Nc150 P1 (SPAdes) (version 2) | ecosystem: Host-associated > Arthropoda: Insects > Digestive... | reverse complement strand
GTGTCGTGTGTTGTCAGGTAGAGGTCTCTGCGACGAGCTGATCACTCGTCCAGAGGAGTCCTACCGACTGTGGTGCGTCGTTGTGTGTGATCTAGAAACATCAAGAATGGGTGCTCCATATATATATGACATTAATCACCTAAGGGTTAATAATTTAACCCTCATCCTGCTAACGTGGAGAAAACGGTGAGCTCCTAATAATGCCAGCAAATAGCAGATGGGATTTAATTTGGGCTTTAAAGGGTTAATATCTAACAACCAGCTGTGCACTACCTCTAATATGAAGAAAGTCCCTGATGTTTATTTGTGCCACCTAGTATATTCTGTCTTGAAAAAACAGATCTCTTTAGTAAAGTCAAGGTTAATGAAATACTCTAATACAAGTCATTTATTTTTTAAAAGGCCATTGACATTTTGAAATATTACACCATTGAAAACAGCAAATGAAATTCAGAAGAAATGCAGTTAACCGACATGTTTAAAAATGAAAACCATAAAGTAGAGATGGCTGAGCTCCAGCAATTCATGAAATCTTGTGTTAAATTCATATGATGAACTTCACTTAAGTGCATAGGCACACTAATGTTTGTCAGTTTTTATTTTTATAACAAATGTTACAATGCTTGTGGGTGATTTTGTGTATGATATGGAAGTTGTACATACTGAAATGAATTGTGTTGTGGCAAAAAATTTGTTCTTCAACCACTTTATTGTTGTGGCCTTAGATAAATTTCTAACAAGGAGACCTGTATTAATGTGTACAAAGGCTAAAACTGAGATCTGAGCAGACTGTCATATTACAGTACATTACTTATGTGTGAGCCAAGAGTCTTGCGATACAGGTTGAACCCAGATCCTTTGCATAACATGATCATTATTGATGAAAGTGTTTGGCTGTATCTTAACAGCCCATTAGTTTGCCTTAAAGTAAGGTGTCTTTGATCGGAACCAATCAAGGTTAGGGAAGCATTTAAACTGCATCAAAATAATGTATTATAATTATTACAAAATGTGTTGCTGTCTGTACGCAATTGTTACTTATACCTGTAAGTTGTTATTTTACTGTTTTAGTTCTCATGTGTTTTTATGTGTAATGTCAATTTTAGGATGACTGGTGAATGCTGTGTATGAATGTATTTGAAACAAAGTTGCCATGGCCTAATTACGGTGTTATCCTAGCATTTATCTGAATTATCCTGACAAAACCTCAGGATAATCCAGCTCCAGGGCAAGATACACCTTTGTGGTAACATTTCAGATTCTTCATAGGCCTGTTTTATAAGTATATTATTATTATTATTATGTTGTTGTTGTTGATGTTGTTGTTGTCGTCATCATCTCTTGTCACTGGCCTTTTCTTCCTGCTACTTTTCTTGAACCAGTGGTGATCACCTGTGCTCAGGCTTCAATTTCAGATTGCAGTACTTTCTGTATCATTTGTGATGTTCCAAATACAGCTGCCTTTGTAGTAAATCTATTGAATATTTTCCTTATATGGCTTTCAAATTTTTCTTAAACCTTTTGTTACTATTCTGGTGGCTCCATTTATTACTAGTATAATCATACATTTTGTATTCCACATTCCTTGTATCTCTGTACATTAACTCTTGTAGTTTCTTTTCTGCTACCTTTTATGTGACATTTCTGTCCACCAATATTGCCACATCTATCAGTATGCATGTTTTCTCTTTTTTGTTTTTAATTATTATATGTTGCATGTTTGCCAGAACTTCTGTATCTGTGTGCACCCTTTGATTCCAGAGCACTGTCACATCTTCATATTCACATACTGGTTTGTGTATGTATGTGTGTGTGCATGCGCTCGTGCGTGCGTGCATATCATTAGGCTGTCATTTTGATGCCTAGGGCTTTGCATATTGAGTTATCATCTTGTCCTCTGAAAATGTTCTGCAGAACTTACAATTCAAAGCCTTACCAGCCAAGTGTGCATTCCAACCCCATGCAGAGCAATATTATATATGTGCATATTTCATCATACCTGTTTGTATTAAATTATTTCCATTATCATCCTCTCTCATTGCAGACTTGTCCCCATTTACCTTTATCATATAATTCCTCAACCATGAAATGCATCTTTTGTCAATTACTTTATTTCTATCTAACCACAATTTCTGTAGATTGCCCATATGTATTCCTAATTCTTGAATTTAGTACTTTGCAACAGTCTTAATAAGAGGCATAAGTTGTTTATGGAAATGTGTACAAAAGTCATTATAGACTCGTGTTACTAGGCGTTTCCATTCCCGGAGACCTAAAGATGTTATAACATCTCCAGTTATGGTGTAACTAACTAACATATTATGTTTACATGATGATAGGGTATTGAGATGGAGTGGTGAGTACATGGAGCTCTATCTGTACTTTCCCATGTGCCTTCATGGTGTCAACAGGGAGAGTTTTACTATACTCTTAGAAGTCTGTGATATCCATATGGTGGATGTGCTAATCCAAGGCAACAATCAAGCATAAGAAGAACACCGCTTGTTTTATGCTGCCTGTACTAGTCAAATTATGAAGAAAAATTATGCACCATATTACATGTATTGGACAACCATAGGTATAGTGCTTCAGTGTTGAATGTCCTGTATAATATTACGTCAATAAATTATTAATTTGTCCCAGTAGGTCCATAACTACACTGCCAGTGCCTTGCTTGCTGCAAATGTCAAGACCTTGGTAGTCTGTTTTCTCCAACTGCTCTCACCTTCTGACCACAGGCCACCTTGAAGTAACGTGACTGAACTCCTCTCTCTCTCTATCTATCTATCTATCGTTTGTGTGTGTGTGTGTGTGTGTGTGTGTGTGTGGTCCTAAGCCTTTCTTCAGGCTCTTGTTTGTCCCTATTCTTCACCTTTATGTGCCGTTTGTTGCATTCCTGCATGAGTACATGCACATGTTCTCTATTTACCAGTTCTAATATTATTGCCACAGTTAAAATTTGGCTGCCAACCCTGGAGTGTTTATAAACACCTAATTTCTTATGATAAACAGATTTATGTGCAAGCTGCTGCTATTTGCAGTTTAAAACGTTGGTTCTACATTACAGTTTTCTATATTAACTCTATCCTGTAATGTGTTTTTGACCAGGTGGTGTAAGTGTGAAGTGTATATTCATCCCTTATGTTTGCTCTGATGTTTGTTAATATGTATTTCAGTGCATAAGTACTTTGTTATTTCACTTTGTACTGTATATACTTGCATTTAGATCTGTGTATTATTTTATGGGTGTACTAAGTGGCATCTTCTTTTCATCACATATGCTTTAAAGCCAAAACCCTTAATTACTGGACTTCTTTATTGTGCACTGAAGCACTCAGCAATCTACTTTTATTATATTTTTATTATTATATGAGTATTACATAGTACACGGCATTGTGCATTTTTTTTCCCCCTTATCCCATACGTATTTCATGCTATAAAGAGTTCCTGTATTTTGATATAGCTTGAAATATCACATTTTCAGGTACCTGAAGCCTCTGCATACTTTGCCACTTCTGTCCTTATTACACATGTATATACTTATGCAAAGTTAGTGAACACAGTCAGTACGACTAAACGAAATCAACAGAGCAGTTGTTCTTGAAAATTTAATATTGGCACACTTAGCTAAGATATTCCCTATGTGTTATAGCAGTACTTTTCAACTGGTGATATGCATACCACTGGTGGTACATTAAATTGTGAACCAGATCAGTAACCATACCTGAGATCATTCATTCTCACAGCACTAACTATGAAGATGGTTATCTTTTGGGATTTGACAATGTGTAGTTTTGTAGATAAATGTCAGTGTTTCAGAGGAATACTGTCTCCATCTTTAGGGTGTTGCAGACTCTTCCGCCCTTAAGCGAAGATGGAGGTGGCCTGTTTATGAATCGATGCAGTGTCACATTCCAGAAGACATCAGCCCTCAATGATTGTACTTGCCCCCTCCAAGTTTCCTGAGATTCCCCCTCCCCCTGATGTTACTGCATGACTGTCACCAACCTATGCAATGGAAATGTACCCAGTCTGAAAATGATGAGAAGTATAAATTACATTATGTGTCCTATGAATTTCTTCAGTTCATGTTCCTGAACACTGCCAGAAATACTGTGATAACATTTATGCCAGTAATAGCTTTAAATGTATCTCATATGTCAAGACAGTGTATGATACAGCATGTGTAGCCATATTATATTCACAATAATTAGAATGTTGCGAATACATTAGTAATGTAAAAACTGCCCACCTTAAGTTTTATTGAAAACATCATACATTATTAAGCCATCTTCCTAAGTTAAGATTTGGTTCGTATTAGATTAAGAAATGTCAAGGTGGTCTGCTTGTTGTATTTCTGAGTCATTTACCTGTATGGTGACAAATGTGTTTCTTGCTCATTGTAACCCCACATCAAATATCAGATGCAATTAATCATTATTTTTATAAATATATTATTTTATTGGGCTCTTGAAATGTGCAATTTTGTGATATCCGTATGCTGTGTGCATATCACATAAAGTGGGGTGATGTGTGTGTAAAAACTAGTTGTGCGAACATGTCTTAAGACATGGCCAGGTTAAGGCTATTGCAGTCTATGTGGCTGCACCCCAGAAAGCCTGGCTGTATTTTAGATTTTGCATCAAACATGTTTTTTATGTAAATTCTTACATTGTATACATAGACTGAAGTTGAGATACCCTACACCCTAGATCCCTCAAATTCACTTTTGCTTTTGGCCTAGGAATATCTTTAGCCAGCACTTGTTAGACTACACTGACAATACTGTTTAGACATATTGGTTTGTGCTTGTGTGTGTGTTTTGTGCATGTAGGTTAATATTATGTAATAGGAAATATGATGGAATTAATTTTACAATTGAGAGTGCATACTTCTGTAGAGTGGATCTTCAATTCCGTAAACACGTTTGGAAATGAAAATCTTGTTGAACAGGATTAATTTCTGGCCATAGCATATAGAATGATGAATAATACACAGTGAATGTATTATTCAAGCTAGTATTGTATATTTCCTTCTTTTAAATGGCAGTCCTAGTTTGTACTGTACTGCCTGAGTCAGATGTAAAAAAAATTATAAGCTAATTGCTGAAGTTAAGTTGTAATAAAGTCACAGAGAATTTGTGAGGATTTTAGTAATTATGGTAAATGCAATATGTTTTTGTAATTCTACCAATAGTTAATTATAGCAATATTTTAATTAATACTGTGGCCAAACCTCATTTCAAGTGTTGTGTGTTAATAAGAAGCCTTACTTGTAGGCTGGGTGAAAGACCAACTCCTCACAAGTCTGACTCAAACATTTACATGTGGTTTCACTCTCTGGGAATCTAAATACAATTACAAACCTGTTGAAAACATCACTTAAAGTCTCAAGGGGTTAAACATCTGATGAACCCTACATCAGTCAGTAGAGTTACCCACAATTTGTCATCTTTCCCTCAATCAGCTGCAAGGAACATGCACTTCCACTTCATTCTCTAAGTCTGAATCATTATGACTAGGTTTTTAACATGGCTTACCCACCCTCTGAGCCAGGACAACTCAGTCAGTTCAGCATCTGGGCCACTGGCTGGGCATCATATCATGGTTGAAGGCACATGGACAACTTTAACTTTCCTTACCCACTGAAAAAGCTGTTGTACACACATATGTTGAACTATGGTAAGGGCAAGAACATACCAGAACACATCAGGGGCTTCAGCACAAGCAAATAAATGTGGTGGTAATAGACACACAGGATTTTCTGTGGGATTCTGACAATGGTACATTGCATTTGGAATTGTTCATTGTTTTGTGTGTTATCCCATGTTTATTCTTTTAAACATGGGATGATGGGCATAGTCTGATCAGTAGTTCAAATACAGTATATTGTGTTACAAGCCGTTTACAGCAACTGTGTATAGACTCAGTATTGTGTTACATTCATCTAAGATAGAAGGAGAGGAGTATTTTAATTAATGATGCTGTCATTTGCTAAGATTATACAACATCACTGCAGATGAATGAAATATAAATATATAATACTGATACAATGATTTAGATGATAGAAACCTGAAGTACCCAGAGAAGAACCTGCCACAATGCCACTTGTCCACCAAAAATGCTGCAAGGATTGTTCTGGAATTGAACCCAGGCCTCCATGGTGATAGGACACATAGTGAGGTGTTTTATTGAACAACTTTGTCAATTGCTAGGGTTAGATAGTGTCATTGCATTAATGAAATAAAAGTATGGAGCTTTGGAATGATCCTGACAAGGCAAGACCAAATTACTCACCAGAAAACCTCTCCCACCATTACAAGGGACCAATGACTAGCTGCTTGAGCCATGGCACAACCTATTCATGTAAGAAATTTTGTTAAGTGAAATATGTAATTTGCCTTCTTCAGAGGGTCATAATCACTCAGCTGATAAAGAAATTAAGGAACCCAAAAGTTTGTTTACAATGTCACAGAGCCCCACCACTGGACCTTAACCTGAGCCAATTCAATCCACACCACATCTTCAGACATTAGGATCCTGTATAACATTATCCTTTGCATTTACACCTACATATAGGTGTGGCATGTATGGGGAAGAACAGAAATGCGTGCATGGTTTTGATGAGGAAACCTGAATGAAAGACAACACTTTGATGACCTAGGAATAAATGTGAGAATAATATTAAATGGTTTTTAAAGAAAAATTATGGTAGGTTTTTGAATGGATTAATCTGGCTCAGAATAAGGACAAGTAGTGGGCTCTTGTGAGCTATGATTCCATGATATGTGGGGAATTGCTTGACTAGCTAAGGAATTATTAATTTCTGAAGAACTCTGCTCCATGGAGTTGGTTGGTTGGTTGCTTAGTTTGTTAACTACACCTAGGTCCCCCAACTAATCTCCTGTTTTCAAGTTTTTTATAACAATTTGCATACACATTTTATCCCTCAAACGCATTGTACATGCCTTTCAGTTGTCATATTTGATTAGGTTACTTAATGATATTTGGCAGAGTTTACAAATGATGAAGATCTGTCCGTATTTACTGATTTTTGCCTTCTTTTCATTTTTCCCAGCACCCAGTACACAAATGCCTTCAACTCTTCAGTATTCCAGTTGTATATTGGAGGCACTGTTATCCATGTCCAGTCTGAGAGACCACTAATCGTTTTTTCCCCACCCTAGCTACACCCCTGCACAAAGTTATATAAGGATATTTATTTTTTTATATAATTAATGCATGGCACAAATGTGATTATATTTTTAAAACTGAAATATTAAAGTTATGCACTGAATCATACATAATACTTGTTCTATCAGATTCTGTTGTGCTTCAGGCTTCTGCCAGCCTGATGATTACATGTATACAATTTTGCTATAAACAAAGCATGGTAAAGTGTGCTTGAATCCCATTTCATGTTCCCATTTGTTTTTCAGTTCTTTTAGTCCTTTTTTTTTTCATGTGTCAAATGACATGAATTTTCTCTATTGGGTCGCAAGTATATTGCATTTCCCTCGGCTGATTTTTTTTTCTGGCGTTCTTTCATAATTCCTAGAACTTTTCAAATACAAGATAAAATGTCACGGTTTGAGTAATTTTACACTTTCGCCCCCAAGTAAAGTACCACCGGCTTCTTGTGAATTCAAATCTAGGAGAATGTGAATTATTCTTCTACGAGTGAGAATAAAATATTTCAAATGCACTTCAAAATCCTACAGGAAGTGGCCACAACCTTTGTTAACCCTTTAAACGCCAAGTTAAATCCCATCTGCCATTTGCTGGCATTATTAGGAGATCACCATATTCTCCACATTAGCCGGATAAGGGTTAAGCTCAATGATCATGGCAATTATCTGAGCATTTTTCATCTCATGCATTTACAGTACCATTTTTTCAGCTGTAATAAGACATTATTTCTATTTTGTCAGATACTGCATGTACTATTCAATTGAGACACTGGTGACATTGAAATGACAGTTCTATTGTTATGTGTGAATCTAAATTGCTGTGATGAAATTAGAAATATGCTTCCTTTGTTTTCAGTTTCAAGAACCTTTCAGGAATTTCCTCCTTTATTTTCCTTCAAAGTCCCATTATAAGTTATGTTCCTTTCCCTTCACCCATTTAACAGTTCAATCACACCAAACCAATTATCGGTCTGACATTTTAGTTTGAATTTAGTGATAAATCGCGCCGCTGCGACGAGCCGTCATGGCTCCTCAACATTGGTACCAGATGATCCGTGCTGGTTCCCGCATGTCTACCCTACTCACGATGCCCAACCATTTGATTACAAGGGATCACAGATTTATATCCGTGCTCATGGCATGGTCATTTGCTATTCAGTGGTAGATTGCATTACACGCAGTACGCAGGCATCGACGTGATGCATTAATCTGTGTGTCAGAGTATGTTGTGGACGATCTGAGTTAGTAACTGTTTGGTCCGAAAGTTGGTACCAGATGATCTGTGGTTGGTACCTTTCCAAATAGTACTAGGTAGAGATCGTGTAGTAGGATAGCCTGAATTGTATTTGCACGTGGGATTCGTATCGTGCAGTAAACACACTCTGTCTCGGTTATAAAAAAACAGCTTAGGTAATGCTGTATAGGGAAAAAATCGCTGTTTCGTCTAAGATCCATTCAAAATACGTAAATGCACTGTGTGGACAGAAGATAGAATTTTTGAATGCTGGAACGGCTGGTACATTGCAGGGATCAGATGTGCATAAAGTAACAGATAGGCTTTAAACTACGCGTGATGCATTGTCTTAAAAGGATGAATTAACCGCAACTGGTAACTACTTCTGAACGCTGCTGGTGACGATATGTTGTTTGATATCACAGTATATGCCACTTCACTCAGCCTGGTATCTGTCATCTTGATGAGCGGTCACCTCATTCAAGGAATGCCGAAAATACGATTGTGCCATTAACAGATGTGAAAAAAAAAGAAACTGGGAAAATGGACAGAGGAAAAGTATCTCAAGGGCGTGGTGCCAAAACCAAAACTCAGCAGTATCCAGCTGATCTCTTTGCCTTGGGCTCCAAGTCGTCCAGAATTGAAGGTGGTGAAGCCAAGCGCGTCGGAGTGGTACATGGTAAACCAGGGAGCTCCCACTCCTTTTCAGGTAGGGGTCCTACTATTTAAAAAGATATGCATATATGTGTGTGTATGTATGTATGCCTGTGTGTAGAGTGTTTCTGCTCTTGTAGTGAGTTTTATCCACATAACTTGCTGTTGCTGCTTGTCATTGCAGTTTATAGTTGAAATTATTCAAATTGAATAGCTCCACAAAATCATCTGTAAGAGTTTATTTTTTTCAGAAGTTTGTCTGCTTCCCAGGCTGCAAATTATTTATGGTTTTTATGGTCAAGACTTCAATAAATTTACTTGTTTTCTGACTGTTAATTTCGATTTCCAACTTTTGAAATTACGTATAAGAATTCTTCATCATTTTTTCTGTCTCAACCAGGTTGGTCCAGATGTCTTTTTTATTACTAAATTATGTTTTCTTCTGGGTGTTTTCCTCAGATGGCTTGACCAGATTGAGTTATTAACCAATTTTTGAACAGTACATCTGTGTGAAACAGTGGCACTGTAAATTGTTATATGCATCAGTTGTATCAAAATACATTTCATTCAGATTGGAATACTGAATGTAAGTAATACAAATAGAAAATTTTGGTTGAAATGTGAATGAGGTACACACTCTAAGTGCAGTGTCTTTTGCTAAAAGAAATAGAAAGCAGAAGATTCATGTATTCTAGGATGTGCTGCTCTGCCACTGGGTGAGTAGTTCCCAACATTTTAAAGGAAGCAGGGAAGTACAGAATACAGTAGAGTCTTGAAGTTCATGAACTTTGAAGTTGGGAATTTGATGGTTTGTGACCACTCATTGTAGTACCATTGTTTCAGCCTTTTGTAATTGGTTCTTACTGTTGAGATGAGACCAGATGCCTGGCAACTAGGCTTCCCTCCGTTCTGTTATTGTGCGGATCACCCTCAGCTCAGTCAGGCTTTGTCTTATAGTAAATCATGTTGATTGCGTGTGTGCTTATGAAATTTGACTCTCCATCGATCATGTATTGTATTTTGTTTTAAAAAAGTGTTTGTATATTATTACAGTAAACCATCATTCATTTTATACTTCTTGAGGTTATTTTACATTAGAGTACTTGTATTTTATAAGTTATGAGAACCAAATGGGTGTTTCATATGGAAAAGTGATTCTGTTATTTGTGATTCCTTGTTTGTATGGTTTTATCAGTCCCAGGTTATTATAAACATTGAGACTGTACTGTGGTTTGAGAACAGACATATAAAATTTGATCCTTGCAATAATTTCCATTTCCATTCATTTATTTTCTGTTTTACCATTTAAATACTGTAGGTAGGCTGTTCATACAAAGAAACAGATATTTTATTTATAATTTGAGAAGATTTTTTTATACCTGGTTAAGTACAAAACTGTGTGTTGGAAATCAGTGTATGAAGAAATTGTGAACCATTTTGATAATGATGTGTATGAAGGCACTTCAGTTTTATTAAATTGATTGGTTTATTATTAGCTTGAGATTGCAAGTTTTCTCTCTTGTTCAGTCATTGTGTTTGTCGTAGTTCTTATCTGGAATGTGGCTTTAAGAATTTGTATTCCATATTTGTAGGTACAGACAGGAAAAGAGAAAATGTAGGTGGACCTTTGCCACCCATTGCTTCGAAGAAGACGAAAGTTGGTACAACATCAATATTAGGTCGAGCTGGTGGGAGTGGTGGTAGTGGTGGTGCAGAAGCATGGGAGATGGTGGCAGTAGAATGTGAGCCAGCAGAACTTGTACCAGCAGTACTTGAAGCTTGCAACTTGGATGAAGGTGATAAGGAGGTAATTTATACATTTTGCAGAAGGACTCACAGTAACTTGGTGGATGGCCACTCCACTCGGCTGTTTGCAACTTCTAATTGAAACATGTACATTCCTACCTACTCTCCACATCACAGTTCATCTTCTCTTTTCTGTAACCATGGGTTACTGTTTTTTTATGTTTTCCAAAATGCCACACATGAAGAGTTTATAAAGCAGTAATTTTGTTCTTGTTTTCTATGGATATAAACCATAAGATTTGTACGTAGAACATAAATTACAAATGCTTGGAAATGAAATACAAAGAGGTCATAGGATCTGAAAGGATTAACAGAAGGCAGATTTGGAGGATAGTACATGTGACAGTACTTCATATTTATACTTTTCAGTAGTATTACTGTGTTAGTGAAATTAAGAAGGTCAAGATGGAGTCAACACATAAATAGGAAAACACAAATAATATATTCAGAGTTTTGGTAAGGAATCCTCTTGGAAATTTGCCAGTTGGGGAAGCCGAGAGGGATATGGTGGATGGAATGACCATAAGTTGAGTCTTCGGGAAGTTAGTTTGAATGCAGATGACAGTTGGCCAAAGGATCATGTTTATGGGGGGCATTCTGAGGAAACAGTGAGGAAAGTAATTTTGCTTATCTTTTCATTTGTTGCATTTTATGGCTATTTGTACATGCTTGAATGTAAGATGATAGTTTATGATAAAAATAGCAGTGTTATATTGCAATATGCCACTTAGTATAGAAAAGTGTTAGTCATACTTGTGAGAATGTTGTTGTTGTTGTTTTTGTTCTTGTTCTTGTTCTTGCTGTTATCATCATCACCATCACCATCATTGTTTTTGTTGTAACCAGATTACTAGATATGTACACACACACACACACACACACACACACACACACACACACACATATACATATATATATTCATTCATTCATTCATTCATTAGTATTCAGCCCTTAGGCCAGTTTTAGCAGGAACCAGAACCCAGTCAGGCGACCAGTATGGCTCTGGCACGCTGCATCCTGGGCAAATTCTTAGGGGTAGGTTGCCATTGCTTTCCCCCGCCTTTAGACGTTCCCACCTTCTCTGCTAGGTGCCTTCACGTCCAACGACGCGAGAGACCTCTAGCAGAAGAAGGTGGAACTCTTAGTGGGCGAGAAATGTTCTGACAAATTTTGTCTAGAATTCGACTTCCACGTAATTATAGAGAGCTTTTACATGCCGCAAATCTGCGACATGGGACAGGCGGCTTTACTACCGCCCCCGAAGGAAGGCGTGCTGAGGATTTTTTCGCCCGGCTTCGGCCAAGTTTGAACCCGCGAATTTGGGTACCAAAGGCCAGCACACTACCTCTAGACCACCGAAACCAATTTTATATATATATACACACACACACACACACACACACACACACACACACATACATACATACATACATACATACATATATACATACATACATATGTACACACACACACACACACACGCATGCGCGCGCGCGCGCGCGCGCGTGTGTGTGTGTGTGTGTGTGTGTGTGTGTGTGTGTGTGTGTTACATGGTGAAGGGTTTAAAATGTAAATGAGGGCATATCTGGTCCTCAAGTTTAGTGTTTTTAAATTTAATTTTAGCACTTTTGGCGACTAGGTTTCTTAGGGTTAGTAGACATTTTATTGTATTGAATTTTGGCATTGGCCTGATTTGAAATATTTTGTTTTAGATTGGCCTTTTGTGTGGTGCAATTAGAACTCTGCGAAGTCAGCGGTGGAAACCAGATTCAGTTTTGTATCTTGGTTTGCTGTATCTTGCAAAATTGCGACCATCATTGTTTTCTGGGGACTGTATTTTGCATGCTTTATGCAGCTTACTGCGACGAGATCCATCACATAACTTTAAAGGCAAAGGAAATCCTTTGGTTCCTGTCCTTTCAGCCAATCTGCTACTTCGAGGATTTCAAGACAAGAAAATCTGGCCTGATGTCTTCTTGAAGGTAAAGTTGAAGTTATTGTTTGCAGCCATTATTGGTAGGAAGTAATTGTAAGATTGTGTTCTGCTAATGCAGCTCTACACTGAGCATTCATTTTAAACTTTGTGATATTATGTCACCTTTTTCTGTTGTATTTTTTATTTTACCTAGATTGTATGTTAAAGAAGGTCAGGTATGGTAATAATAGAATTTTTGTGACTTTAAGCAGGAAGGATGCTGAAATTAAGAGCAAAGTGTTGGCTTTTTTAATGTATTTTCAGTTATATGTAGAAGATTCACTTGGAGATCGGGTATGGGTTGATCATGAAGATTGTGCAGGTTTTGTGAACAACATTTTAACAGCTATCAACAGTCGTATTCTGCCACGATCAATGCTGCAGCCTGACTTGGTAGGACTGCCTGGTTCAAGAGGGGAATCGTGCCCTTCTCCATCTGCTGTGGTAATAGATGAGGAGGGAGGTGAAGGATCTGCAGCAAGTGGGGAGGCAGGAATGTCTGCCGATATAAAGGAAAAAATGGATATTCCTATTGTACCAAGGCAAGTAGTAGTTTCTCAGTCCATTTCTAAGTATTTACATGCTTACAGTATCAAATTAAATATAGGAAATAGGAACACGGAACAGAAGAATAATGATGCATAGTAACTTCTGAAGTCAGTGTTGCATCATCATTAATTTTAAAAATTTCTTGTCAGGAAAAAAAAAAACATAAGAAGAAAGTAGACTGCTTTTGTGGGAATGCACTGTGATTGTAAATCCATTTCCATTTGCTTTTACTGACTTAATTGTAAGGCATTAGGGAGAGCCAGTTGATTTTAGATGTACTGAAAACCTCTGATCTGTGTGAGTGAGTCCCTCATAGCAGTGTTGCTGAAGATTCATGTCATTGGGATGTAGTGCTGTGTGGCTCCATAACATCCCACAGGAGTTGAATCTTCAACATTTTTTGTATCAAGTGTTTACAGATATGTGGGCTGATTTCTGTGTATTTGCACAGAGGAGTGAATAACATTGAAAGTGGATTAAGATTGAAATTATCACTGCTGTGACATATGTTTTACTGATGTTCAGTTAAGTCTTGACTCTTTCTTCTGTGCCATTGTGCCATTATTCAGCTGTTCATTTTCTATATGCTGTGGACAGTCTCTTTTATAACTGTAGGACCACATATTTTTGTATTTATTTGGCATGCTGGGCCCATAAACACATTCAGTATTCCCTGTTAAAACTTTACTTTTTTATGAAACCTGAAAAGCTGAGCATCACTTGTTTCGTGTGTTTAGGTATGAAGGTGCACAAGAGACGGTGCAGCAGATAGTTATGGATGCAGTAAGAGAACAGCTGAATAGAAGACAGCCTGCAGAAAATATAACCCGGAACTTTCTGCGACTGCTCTCTTCATCTTGTGGTTTAGTTGAGGTATATTGATTGAAACCAGGAATGTGATCCTTATATTCCTTCGTCTTTGTTGATCAAGGAATAGTATTGTGATATTAACCCTTTGGAGCCAAAATTGAGTGCCCAGTTTACTCTCCAAAGACCTGCGATTTAACCCTTAGGCTACTAATGTTTTATATATATATATATATATATATATGGAGCACCTATTCTTGATTTTTCTAGATCACACACAACGACGGACCACAGTCGGTAGGACTCCTCTGGACGAGTGATCAGCTCGTCGCAGAGACCTCTACCTGACAACACACGACACTCACAACAGACAAATATCCATGCCCCCGATGGGATTCG
>Ga0268261_10001949_pt1 | contig 14620 bp, 7 predicted proteins | sample TergutNc150P1_FD_190353 | JGI IMG/M metagenome (GOLD analysis project Ga0268261, IMG submission 190353) | Nasutitermes corniger P1 segment gut microbial community from laboratory colony in Florida, USA - Nc150 P1 (SPAdes) (version 2) | ecosystem: Host-associated > Arthropoda: Insects > Digestive... | reverse complement strand
GTTATATATATATATATATATATATATATATATATATATATATATATACACACACACACACACACACAGAGTTTAAAACAGTGAATAACAAGTTGGGAAGTATATGAATAGCACAAAAACACTGGCGCGTTCTTTCCCTTGTTTAACATCTGGGAAGAGTTTCTTACGCATAGCTTCCTTTCATATTTCCCTACATCTTACGTTCGAGATTATTATGTGGAACATCATATGAGAGAATTAATGGATTTTACCGGAACCCTCCAGTGTCACAGTTCACGCAAACCTCTTCAGCCGTTCTAGATTTGTTGCATTTGGACAGACGAATAGGTCGAAGCAGCTGAACACCATTTTTGCACCTGGTTGTGATGGCGCCCAGGACGTAAATGTACGTCTGTCGGAGGTGAGATTTAAGCGTACGAACTGCACATCGCAACTCAAAATTTAAAATGGCGACAAGCAAGAACAAATATCACAGTACCCTGTGTAAGGAATACCCCTCAGTACCCTGTGTATCGAATACCCCTCAGTGACGTGTCCTTATACATCCTGCCATTCGAACGTACAAATTAAGACACGCGAACATTTATATCGAAGAGATTAAATTCAAAATAAATGATTGAAATGGAACGAAGCAATGAACAACGCTTGATCACTCTTGTACATCAGTAGACAGTGACATATCCAGCAGTGATTATGAAGCACTGTTTACACAACAAATACTGCAGGTGTATACTGAAGGGTCTCCATAGCTGTAACTTAGTATTAATGCAGTTCGGACTGCAGCATTTGCTGCTGTCTACAGTACATTACGTGCTGTTCGCAGTCTCTGTACTGACAGGACTGCAGACTGCCGGTCAGGGAAGGTGTTGCTGTTTGTTGTAGTTCAACAGCTGCTGGTAGTACTCCTGAAGTTTGTTCGTGTACTCCACTTGTGCGGCATGGCGCACGGCGTCCTGCTCATAAACCGAGAACAGGTGGGGCGCCGGGCGTCTCTCTGCAGCGTGTTTGGATGACTGCTGGGGCCCGACGCTTTCTTGCTGTGCTGCTGGCTGTCTGAGTTGTTGATCTGGAAAACTAAGAAACTTCTGTACTGAGGTCATTTGTGGCAAAGGGACTATTTTGGCTCTGACGGCCAGATCATCATGGGAGGAATGCACTACTGCTGTTAAAGGCTCGTTTGTTGGCGGCGAGTGAAACGGAGATTGGCGAAACTCAACGACCTCATGCGTTGGTGCAGTAAGATATAATTGTATCTGAGAAGCGCTGAAATCAGACGCGAGGTGATTCTGTGGATGTAGGCGCCATCCGTGTGGACTAACATTCGATGTGTCTGGCGAACGCGACAAAGCTGCTGCTGTTTGTGAGTGTGGCTGACGACGGACGTTGACTTCATGGTTGGAGCTATTTACTTCGGAAGAGGGAGGCCTTGCACTTTCGGAAAGGGTTACTGGTGTCGCGATTAAGGGCGTCGTAGGCCTCGGAATTCCATTCCGAAAAGGTTCTGGTTGAGTATTATGTGGCAATTGAAACAGTGGACCGCTCTGAATAGTACTCCGGACATTTTGTGTTGTCACTGGATCAGTAAATCCCTTGGGTATTGGCCCTATAATATTTACAAGACCTGTCCCTCCCGCTGAGATGTCTTCGTGCGCAGAACCACTTGTATCCGTTTCCAGAGAAGATGCTAAGGTGAAACCCCTTGGAGTTGCGACCCCTGCTGACTGTGACGACACTTCAGCGACGCCTTTTACTTGTTGATTCTGTCCAAACGTTGCTCTGGAATCTCCGCCGCCTGCCGCTCTTGATTGGGAAGCGAATGACCTGTCCCTCGTTCTTGTCCTTAGCCCGAAAGTGCTACGCGATGCCCCTGTCGCCTCTCTTGTGGCCGCAGGACATCTGCTGTGCTCGACTGCTCCATTAGGACCGTTTTCAGATGTCTTAACTTCGTCTATTCCCGTCAACTTCGTGTTGGTTGCAAGCACTTCTCTCTTTTCCGCTGTTCTATTGTCCCCTATCGTAAGCAAATAATTGTTTGTGTTTCGTCGCCCTCCATTTGCAAGTTCTGCCACAATTTCAGAATGTCTCTTCAAGTTTATTTGCATGTTCCGTGACAGTGCCATCGCAGGCCCATCTTCTTGCATTTGGTATTCAGCAGATACTTGCCTCAGTCCACTATGTTGTGGTTGTGAAGTGTCTGTTTCTGCTACACCACTACCGAGAGTGTAATTTCTATCCACCTGACCAGAAAGCTTGTTTTGGGAGTTTGAGTCGTGCGCTGTGGTTGTCCTGTCCTGACCAGTGCTCGTTGAATGCTTGGCTTTAGAATGGAACGGCTGGAGCAGCTGTAATCTGGCAGCCGTTTTGCCCACAGACATAACTGGCAGGTTTTCGTAACGCTGAGATTGTGTACTGGGATTGCGAATTATTGTTTTTGCGGGCGGAAGGGCAGGTTCGCGCGGTCTGTTTATGACTGACTCTTTACGGGATGCGGTCTGCTTTTCAGCTTCTGTCGTGGGATGTGACGGCCGACCGGATCGCGGGCCCATGCGGTGTCGATCCTGCGGTCCTCGCTTTTCGCCAGCGTCTGGCTTGCGTCTTTGTTCCCCGGTGGCCAGTTGGGATATTCGCATCTTGAGGTTTTCAGACACAAAGGATCGTTTTGGAATATTTGGTCCCTTGTTTTGGATACCGTTAATCAGGGCCTGCCCAGGTGCAACACTTTCACTTTTATCTACATTGTATTGCTCATCATCAGTGTCGCCTCCATTCCCTTCCTCGTTCTCCTCAACATTATCATTCCTGTCACCCTCACTGTCTTGCTGTATCTCGATGTCTTCTGTTATCCCTTTATTTTCGCTACCTGAAACCACTAGGTATTCCGTCTCTCCCTTATAAGCTTCCGTATCAAAAGCTGTTGTTGTTTCTGTCAGATAATCATTTTTCTTGTTTTCCAACTGAAATAAATGCATCTCAGCCGTCTCGTTTATCGGCGAACCGTAATTATTCATAGCCGAATCCCAGTCGTTTGTGTCGTTTCCAGTATGGCTGGAATTATAAACCTCCGGTTCTGTCGTATCAAATTTTGCTGCCGTGTTCCGCGGGAAGACAAGTATTGAATCTGAATGGTGTGTGTTTGAACCTTTCTGCAGCGCTGGTGTATGTTGTGAGCTGGCGTCACTGGCGGTTATTTCGGCCGAAACGTTGAAGTCGTTTTTCTTCTCTGCAGTGGTGTTGGAACTATGGCTGTAACCTTCAGGGTCATACGTACCTTTCTGTTGATTCCCGGCGACGAATATCTCCCCAGTGGAGGTTGCTTGTGAGTTGTTTGCAGGTCCTGTTTCTGATATTTGCATTGGTTTTGTTTCAACCCTGTCAGTGTTGTTGGCGCCCTCTTCGCGCTGTCCTGGAGCGCCATGTTCGTGCTTGGATCCTGTCATGACACCCGGAACTTCCGACACCTCCATGCTGAGCGAGGCTCCACAGCATCTAACCTGTCGACTGTCCATACAAATCGGGATGTGGCCGAAGTGCCTGACGTCGAGCTCCGAATCTCCGAATTTCCTGGGGCAGAGTTCGGTCGTCAAGCAAGGGCACCGTGAGTCCAGCGGTCCCCCGCCAGGGGTGTGCAGTATCCAGTCTTGTTCAGCCCACACGGCAGCCATGAGCAGTAGACACCACAGTCTGTGCAATCAGTATTTGTGTCAACCCTTCGAACTGACAAGTTCGTCGAATTAAAATTTAAAGGATGATTCATACCTCACAGAAAACAGCGTCTGCATTACGGAGACCTTCCAGCTAACGGAGTGCAGGAAACTGGTCGCCGTTTATCGTAAAAATAATACGAAATAAAATTGCGTGTGTGTACATGCGCGTGCGTGTGTGTACATGCGCGTGCGTGCGTGTGCGCGCGACATGCGTAGCCTTTAATATTAAATATATGTAATGTACAGGGTGATCAAAAAAGTCTCTGTGCACCTGACGATTGTATTGTAAACATCAGGTGCACAGGGACTTTTTGATCATCCTGTATTTGAATGAAGCACGCAAGGGAAATGCGATTATGGAGGGTGTGGAGCAGGAACGGCAGGACATTTGTCTAGCAGAATAAGCAAGAATGTCAGAACTTTTCAACAGGACTTCCTTTCCCGTCAATTGTGGCTTCATAAACAGTATCCTTACCTCTAAAACCAAGTTGCCACCGCCAGGAACAGCACCAAGAAGTCTCTGTTCTGCCCACACTCTGTTTTCGTGTTTTGTGTTTTCTTACAATAAACAGTTTTCACTTCCTTATACAGAATTCATCATTTGGTCTTTGTAATTAACGCACACTGTTCTCTGTGAGGTACGAAATTAATGCATATCGCCCTTTTTCGTATTCAGTGGGTCAATCTCAATTGACATCACAGCACACTAAAATATCATCTTAAGACGACTCTTCGCCGTTGTGCTTACAATATCACAATAACTGTGTAAACATGTTTCGTGTAAACACAAGTTTATTATTACAAATTAAAACTAAAAACAGCTGCGTGTTGCCGCTACCTGGGTAGCCATGATCAGGCTGAATGTTAACGTACAGAGCGAATATTTACAGCTACAATTACTGATTTGAGATCTCAAATTTAAAAGAGCAGTGATACACACAGTTTCAAGAATAATAAGTTACAGAGTTTAAAATTGTTTCATTGGGCGGCTGAATGCAGCTGCGTGTTACAATGAAACGTTCCATATGAGAAAAATTAAGGTTGGGCCAGCCTAGGCTACTTTGTACGGAGTCTGCTTTGTATGTATACATTTTGAGGTATCGTGTGTTTTGGATCGATGGTAGACCGTTGGGACGTTGTTAACACCGGCGAGTATGGGTAGACAGTCTCTTACACCCCTAAACAAATTAAAGAGTGCCCGTGGACCGATTTTCACGAAACTCTGGCTTTTTTTTTGCACCAAGGGCCTGTACCGAATTTTATGAGAATCCCACGAAGGCTTTAGACGGATGTGGCTATTTTCTTACATCTTAAGAATGTCTAAAAATTAATACCAGTAGATCCTTACCTGCCAAATGTCCGCATATCTGCAACTTGTACTCGAAGTAACCAGCAAATTACTGTGGCCACAACCGAATGTCCAGATTTACCGAAGTCGCTTTGTACTGTTAAGTGCCCCTGGGTCCTTGATATAAATCAATATACGTGACGGCGTGGTCTAAGAATAGCGAAAGTTACGGAAGGGGGTAGTGCCGGAATAAGAACTGTGTCGCTTTCTAGTACAAATATGCGTGTGGCGGTACGTCTGCTGTTATGAAGTATCCTCTTAACCTGAAAATGAAAAATATTCTCGGTTGTGTTTATTTGTGCTTTATTTACGAATGCTGTCACTAATGGGCAAATGGTTATGTGGAAAGTGCGGAAGGTAACGGTGACGGCTGTACTGACATTCGTCCGGGCAAAAGCATCAAAATTGCAATGATGGTAGCTGGTCTGCGGGTCGATGTGTAACCGGGACCGCCCGAACACGAAGCAGGAGTAGCGATGTTCAATGTTAAATTGTGTGACTCTTACTGGGACTGCCTCACTTGAAACGAACTGATCTGGCCTTGATTTTATGAGTCTGCCCTAACTAACTCCATATAGCAGTGCCCTTTTCGACAAACTAATATATCTCGCATAGACAATTTTTCTGCATCTTATGGAATCGAAAATCCGTGACGGTGTTCACAAGAGCCCACCTCTTGTCTCTGCCCTGAGCCACACTAATCCCAGTCCACCCCTCTCCGTTCTATTTGTTTAAGTACCATTTCTATATTACCATCTCATCTACGCCTAAGTAACGCAAGTGACCTTTGTTTACAGGTTTCCTCACAAAAATCATGTTCAATTATCTTCTTCCCCATGGATGTTGCATGTCCCGTCCATTTCCTCCTCCATTCGGTCACCCGAATAACATCTCGGGAGCAGGCCAACTTCTGGCTGTCATCTAGTCCTCCACTGAAGTAGACGAATTGCTGTGTGAAAGTACACGAATTAAAATATTAGCATTACATGTATATCCCGAAAACCAAGATACGGAAACTTTAATACGTCAATTCAGGCCCACAAACGGAACTATAACTTATGACTCATGAAGAAACGTCATGCATGTTCTGAGTTTATAGTGCAACATCCGAATTTCTGAGTTCACAACATGGTAGAGGAGGCGAATTTTGATGTTAATCAGGGAATAACTGCATCACGTATGTAATGTAAAGACTTACGACTGTGCTCTAAATGAATACGACAATGATATGACATGTTACCAAATTTATGGGTCTGTTACCTATTAATGATTTTGACTAAAATCGGAGCTTTTGACGTATGCGTTCGGTGATTAACTGGTGACGAATTAGACACGTGGGATGAAGAAATTCGACGAACAGAGACCGGTAGAGACCCATCTGGCTTGAGTAAGTATGAATAACTGATCCGCAGGGCCGTGATCCGGGTTCCATCTGTCCGCTGGCTGTTCTGTTCATTCAGACCCGTTCATGCAGTACGGACACAACATTGACACAGATAATCTGTGGACAGAGACGATTATCGCTGACACTTAGCGTCTGTGAGATTACGTCCTCCATGTTTGAATTGGCGGTTGTCGTTCAAATCTTTTTAGGCGTTGTGTGTTAGAGTGGTAATAACGTAGAGTATAAGGTATAATAACGTTATTTATTATGGATGAATTTAAAACTCCAAAAATGATGAAACCGAAAAGCGTATTTCAAGATGATAAACCACTGATCCCCGATTCACCGCTGATGGTCAAACTTGGTTGTGGTACAGGTAAGTTTGAATTTCAACGAACAGGTTAAAAGTAATATACGAGGTTCCACCTGCTTTTAGTCTGTATCATTGGCGTGTTGATAACAAGTGTGACTGTAGTAGCAGTGTCGTTTATTCTCTAAAGAAAGTTGGTAACAAAGTATTTCCTGTGTACTGTGCCTTTTATGGTAAAGCTGCATTAATTTTGTGTTATGTACAGTGGTGGATGAAGAAGTATGCTGGTCCAGCCTCAGTTGTTTATTGTCACATCGTGAACGAGCTGTTAATTCGTTTATGAACCATAGTTTTCAAGAACGTTCTCACTTTCTGCTTGACCATCTGTTAGTTTGGATGTCAGCCAGATACCTTGAGGCCATGCGGATTTTCTTTTATAGTTTTTTGCAGTACTTACATTAGACTGGCTCCCCTCTTCTCCCACATTTCGCAATTACCATTGTCATTAACTCTGTAAATAGAAGATTGAATGTACTGAGGTCAAAAAGTACGAGTGGCTATGACATCGGTCAATATCTGAAAAATCTGCTAGTGTTTAGTTATCCTAGTAACTTCACCTTGTTGATAAGGCCCCAGCAAGCTACAACAGTGGTGTAATGAAATACTGCACTTGATGATACATTTCAGTAGTTGGAGAGCTACCCAAAAAGTGTTTGGACACTCAGAAGGGACAGATGCTATCTGCAGCAACTTGGGTTGCCCAGGTGTTGTCTGATAGAAAGTTGCAGCAAGCCAAGAGTTTATGTATATTGCAGTTTCTTGTCAGTTTTATTCCTGTAAGTCCTTCTGTCTGAGCTTTTGTTATGTAGAGGTTGTCTGAATTTTGAGCCACTGCTTTTGCACTGTTGTGTCACTATGACTTGTATGAGACATGCACTGGAATAAGCATTCTTGTATGATGCTTGTGTAGGATTAGGAGAAGGTTCTGATGTAAATTTGGTGATGCTACAGTTCCAAATACAAAAGTATTCATACAAATGTAAATGGATTAAGACAGACAGGATAATTATTGCACACAGAAAGTCCAGGTAAGAAATGTGAGGTGCTCACTGAAGGGGTACTGGGTGACATAGGTGTTAGGGTTTAACATTCTTCTTGAGAAATCCGTCAGGTGTTTTGCATAGGAAGTTGGGGTTTCAAAATCTTTAGTATGAACTGCCACAAAATTTAAACTGTATAAAAGAAAAATAGGTGGCTGGCACATAAGCTCACTTTATTGTAGCTGCTAAATTGTTTGTTGGAGCTGTGCTTAAGGGAAAATGTGATGTGTTTTGGCTACTACAAATTTGCGCAGCTGATTTTATCCAAATGGTATCAGCCTGGATGGTCAAGTTTTTCTGGGTAGCTCTCAGCCCCTCTGTGTAACGCTGTTACTGCTGTGTTTTAACATTCAAAAGCAGACAAGATGCATGACTTCTTTGGTAGATGCATACTGTTTGGAGACTGTTTCTGGAGTTTTAGGTATCCTGTGAGATTTTAGGTTCTCATAGCAACTGTAAAGCTTATATCAAAAGGGTCAGGATTTTTCAATATTACTAAACATGTTACCTTAGAACATAACCACTCTTTATTGTTTGTATCAATAATGCTACGTATTTTGTTCCTTCTTATGGACCATCACCAGGCATACATATACATATCTGAAAAATAAGTGTGTTTCTGCAAGTTGAATATTGTTAATTTGCGAGCTTACAGACTTTATGATCTTGTTTCCAGTGTTTGTTGCATTAAATGGTGAATGTTTGTAATGTGAATATTTACTGCAACAAACAATGTCTAAATTGTAACGTAACTCCTCAATATGCAAACATCAAATTAAAAATAAGATTGTAAAATTTGTGAGTTAACAAATTAATAATATTCACTTGCATACGTACTTATGTTTTAGATATGTATGTATGTATATACCTGATGGTGATCGGTGAGCAGGACCGAAACATGTAGCATTATTGATACAAGCAATAAAGGGTAGTTTTGTTTGATGGCAACACATTTAGAAATATTGAAGTGTCACGACCTTACAGGATAATCTCCATTAAAAAAAAGATCGGGACTGCTTGACCTTGAAGTTACAGACACTAAGGAAATTTGAAATGTGTGGAATTAGTCACACGATGATACATCACATGTAAAGGGACAGGGATCTGCTGCAACACTGCGCTGAGTACACAAAAATTTGCCTTGTCTGAAATGAGTTCCTGTCTCTATACGGAGAGGGCTGGTTATTGAACAAGATTGAATTTGAAAGAAATTCTTTATTATGTATTTCTGTCCAGTCTCTAGATTCCAGATTCTCAGACTTTGGTGCTCTGAACACCCTTTGGATATTTGTTTTGCTGTCACACTCAGTAGAATTAGTGTAGAGACCTGAAATGTGTAATATGAGTTGGTCTGCCATTATTTGTAAATAGTGTCTCCAAGTGTGTGGAAACATAAAAGAATCATGAAGCAGAATGATGATGAAATTTTGATACAAATATCAATTTAATGAGCATAATTAAGTGCATTGTTTTGCACACTTTGTGTAACAGTGGCCCTTCAGATTAGCAAAGAACTCTGTATGTGTATAAGGAACACCTTAGTTTTCATTCTTAAAATTGTAACTGTTAAATGTAACCTTATACAATCAGTGTTGTATTCAAAGCCTTACAGCACTCCAGCTGTGGACTTCTCTTGTAGATACTGCATGCCCTACACCATATTTGATACAACTGACAGTACTGTGGCAGAATCTGTCACTGTTCAGAGGAGCCTGTCCTTCAAATAACACTGCCTTACTCAGAAGACCATCGTAACCATTGTCAGGACCTAAAATCTCATGCAGTTGTAATTTGTGTTTTTATTTCACAGAAGGTACACATCATACTCTTGGATGATATCTCATGAACTTTGGTGCTTTGTACAGCATACAGCAGGATTACAGTTTTGAACTACATGATGACAAATATCCACTGCATTTATTCTGACTGTGATTTATCATTAAATCTGTACCTCTCTTTCCAAGGTGTCAGCGTGTATAGACTGAAACGCTCTCCAAAGGTTGGACTGTATCAGTCTCCGTGGGCAGTGAAGCGGGTACGTCGCACCGAGGAGACTGCCATAGATTTGGATGACTATGCACTGAGACTGAAAGATGAGGCTGAAATACTGAAGAAGCTGAACCACCCAAATATTGTTGGATTTCGTGCATTTGTTAAAACTGATGATGGGCGGGATTGTCTGGCAATGGAAGAGTGTGACACTTCTGTTGGTGATCTGATCGAGTTGCGTTCTGATGATGGATTGGGACCGTTCCCAGCTGAGAGTATTCTGAGAACAGCTTTGGATGTTGCCAAGGCTCTTGACTATCTGCACAAGGAGTGTCACATGTTACATGGTGATATCAAATCTTTCAATATCCTTGTGAAAGGTGTGTGAATGTAAAGGTATCAGTTGTTGATATGCCCATACTGGTACTGCTGTCTGTTGATATGCCCATACCAGTACTGCTGTCTGTTGATATGACCATACTGGTACTGCTGTCTGTTGATATGCCCATACCAGTACTGCTGTCTGTTGATATGACCATACTGGTACTGCTGTCTGTTGATATGCCCATACTGGTACTGGTACTGCTGTCTGTTGATATGCCCATACTGGTACTGTTGTCTGTTGATATGCCCATACTGGTACTGGTACTGCTGTCTGATGCATTACCGTAATGTTTTTGCCATATTTTTTTATCCAAAACTTAGTAGACCTCCTGGTAGTGACACGTGGTACAGATTTAGTGAGCTTGGAGGTAAGATGCTGTTTCATTGTAATGTGTCGATATGTTGCTTAAGAAGGATTGCATGTGCCATGCATTGTCTAAGACTAAAGCAAATTGTGGTAATTATGAGGTGAGTCAAAACTGTACAAATGCTATAAAATTGAGACCTTACTGTCTGCAGCTGTTAACACAGCAAACTGTTGTTACAGTGTGTACTGTTTGGTAGGTCTGAGACTGTGTTGAAACATGACAGAACTGCTCTGAACCTACTTCACTAAATTGGCTGGTAAGAAGCCTTTAAGTTCCTTTTTACCTGACTTGCTTATGTCATTTATTCACTCACCATTGCTCAGCTGCTTACAGCATTTTGTAGAACCTGAATGCTCATTACCATATTAACGCAAGCCTGCCGTTGGTCCCTGTCATAATCTATAAATTCTTCCCTGTTCTTTCACAATTCATTTCATTATATTCTCCCTTCTATGTTTAGATCCTCTATGTAATTTATTCTTTCAGGATTTTCTGAGTGACGTGTGTGTATTTCCCATGTGCCTTTTGTGTGTGAGTGTATGTGTGTGTATGTGTTTTTGTCCCTTAACTGCATTATTCTGGTATTTGCTTGTGAGTATTTTATAAACCTCAATCTCTGGGCAAAGAATTATACTCTCTGAACATGAAGTAGGAGTGTTGCGTGCTGAAATGTGTGTTTGGTATTAAATGTAGAAACTCACAGACAGAAGGACTCCCTGTGGAATGTTTACCTTATGTCCTCTGTTGTAAGAGAACATACAGGAGCTACTTGTAACTGCAGTAATTGTTCTAGCATGTTTATTTGTTATTATATATTATGTCATTCTGACCTCACAGGTGATTTTGAAGTAATTAAACTCTGCGACTTTGGTGTTGTGGTACCGTTGAAGACAGACGGTGAAATAGATACAGAAGCAGGAGCAGAATATGTTGGTACTCTCCCCTGGTGTGCTCCTGAAGTATTATGTAACAATGGACTAACTCCTATTACAAACAAAGCAGATATATTTTCATTTGGTCTTGTGCTGTGGGAAATGATCACACTCTCTCCACCACATCTTGATGATTCATTGACGGAGGATAGCAACATCGATATAGTGACAGATGATACGATGGCAAGCAGCATGGTTAACGCATATGGTAAGTTGTGGGCTTTAACCAGCTGAGTCTGAGAATTCATAATGCACTCTCAGCTTGCAAAATCTGAGGTTCTCACACTCGTGTTGCTGAAGATTCAAGTCCTGCAGGTTGTGACACTGTGTCTGGTCGTAGTTCCCAGCATTCTGAAGGAGTATACTGCCTTTATCTTCACCATCAAGCAATCCAATAAACATGCCCATAATCCTGTGAAACATTGGAAGCGGCAGTGTTGCATCCTAACAAAACTTGGATCTTCAGTTATCCTTGCTGTGAGAACCTCATTCCTCACAGGAAACAGGGACACATTTTGATGTGATAATGACATCTTGTGTTGATCTTACAGCTTCAGTTCAGTTTACAGTAGTTGCCATGAACAAGTGTAGTGCTCGCACAACATCGGGTACCAGTGTCCTGCCTGACTCAGAATATGGTGACATGGATGTGTGGTTTGTTTCCTGTCACTAATATTGTTTCCAGGCACCAGACCACCATTACCAGATAGTCCAATGGGTGAAGAATACCAACCAGTCATAGAGCTCTTCAATTCATGCACTGAGGAAGATTTCAGGAGGAGGCCAGATGCTGGAGAAATTGTGAGGCAGTTGGAAGACCTGTAAGTGTTCTTGTATTGTGTTGTTTTGTATTGTAACTTTTCACACATTTGCTATTTGGCATGATATATGTACAAAATGTTCTTGAATCGTCTCTGTCCATAAGTGCAATACTGAATCACTTGTTGAATAAAATATTGCATTCAATAATGTGAACCTGCCTGTTGATATACAGTAATGCATGTAACAAGATTTGATGGTCATTTGATTTCTGTGCCACCATGTGGTCTGGTAAGCTGGTACCAAAGTTTCAGAGGTACATACAGTCTAGGACATTTTAAGGACTCTTTGGATCCCTGTTAGTGCCATTTTGAATGGGGTTATTCATGTGATCAACTCTACAGCATATACCACACATTTGGCATGTGACAGTTACTGTCCAGTACGACAACATCGGTTTCTAACAACACAGTTTACAGATTTTCTTCATGTAATAAAATGGTAGAAAACAATTACAAATTTTGTGTTTTTGTAAACTCTGTTGGATGAGGCGCTAGTGAGGCTGTTGACACCTGCCAGTTGCACTGTTATGTTAAGATGGCACTGCATATGGTAGGCTGTGTGAGGACTCCATTATTCTGGGTGTGCGACCATGTCACCTGCAGTCAGTTCCCGACATTTTGAAGGAACACATGACCTTTATCTTCGAGGGTCTGCACGTCAAAGAAAAGTGCCAGGGGCAGGCCATTAGAAGAAATATAGATGTATAGTGTGACCAGTTCCTGTCTGGCTGGCTGGCAGGGTTGGCAGGGCAATTCGGGAGGTATGTGTACAATACAGTAGGTAGCACTAGCCCTAAAATAGGCTGTTGTTGGGAGTGTGCTGGAGATACCACGCAAACACCGGCAGCACTGGCACAGAGTTTCAACAAACAGCTGAGACATCCACAGTGTGGAATGAAGAGTGACAGGAACCATCTCTGTCAGCTAAGTTCACACCATGGATGGCCTTATTGGTCCCCAGGTTGTGCCAATGCCACACCCCACTCTGTGAGAAAGACCAACTCCCTGTGTAAATGTTGGAGTCATCAGAATGGCCAGAAAGTGAAAAGTTGAGGACAGGGCTGTAGTTTGCAGTCCGGTAATAAAAAATACTGACTGAGAGCTGCCCAAAAATGTGTATGTTATTTTATTTTGTTGATTTTTTGTTCAGTTTATGATTGAAAAATATATTTGGCTGTAATTTTAGTAAGAATGCCTTTATCTGTTATGCCACAATCTGTCTGGATCGTGAATAATGCTGGAAGGTACCGAGGTCTTTGATATGAAAGACCCCCTGGGACTGAGCAGATGAAATCTTTTGTCCAGTCTGTTGGAGTCTTACAGCATCTTACCAGATCATATGTATTTTAATATCTGACTTCAAATAATTGATATAAACTTTTCCTGATTTTAAGAAATATGACAGTTTCTGTTTTTTGGGTGATTATTTCTTTGGTAAATAGCAATTTTCTGCTGCCTTCAGTTCATGATCTTCTTGTAACCTGAAAATTTCTGCCACACTGGCAACCTGAAATAAAAAAAAAAAATCTTGCTTAAACCATCGTCTGCAAGAAGTTTGTAAGTTTTTGCTTAGATTGTGCTTTTAATTGTCTATGTTTCCACCAACACATGGCTGTGCCATGCTCTGGTTTGGTTTTTTTGACCAACAAATGCATTTTACAAGGGTGAGTCACATGAAATCCTTTTAAGTTTGTAAAGAAATCAAGACCCTGTTACGTTCAGCAGGCCATCAGCATGCGTTAGAAGCACATACTGAACATGGCAGATCGGGGACAATGCTGAAGGAATGATAAGCTCCCTCCACTGTATCTGCACTAAATTAGGTGTTAAAAATTTTTGAGTGTTTATTTGATTCTGCTACATATTTATTGTTCTGCAACAAAGAAGATTCAGAAAGCAGCAGGACTTTGTGATATTTGAGTGTAGCTGTATGGGCAGGCAGGCAGGCAGGAAGCTTATTACAGAAACCTCAAGGAATTAAGAAGTAATAACTTGAATAGTCTATTGCATGTGTTCAGACACTTATTGTAGTTATCAAAGTTTTATTTATTCACCAACTGATGCACAAGTGAGTTGTCATAAAAAAAAAACAATATTAAAATTTACATTAAAACAGTTCCGACATATTTCGATGCAGTTACACCGTCGTCAGGGAGTGCATTAATGTGCTCCCTGATGACGGTGTAACTGCATCGAAACATGTCAGAGCTGTTTTAAACCTTAGGCTACTAATGTCATATATATATATATATATATATATATATATGGAGCACCTATTCT